>Ga0126312_10000064_pt1 | contig 41796 bp, 40 predicted proteins | sample Plot104A_FD_92537 | JGI IMG/M metagenome (GOLD analysis project Ga0126312, IMG submission 92537) | Serpentine soil microbial communities from UC McLaughlin Reserve, CA, USA - Plot104A | ecosystem: Environmental > Terrestrial > Soil > Grasslands | place: USA: UC McLaughlin Reserve, Lake County... | reverse complement strand
GTCTTGCCGGCCACGGTGTAACCGGAGATCTGGGCGAAGTGGCCCGACCCGTCGTCGACGACGCCCTGCAACATCCCGCGTACTATAGCCGAGGTCTTGTTGCTTATCACCCTGGGGCCCTGCTGTGGGGAGGCCTCCTGTTCTGTGACGTGCGGGGTTACCCTGCGCCCGCCGTTGACCAGGGTGGCGTATCCGGAGACGAGTTGCAGGGGCGTGACGGTAAAGCCCTGTCCGAAAGGTATGTTTCCTATCGAGATCCCGCTCCAATCCTTGTAGGCGGGGACGATCCCCGGGTCCTCACCCCACAGGTCTACGCCTGTCGGTTTGCCGAAGCCGAAAGCTCGCATGTAATGGTAGAGTTTCTTACCGCCGAGCTCCTGGGCGATCTTCGTCGCCCCTACGTTGCTGGAGTGCTCGAGCACGCCACCTGGAGTCAAGATCTCGGTCTCATGCGGCTGGGAATCGCTGATGACGTGGTCGGCCACGGTCATGTGATCAGGGACCACGAACTTATCCTTTGGCGTAACGGCGCCGTCCTCGAGCGCCGAGGCGACGGTGAAGGCCTTGAAAGTTGAGCCCGGCTCATAGGGGTCGGTAAGGACCCGATCTCGCTGATCATCGGCGGGAACATCCCCGAAGTCGTTGTTGTCGTAGTCCGGGGTGTTGGCGAGCGCGACTATGGACCCGTCGTCGACGCGCATCACCACGCCGACGGCGCTCTTGGCCTTGCTCTTCTCGACGGCTTTCTTTAGGGCCTGTTGCAGCTCCTGCTGCACCGCGGAGTCCACCGTCAGGCTAACGTCCTTGCCGCGCTTCAACGTGTCATCGTAACTGGCCTCGACCCCGCCGAAAGGCTCGCCGTAGTCTCCCTGGTGTCCGAGGAGCTGGCTGGCTATCGTCCCGTCCGGATAGACTCTCGTGGTATCAGGGGCGGTTGTTATGCCCGCTATGCCTTTGGCCTGCACCTTCGCCGCCGTCTCCGGCTTTATGCCTTCGGCGACGACGCTGTATCCGGAGAGCTGACCGCCCGCATCACGCCTGAGAAGAGAGGCCTTTATCTCCTTCTCTGTCGCATCCGTCTCCTTGCCCAGCACGGCATCGAGCTCTCTGGCCGTCCCCTGCGGGTCTTCGATCTGGTAAGGAGTGGCTATAATCCGCGCTACCTCGAGGCTGGTCGCGAGCTCTCTTCCGTCGGCGCTCACTATGCTGCCGCGGGTCGGCGCCATGACCGGCGCTCCTCCCTCGCTCTGCTCGTCGGCGAAAGCTCTGAAATTCTGGTCCTCCGTTAGGCTTATGTGCACAGCCCTCCCGCCGAGGAGTAGCCCCGTCACCGCGAACACCGCGGCCACCATCCACAGCCTCCTGTGGCCGACGGTATGCCTCGCCTGCTCATCGGTCGACGGCGCGCGAGGCGTCCTCGTAAAGCCGCCCGCCCGCCTCCGCCTGGAGAGTGATATGACTTTGCCCCGGGAGGCCCTGCGGCCTTTGTTCGTGGTGTTGGGGGGCGTCTTCGTACCACGGCGAACTTTGGCGTTGTGAGGCTCAGGCCGATCAACGCTGCCGCGGTCGTCCCCCTCTCTGTAGTGTCCCATTGTTCGTCCCATCCTCCGCTTTGGCACCGTAGACTCTCATGGTCGCGCTCTTCGGCTCGTGCATACCAAGCTTCTCCGCCGCGAGGGCCCGGATCCTCCCCGCGCCCGACAGTTCCGCGACCCTGACCTCGAGCCTCTCCCCTGCTTCTCTGGCCCTGTCAAGCCTGACTTCGGCCTCTGTGGCCCTGGTGTCGAGCCCCGTGGCGACCGTGTGCAGATAGACGCTCCCCAACATCAACAGCACGGGCACCACGACTAGCAACGCAAATCGGCGTCTCCGGCCTGCGGCCTTCCGCTTGAGGGTGAGATCCTGCGACCGGTCCGGGACAGGCTCCTGTACGGGCCACGCCGGTTCTGTGGGGAGCGTGGCCTTGTACCTGCGCTGCGAGGCGGCCATCAGCCACCTTCCCCCGGAGGTTCGGCCGTTCTTATCGCCACCCGCAGCCTGGCCGAGGCGCTGCGCGGATTCTCCTCTACCTCAGGCGCCGAGGGGGTAAGGACCGCTCCCCGCCGGAATACGGGTCTTGCGCCGCAGACGCACACCGGCAGCTCCGGCGGACAGACACACCGTCCCTCCCGCGCCGAGATGAATCGCTTTACGAGACGATCCTCACCCGAGTGGAACGTGATGACCACGAGCCTCCCGCCCGGCGTGAGAAGCCGTTCGGTAGCCTCCAGAGCCCAACCGAGGCTGCCCAGCTCGTCGTTTACCCTGACCCGCACGGCCTGGAAGATCCTGTTCGCCGGATTGCCACCCTTCTCCTTCCAGCCCACCGCGGCCCGGACGGCGTCGTAGAGATCCGTCGTAACCACTAGCGGTCTCCTCCGGACGACCTCCCGCGCCACCCGCCGCGCCTCACCGCGCGGCACGTCCCCGTACTCGGAGAGCACCTCTGCCAACTCTCCGACCTCGGCAGTGTTCAGAAAGTCAGCTGCCGTCGTCCCCGAGCGGGGGTCCATCCGCATGTCCAGCGGGCCCTCCTTTATGTAGGAGAACCCACGCTGTGGTTCGTCGACCTGGAAACTGGAGAGCCCGAGGTCGAACAGGATCGCATCCGCACTCCTACCTTCCTCGACCATCGCCCACAACGCGAGGTCGTAGGTATCCGAGACGAACTCGAAGCGCGGGTCTTCCAACAGATCGGAGGCCCTTCCCGCCGCATCAGGGTCTCGGTCGATGCCGACGAGGCTACCGTCCGGCCCGAGCCCGGCGAGGATCAGCCTGGAGTGGCCGCCACCACCGAATGTGGCATCGACGACCGTGTCTTCGGGCGCGAAACCGAGGGCGGCCACCGCGCTCTCCAGCATCACGGGACGGTGCCCGGCCGCCATCACGCGCCGAGATCCCTTCCCGCGAACTCCTCGACGATCTCGGAGAACGAGTCATCGGCACCGGAGACGTAGCGGTCCCATTCCTCTGTGTCCCAGATCTCCAACCTGTCGTCCACGCCGGTGATGGTCACGTCACGCTGAAGTCCCGCATAGCTTGCCAACTTCGTCGGGATCAAAACCCGACCTTGCCTGTCGAGCGTGGCCTCGAAAGCCATGGAGAAGAACATCCGTGACAGCTGGCGACCCCTGGCCGAGAGGTCCGCATTGGCCTTTATGTTGGCCTTGAACGCCGACCATTCCTCAGGCGGGAAAGCGAACAGACACCTGTCCACCCCCTTGGTAATGACGATCCCACCTTCGAAATAGGAGCGGAGACGGGAAGGGAGGGTCATGCGCCCTTTCTCATCCAGCGTGTGCTCGTACTCGCCTAAAAGGGCCAGAGCCGTGTCCTCCCACTACGCTCCACTTCGACCCACATTAGCGAAATTCTTGCATATGCGCGTAAAATCCGCAATCTCGGAGGCCGAGAAGGCCGCCAAGTGACCGTATTTTGGCTACAAAAGGTCATTTATCCCTCTACCCCAGGGGCTAGGACCCCTGTTAAGATAATGCGAGTAGTAGATTTGTGGAGGGGTGATCTCCGGAGTGGAGCGGGATCTCTAGCCTAACATGTCGGTGGTATACGAGAGCGAGCCCCAACATATTGGGTGTGTGGAAATAAGTCGGGCTTTCAGGATGTATGGATCTGTGGGCCCACCAGGACTCGAACCTGGGACCGTCCGATTATGAGTCGGATGCTCTAACCAACTGAGCTATGGGCCCTGCGACGGGAAACCTGGGCGGTACCGTCTAGCTCCCCCGGCTGGACTCGAACCAGCAACCCTTCGGTTAACAGCCGAATGCTCTGCCAATTGAGCTACAGGGGAATGTTACAAGAGAGGATTATACGGTTCGGAGCTCGCTGCATCAAGCTCCCGCCGCGGGAGAACGCAGGGCGTGTTTGAGGTGTTGGATCTCCGCCTGCAACACATCTTTCTCATCATAGTCGGGTGTATCGCGCTTGCTCTGTTCGCGGCTCAGTATGGCCAGCCGGAGCCAGGCCTCGCGCACATAGCTCTTGGACGGATAGAGCCTGTCTCCCTGGGAGGCGAGGGCCCCGATCTGGTCCATCAGGGGCCTGGCTCTCTCATCCGAGAGCACAACATCGAGGTCCTCGCCCGCGTGTTCTCTGAGCAGGGTGAAGATCCTCGCGTGGGTGTCATCGCGAAAGTCCTCTTCGCGCAGCGTCAAGGGCTCGGAGAGAGACGGGATCTCTAGCCCCTCCTCGAGAAGTTGGGCCGTGAGGTCAGGCCTGGAGAGAATGAGCGTGAGCACGGCGGCCCCGGCTTCCGTCTGAGGATCGGAGGGGCCTCTGGTCATCGCAGAGCTCGCTTGTGCGGTTGCCGGCTCTGCAGTCTGCAGAACGTCGGGGCTCACACCGAGGGACTCCGTGGCCAGACGCAAGGCCTCGCGGTAGAGGACAGGGTCTTTGATCTCCTGGATCATGTTCCTCACCTCGGGAACGGCCCTGGAGCGCTGTGTGGCATCCGCTCCCCTGGTACGGGCAACAAGGCGCCTTATGCCGTATTCGAGAATGGGCACAGCTTCGCTCAAGAGCTCGGTAAACTCTTCAGGCGAATGCTCCAGTAGCCAGTCCGCAGGGTCCTCGGGTAGACGCAGGACACGGAGATCCAGCTTCAAATCGGCCGCCGTCGCCGCCGCCCGCTGTATCGCCCTCTCCCCTGCCGCGTCGGGGTCGAAGAGGATGTAAATCCGGTCCGCGTAGCCACTGAGCATGCGCAGGTGGCCGGGGGTGGTCGCCGTGCCCAACGTGGCGACAGCGTTCTGGATACCCGACTGGTAGAGCATCAGCACGTCAGTGTAGCCCTCGACGACGAGCGCTGAGCGTTCTCTACGAATGGCTTCGGCTACCTGCGGGAAACCGTAGAGCAGGTTCCGCTTGTTGAAGATCTCCGTCTCGGGAGAGTTGAGATACTTGGGCTGGGCGTCACCGAGCGTCCTGGCACCGAAGCCCACGATCCTGCCTCGCCGATCCGAGATAGGGAACGTGATCCTGCCCGCGAACCACTCTCCACCTCGCGGCGAAAGTAGCCCGGCCGCATCGAGAACTCGCCGGTCGAGATCCAACCGCCCAGCCACACCCATAAACCCCGAAACACTCCGCGGCGCTGCATACCCCAAACGGAATTCTACTATAGTAGAATGCAGGATGCGGCGGTCTTTCAGGTAGCTGCGGGCCTGCTGCGCTTCTGGGGTTTCGGACCTGAGGAGGTACTTGTGATAGTAGACGGTTGCGGCGGCGAGGGCCTTGTGGATTGCACGTCGACGCTGGGCGCGTTCCCTTGCGGCGCCGGCGTCTCCCCCACCCTCGAACTGCAGCTCTACGCCGGAGCGGTCGGCGAGGTAGGAGACTGCTTCGGCGAACTCCAGTGACTTGAGGTCCATGACCAGTTTGATGGAATCTCCACCACGCAGGCAACCATAACAGTAGTAGAGGTTCTTCTCCGGGTCGAGGCTGAAGGAAGGGGTCTTCTCCTGGTGGTCGGGGTAGGGACAGAGGCCTGTGAAGCGGGCTCCCTGACGTTTGAGGGCGGTGAACTCGGAGGCCACCTCGACGATGCCGGCCGCCTCCCTGACCAGATCTATGCTGCGTTGTGAGATCCTCAAGCCCGGCTCTCCGTTGTACGGTTGTACAAATATTCGCGTTCCGCTGTGGTTCGGAGCAAGGGTAATGTTACTCTACCAAGAGTGGATATCCGCGATAGAACCACTTCAGTGCCCAGTGCCGGGTATGCGGATCTCCCGCCCGGGATCGGGTTCGAGCCCAAAGACGAGCCGCTGCGGAGGGACATCAACCTCCTCGGGCGGGTGTTGGGCAGGATCCTCATCGAGCAGGAGGGCAAGGAACTCTTCGAGACCGAGGAGGAGGTCAGACTTCTCTGCAAGCGCCTGCGCTTCGATTACGATCCCGAGCTGGACGAAAGGCTAAGGCAGAGGATAGACGCCATGAGCGTGGAGGAGCTGCGAAGGATCGTGCGCGCTTTCTCCGTGTACTTCCAACTGGTCAACATCGCCGAGCGCTACCATCGGGTGCGGCGACGGCGGCAATACGAGTCGTCTCCCGACAATCCTTCGCAACGCGCTTCCCTGGCGAGCGCCCTCGCACGACTCAAGAGCGAGGGTCTCGGGCAGGAAGCGCTGCAGGGTGTGCTTGAAGAGATGTCTGTCGGCCTGGTTTTGACCGCGCATCCGACGGAGGCCATGCGGAGGAGCATCAGGCGCAAGCACGTGAGGATTGGGGAGATGCTCGAGTCTATGGAGACGTCTTCTCTCACGTGGAAGGAGCGCAGGCGTCTGGAGGAAGATCTTGCCGAGGAGATCAGCGTTCTGTGGCAGACCGAGGAGCTCAGGTTCCGGCGGCCCGAGGTCAGCCAGGAGATAGAGCGAACACTCCTATTCTTCGAGAATCCTCTCATCTCCGCTACACTCGAAGCGTACAGGGAATTCGAGGACGAGCTAGCACGGCAATTCCCGGAAGATCCTCCGACGTTGGGTCGCGTACTCGAGTTCGGATCCTGGGTCGGCGGCGACCAGGACGGCAATCCTTTTGTCGAGCCGGAGATGATAACCACCGCGCTCGGTCTTCACCGCGAGCTTATTCTCGCACGCCACCTCGCCTCTGTTCTCTGGCTGGCGGATCACATGAGCCAGTCCGCGAGGATGTTCCCTGTCTCAGAAAAACTGCGCCGCTCGGTCGAGCAGGACGAGAGGCTAATGCCCGACGTGGTGGAGCGCTACAGAGGGATCGATCCGAATGAGGTCTATCGGCGCAAGCTCCTGTATATGGCGCAGCGCCTGAGGCTCGCCCTCGGGCAACACGGCGCTCCTTCCGCTTATTCTCACGTGGACGAGTTCCTGGAGGACCTGGTAACGATCCGCGATAGTCTGCTGCAAAACGGTGGGGTGCGTGTCGCCGAAGGGGACCTGAAGGACCTCATCCGCCAGGCCGAGGTCTTCGGTTTCCACCTGGCGAAGCTGGATATCCGTCAGGAGAGCTCCACGGTAGTGAGGGCGGTCGCGGAGCTGCTCTCGTCCGGCACGGATAAAGACCTCCTGGAGATGGACGAAACAGAGCGCGCCGCACTCCTGCGGAGGCTGCTCGCCGATCCCAACCTCTCACTCCCCGAACCGGAAGACATCCTGCCCGAAGAGAGTCGCAAGGTGCTCGAGACCTTCCGGCGCATCCGGCGCGCTAAGGAAGAGCACTCGGGCACCCCCGTCGAGACTTTCATCCTCAGCATGGCCCGCAACGCGAGCGACGTCCTGAGCGTGCAGCTACTCGCCCGACGGGCCGGACTGCTGGAAGTCGACGAGAACGGCAGATGCACCGCCAACTACCTCAGGGTCACCCCCCTCTTCGAGACCGTCGAAGATCTCAGGCGAGCTCCCGAGGTACTCGGTTTTCTGCTGCAGGACCCCTTTTACCGCTCCTCGCTCCGGGCGAGTGACGACCTGCAGGAGATCATGCTCGGCTACAGCGATTCAGGAAAGGACGCAGGTTACGTCACGAGCAACTGGGCGCTGTACAAGGCGCAGGGCCAGATCTGCTCGGTCGCCCGCAGGTACGGTGTGAACCTGAGGCTCTTCCACGGGCGGGGTGGCAGCGCAGGCCGAGGAGGAGGGCCCAGTTACCAGGCGATCATGGCCCAGCCTCCTCGTACGCTGCGGGGTAGGATACGGATTACCGAGCAAGGGGAGGTGATCTCCTTCAAGTACAGTATGAGCGGGCTGGCTCGTCGCAACCTCGACACAGTACTGGCCGCTGTCCTGGAAGCGAGCGCCGACGAGGCACCCGGCGAGCCGGACCCTCACTGGGTAGAGGTGATGGAAGAGCTGTCGGTGAAGGCGCGTGAAGCCTACCGGAGCCTCGTCTACGAGGATGAGGACTTCCTGGTCTTCTTCTCCGAGGCATCTCCTATAGGGGAGCTGTCGCTGCTCAATATGGGTAGCCGTCCCGCGCGGCGAGTGCAGAACGTCGAGGTCAGTAGCCTCAGGGCCATACCCTGGGTGTTCGCCTGGACCCAGAACCGCTTTTTACTCCCCTCCTGGTACGGCGCAGGAACCGCCCTCGGTGGATACGCGGCTGAAGAGCAAGGACTGGCACTCCTGCGCAGGATGTACGAGGCTTGGCCGTTCTTCCGCACGCTCGTCGATTTCATGCAGATGACCCTGGCCAAGAGCGACCTGCGTATAGCCGAGAACTACACCTCGCTCGTCTCTGATTTCGCCGCCCGCGATCGTCTGTGGCGAAGGATCTCCGAGGAGCACGCCGACTGCGTGCGAGCGATACTCCTCATCACGGAAAACGAGAATCTCCTCGACGATAGTCCCGTCCTCCAGAGATCTATACGCCTTCGTAACCCCTACGTGGACCCGCTCTCATATATTCAGGTCACGCTCCTTCGCCGGCTCCGCGCCCTCAGGGGAACCTCCCTGGAGCGCGAGGCTGTCTTGAATACCCTGCTGCTAACTATCTCGGGTGTCTCCTCTGGGATGCTGAACACGGGCTGATTTGCTCCTTAGCCCCATGAGATGTCAACGATATGTTACGGTGGCATGCTTCCAAGCATGAGCGAGAAACGGATTCCTAAGAAGTTCCACGCGAGAGCGACTCGTGGAATCGGATCGGAAGGACGCGAAATGGCTGAGGCAGCGGAAGTAGACAACCAACCGATATGGAGCTACGGACCATCGCCACGGAGGTAAGCGAGTTACCAATGCTCCAAGCGCGGTGGGCCGAAGTAGACGAGCGTAACCCCGCCCTCTACAAGCACTTGTGGCACGACGCTATGGGTGGGGAACCTAGAGGACATGCATCACGAGGGCAAAATAACTCCCGAGCAAGAAGTCCGCTAGCGGGAGCTCAAACCTCTGCTCATAAAAGCTGTCCCGATCCTGAAACAGCTGCGCTTCACCCTACCAGCCCGTGCACCAATCTACTCTACCCACGCCGGGTTTGTAGCGAAGCTTGATCCGCATTGCCTCTTGAGTGATCTGAATGGTCGCTTCTGCTTAGGGACGTGGAGGGTCTGCCGCGGTGGATTCCCGCTTACGTGGGAATGACGAGAGAAGAAGCGGGGTTGACGTCCTCATGCTGGGAGGAATGCGTTCGCTGATGAAATCGCACCCCAGAAGTAATCATGCAGATTCCGTATCACGCAAAGATCTCACCCTGGGGCAGAAAGAGTCGTTTGTACGTGGCGAGTGCGTATCTGTCGGTCATACCCGCCACGAAGTCTATGGTCTCAGTGATGGGGTCGGGGTCGCTCGCCGCCCGCTCTTCGGGATGATCCAGGTAGTACTCGAAGAGGACCGTCACCACGCGGGCCGCCTTCTGGTTCTCGCTCGATCCCGGCTTGTTGTAAACGTGTTGGAAAAGCCACGCCCTGAGCTCCATGAGTGCCGCGTACACAGGGTCCGATAGGGATATCTCACCTGTCTCTTTGGAGTTAGAGATCATATCCCTCACCAGGGTGTCGATCCTGGCGCTCATCCGTTCGCCGAGAACAGAGATCGGGCCTCTCGGAAGGTCATGAGGCGAGATGATACCTGCCCGTAAAGCATCATCCACATCGTGGTTGACGTAGGCGATGCGGTCGGCGACGCGAACGATCTCACCTTCCCTGGTAGATGGATAGCCCTCTCCCGTATGGTTAAGTATCCCGTCTCTGACCTCGAACGTGAGGTTCAATCCATCTCCGCCTCTCTCGAGGTTGTCGACGACTCGCAGGGAGTGTTCGTTGTGGCGGAAGGTGCGTCCGTGAGCTGCCAGGGCGCTGGAGAGGGCATCTTCCCCTGTGTGTCCGAAGGGGGTGTGACCGAGATCGTGGCCTAGGGAGATCGCCTCCGTGAGGTCTTCGTTGAGGCCGAGCGAGCGGGCTATAGTACGGGATACCTGCATCATCTCCAGGGTATGCGTGAGGCGCGTCCTGAAATGATCGCCGTCAGGGGAGATGAAGACCTGGGTCTTGTGCATGAGCCTGCGGAAGGACTTGGCATGGATAATCCTGTCCCTGTCGCGCTGGAAGTCGTTGCGGACCCCGTCGGAAGGCTCCGGCCTGGGGCGGCCCGCGCTGGTCTCGACGGCCCAGATGGTAGAGTTATGGTCGAGGCCGGCTCTTGGTCTTGCGGCTTTCACGCCCGGCGTCCGGCGAGGCGGGGGCCGACCAGCGTATTCCCGGGAGCGTGGGCGAGGATGTGGGAACGGACCACCCGGAGGACGCTCGCTTTAGGCCCCGTTTGGGCGGGTGCCTGACGAACGGGGTTTTCGACCAGGGCTCTCACGTTCTCGAGCGTACCAGGGGCTAGCGGGAACGCATCGCCGGTCGCCGTGCGGCACTCCTGGCACAGGACGCCCCCGTAATCTGGGGCGAAGTGCAGAGGCTCCGACGCCGTGTCGAGGTCCGTTCCACAGGCCAGGCAGACTTCCAGCTGCGGCGCATAACCGGCCAGGATGGAGAGCTTTATGCCGAGGGCCGCCTCTATATTCTCGAAACCGGAATCACATGTTTCGAGTGTGTCGAGGGCGTTGTAGAGCAGGTTGAACACCCTGCGGTCTGCTTCGTCGCCTCCCGAGAGGGCGCGCACACTCCCGACCATGCCTGCGGCAGTCTCAAAGCGGGTGAGATCCTCCCTGACACCGTGGAAGCTGCGCAGCGTCTCCACCTGGGTTACGGTGTCGAGCGTCCTACCGTGGTAGGCGACGAACTCGACGCAGGAGAGCGGCTCGAGGCGGGCTCCGAAGCGGGACTTCGTACGCCTGATGCCTTTCGCGATGGCCGAGACCAGCCCAGCGTCCCTGGTGTAGAGGTCCAGGATCCGGTCCGCCTCCGAGTAACGGATAGAACGCAGCACTATCCCCTTACTCTTGTAGACCGCCACCCTCAGCCTCCTCCATGACGGCGACGCTCGCGCTCATGCCGAGCCGCGAGGCCCCCGCGTTGAGTATGTCCAGGGCTTCTCTCAGGGTGCGGATACCACCCGAGGCTTTTACCGCCAGGCTCTCGGGTGCCTCCTCCCTGAGCAGTGCTACGTCTTCGGGCGTCGCGCCTATGGGGGCGAAGCCGGTCGAGGTCTTCACGAAATCCGCGCCGCTTGCGGCCACGATCTGGGTCGCTAGCCGCTTCATCTTGTCCGAGAGGTAGGCGGTCTCGAGAATGACCTTGACGACCACGTCGTTCAAACCACTGTTCATGGCTACCGCGCTGACCTCCTGGGTGAGACTGGCGAGCTCGTCCGCGACGTAGCCGAAATCTCCGGAGAGGAACTTCGAGATGTTCATGACCACGTCGAGCTCCGAAGCGCCCCTCGTGACCGCCTCGCGGACGGCCGCCACCTTCACCGCAGTGGCCTCGTACCCGAAAGGAAAGGAGATCACCGTCGCCACCTTCACGTCGGCTCCCCGCAATTCCCTGGCGGCTAGAGGCACGTACGAAGGCGGGATGCATACCGCGGCGAAATGATAGCGGCTAGCCTCCTCACAGAGACAGACGATCTCCTGCTCCGTCGCCTCAGGCTTCAAGAGGGTATGGTCCACCGTTTTCGCGAACTCGCGTACCCTCATCGCCAAAACGCTGCGCTCCTCACTCGATACCACGACGCAGGGTGATTATAAACCTAACCGTTCCAGAAACTTCCTGTCACTCCTCCATCCTGGGCTAACCTTTACCTTCAGGTCGAGGTAGATACGAGTTCCGAGGAGGCGTTCGACATCGCGGCGGGCTTCGGTGCCGATCTGCTTTATGGTCCTTCCGCCCTTGCCGAGTACGATCATACGTTGAGTGGGGCGCTCGACGTGGATAACGGCGTAGACGACCGTCACGTTCTGCTTTCGCTCCACGTCTTCGATCTCGACGGCCACGGCATGCGGCACCTCTTCCCTGAGCACGTTCAGCGCCTTCTCCCGCACGTATTCGGCGAGGATTAGCGACTCGGGATAATCCGTCACGATCCCCTCGGGGAAATACCGGGGACCGTGGGGCAGTAGTTCGACGACCGACTCCATCAAGGGTTCGAGGTTGGTACCGTTGGCCGCGCTGATCTGGAACACCTCTTTCCAGTCCGCCAGCTCCGAGACCGCCTGTACTATTGGCAACGCTCGGTCGGGGGTAGGCAGGAGGTCGGTCTTATTGATGGAGGCGATGGCCGGAGTAGCCGAGCCGGCGACGAGGCGGGCGATGTAGCGGTCGCCGCTCCCCAGCCCCTCCGCGGCCTGCTGCGCGTCGAAGAGCAAGAGGATGACATCAGACTCAGAGAGGCTGTCCACGACCTGCTCCTGCATTCTGGCGCGCAAGGTATCGCGTGGCTTCTGGGAGCCAGGAGTGTCCACGAAGATTGCCTGGTATCCAGGGCCGTTGCGGACACCCCGGATCGGGCTACGCGTGGTCTGAGGACGGGATGAGATGATGGAGACCTTCCGGCCGACAAGCCCGTTGACCAGCGTGCTCTTGCCTACGTTGGGCCTGCCTACGACAGCGACAAAGCCGCTGCGGAGCCCGTTGTGCTCGAATCTGGTATCCGGGATTTGGAATTTGGAATTGGTCATTATGGAGCCCTTCTCCTACTTCATAACTCCAATTTCCTGATTCATCCCAGGTTCTCCGGTCCGAAGGAGTTGGGAAGAATCTGGTCGAACGGGTAGCGCTGCAGCCCCTGGCCGTTGTCGACGGCGACCTCCTTGCAACCGAACTCCCGCAAGACCTGGCGGCAGGCCCCGCAAGGGAAACAGGGCGAGGCGTTCGGGCTGAAGACGGCGACGAGTTCGATCTCCCTGTCTTCAGGGTCTGCAGAGGCCATCGTCGTAGCCGCGTTGCGCTCTGCGCAGATCGAGAGCCCGTAAGAGGCGTTCTCGACGTTCGATCCGGAGTGTAGAGCACCGCCACTCGTTAGTATGGCTGCGCCGACGTGGAAGTCGCTGTACGGCGCGTACGCCCGGTCTGCAGCCGTGCGGGCGGCCTCCATCACGGTCTCTGGATCCAAGGTCTTTCCCTTCATAACAGTTGGAAGGCGGCCGTCGTAACGAGGACCCCGATCACGGCCCCCATGATCACCTGGTAGACGCTATGGAGCCCGCTCTCGACACGGCTCTGACAAACGAGGAGGGCCATCAGGAGCGAGATCACGGAGATGAGCCCGGCGTAGGATCCCGCACCACCCTCGACGGCTATGAAGCTGGCCGCAACCCACCCCGCGAAGGCTACCGCCGCGTGCCCGGAAGGCATCCCGCCGGCGAAGGAGTTCGGGGAGTGGGTAAGCGCCTTGCCGAGGAGCACGATGAGCACGATCACGCCGAGCGTGACGAGCGTGAGGTGGGCCGGCTGGCGCCTTATGCTCTCCAGGGTCGCCAGGGAGAGCGGCCCCAGGTCGTCCGCCAATACAAGATAGCCGACGAGCAAGGCCCCGACGCTGGAGACCAGGACGGCCCCCGCCGAGATGTCCTTGGCGAGCTTGGCTAGAGGATGGTACTCCCTCGTGGCGAGGTCGACGACGAACTCCATGGCCGTGTTGAACAGCTCGGTCACGAAGACCAGGAGTATGGTCAGAACCAGGACCGCGAGCTCGAGCCTGCTGACGTCGAGGAGCAGGCTGGCCACGAGGACCACGACGGCCACGATGACGTGGAAGAGCATGTTGCGCTGGGTGCGGACCGCGGAGATCATACCCCGGTACGCGTGCTCGAAGCTCCGGACCACACCCTGCTGGCCCTTGCCCGGCCGCTCAACCTTCTTCGCCACGCAACTCCTCCATTACAGCCCGCTGGACTCTCGCCATCTCGCTTGCCCCGAAGTCCTCTCCGTGGTCCATGCCACCCAAGTGTAGCGCGCCGTGTACCACCAGTTCGTCGACGTTCATTTCTGGGCCAGCACAAAGGGGGCAGATGACAACCTCTCCCACCATCTCTCCGTAAGGCCCGTCGACCTCGAAGCTGAGTACGTCCGTAGGCTCATCCCTGTTTCTGAACCTCAGGTTGAGGTCTTGGATCGTCACGGGATCCACGAGAGCCACAGAGACCTCGCCCACTTGCTCGAGGTCGAGACCCAGGGTGGAGAAAGTAGCCTTGAAGATGCGGGCGGCGCGGTCCTCGCCGAGTCCGGCATGGCCCCCTTCGTCGAGAACGGCGACGGACATGGGAGGGTTGCTCCTCAGGTGGCGTCCACAGGTTAGCTGGCCGCCTTTCCGTTGCGGGCTTTGTCCGGAGCTTCCGGGTATTCGATGCGCGGTCCGAGGAACCCTATAAGCGCTTCGCGGATGGCCTCTCCGGCATCGTGGATATCGTGCATCGTAAGCTGGCACTCGTCGAACTGGCCGTCCTGGAGCCTTCTCCTGACCGTATCGGCGACGACGTCGTCGATACGCTTGGGGGTCGGCTTCGGCAGGGACTTTACCGTTGCCTCTATAGAGTCGGCGAGCATCATGATGCCTGCCTCCTTGCTACGAGGGAGGCCGCTAGAGTAGCGGAAGTCCGCTTCGTTGACCGCGTCTTCTTCAGGAACGTCTTCGAGGGCTTTGCGGTAGAAGTATTCGATGCGGGTCGAGCCGTGGTGCTGGGCGATTATATCCAGAATCTCCTGGGGCAGACCCCAGGCTTCACCAATCTCCAGGCCATCCTTTACGTGGCGTTTGACCACCTTGGCGGAGAGCGTCGGGGAGAGGGCCGTGTGCGGGTTGATCTGGGCGATCTGATTCTCGACGAAGTAGGCAGGATGTTCCATCTTGCCTATATCGTGGTAGTAGGCCCCTACCTGGGCGAGCAGCGCGTCGGCACCGACCCTCTCCGCTGCCCGCTCTGCGAGCAGACCGACCTGCATGGAGTGGGAGAAAGTGCCAGGGGCGTTGCGCAGGAGTTTGTCGAGCAGAGGATGGCGAGGGTCGGAGAACTCGAGCAGCTTCATCGGGGTGAGAATGTTGAAGGCGTCCTCCAGGAACGGAAGGAGCACCATCGCCAGCATCAGGGAGAGGAGGCCGTTGCCGAGCCCGAGGACCCCGAGCCAAAGGGCGTCTTGCGGATCGCCCCCGCCGATCAGACCGACCGCGAACGTCACGACGCTCATTACGGCGGCGATGATCAGGCCTGCTTTGAGCAGCCGTCGGCGCGAGTCAACCCGCACGGTCGTGTAGATCGCAAAACCAGACCCGAGCAGAAGGGCCGCGGTCAGGAGGAAGTTGTTACCGCTGAGAATGCCTACGTTGACGCTGGTGATCACCACCATCAGGAACATCAGGCGCGGTCCGAGCAACAACGTTCCGACGATCGAGAGCCCGGCGAGCGGCGTGAGATAGGGATCGAAGTCGAGTTCTATAAAGAACCTTGCGAGCGCGGTGAAAAGGATCGTGAGCGACGCGGCGAGCACCAGCCGGATCGCGGAGTTCGCCTTGAGAATGCGGCGGCCGAAGCGCTCCAGGAAGTACCAGGCCATCCACATCTCCGCCGCGACCACGATAGCCACTCCGACCAAGGCCATCCACGGGTCGGCTTGCTGGAGCAGGTCGAGCGACTCGAGCCGGGCCCTGTCGCTACTGTCTATGATCCCCTGGGCGATGACACGTTCGATCAGGGGCCGAGGTCCTATCCCTATGAGCGCCGTCAAAGAGACCCACGTTATGACGGTAAGACCGATGTAGAGCCTGAGCTTGGGGATCCTCTCGATCCAGGCCCTGAAGATCTCGAAACGGGTCGGCGAGCGGTGAAATTCGTCGACCCGCTTGCCTGGCTGCTTCTTGGGACTTCTCTTGCCGATTTTCATGGTTGCTCCCGGCCCTGGGGGCCTAGGCTCTGTCGCCCTCTCCGGTCCCTTCGTAGGCATCCACTATACGCATGACGAGGTCGCTGCGCACTATATCGTCGCGCCTCAACCCTACGAATGATACGCCTTCCACGTCGGTTAGGGTGTTCCTGGCGTCTTGCAGACCGCTAACGTGGACTCTCGGGAGGTCCACCTGCGTTATGTCCCCTGTAACGACCATCTTGGAGCCGAAGCCGAGTCGCGTCAGGAACATCTTCATCTGCTGGGGGGTGGTATTTTGGGCCTCATCCAGGATGATAAATGCATCATTGAGGGTACGGCCCCGCATAAACGCCAGGGGGGCTATCTCGATTGTACCGCGCTCCAGGTGCGCCTGGAACTTGGCAGGGTCGACCATCTCGTAGAGCGCGTCGTAGAGCGGCCTGAAGTAGGGATCTACCTTGGCCATCACGTCGCCGGGCAGGTACCCGAGCGACTCGCCGGCCTCGACCGCGGGCCGAGTCAGTATGATCCTCGACACCTCTCCCCTGTTCAGGGCTTCCACGGCAAGGGCCACGGCCAGATACGTCTTGCCCGTCCCCGCCGGCCCGATACCGAACACCACCTGATGCTGGCGAATAGCATCGGTATACGCCTTCTGGTTGCGGGTCTTCGGCGCGACTCGGCGCCCGCGGTGCGTGAGGATCACATCCCCTAGCACCTCCCGCCCGCCACCGTCGTCGGCCATCTTGTAGAGGCGCTCGGCGGTCTCCGGGGTCGGATGGTGCCCCTCCTCGGCGAGCCCGACGAGTCCGTCGAAGACGGCCTCGGCCCGCTCCACAGCCCCCTCTGTACCGCGCAGGACGATCTCGTTGCCTCGCACGACGACCTCGCACTCCAGGAACTCCTCGACCCTTCTCAGGACGGAGTCACGGTCTCCGAAGACCTCGAGCGTTCTGCCAGGGGGTATGACGAGCTTGACTTCTACTTGGTTGCCGGATGTGGTTTCCGTCGTTTCTCCTTTGTACTAGGTTTCAGGTGTCAGGTAATCCTCGGACGGCCTTACTGTGATCGCGTGATCCAACACTTTTCGCAGGTATCCGGTTCTTGCTCAGACGTGCGGTGAGAACGCCATTTCCTGATGCCTGAAGCCTTCATTGCAACCTGTTGCGTGCTAGTGCCGAGAGGGTGCGGCCCTCGGCGCGGCCTCCGGAGAGCTCCATGGCACGGTTCATGAGGGTACCCATGTCCTTTATGCTGTTCGCTCCTGTTTCGTTTACGGCCCTGTCGATTATTTCCTCGAGTTCTCTCTGCGATAGGGGCTGGGGGAGGTAGGTGCGGACGATCTCGGCTTCTGCGGACTCGGATGCTGCTTTCTCCTCTCGTCCGGCTTTGCGAAACGCTTCAGCAGACTCGTCGCGTTGCTTGAGCTGGCGCCTGAGAACGGTCTGCTCCTCCTGCTCGGTGAGCGGTCTCCCTGCCTCTATCTCGGCGTTCTTTAGGGCGGCGCCGAGCATGCGCAGGGTGCCTACGCGGGTCCTGTCGCGTTGCTTCATGGCGGTCTTGGTATCCTGTTGTATCTGGTCTGTTATGGTCATGGCATTCCCAGTCTCCTGCCCCCCATCACATGCAGGTGGAGGTGGAAGACCTCCTGACCCGCGTCGCTGCCATTGTTGATCATGACGGCATATCCGCCCTCTGATACGCCGAGCTTCTCGGCGACTTCGCTCGCCACCTCAAAGATACGCTTTACCACGGTGTCCGGTAGAGCACCAATCTCCTCCAGGTTCGCGACGTGCTGCCTGGGGATGACCAGAACGTGTACGGGAGCCTTACTGTTCATATCTTCGAAGGCCAGCACGTCGTCCTCGTCGTGGACCACCTCAGCATCCACTTCCCCTCGCGCTATTTTACAGAATATGCACTCTGCCTCGCTCATCACCATCTCCTCTAACGTTCCACCCTGCTCTCCAAGGCCGCCAGCGTACGTGCCACAGCCACTATGCCGGCGGTCTCGCTGCGCAACCTGTACCGTCCCAAGCCGCCAAAGGCGACTCCGGCCTCTCCCGCGAACCGCAACTCGCCCTCGCTCCAACCACCCTCGGGACCTACGAGGAGACTCGCCGGGGACTGGACGACGGCCTCGACGGGTTGGAGGTCGGGGGCAATGTGCAGGATCACACCGGTCTCCCCTGCTTCCAGGGCCGCGTCCTCGAATCGTACAGGATCGGCGACTTCGGGCACGCTGTGCCTGAGCGACTGGCGAGCCGCAGCCTCGGCGACCCGGCGCCAGCGACCGATTTTCCCCTCGCGCGGCCTCACTACTCCCCGTTCGGCCAGGAGCGGCACTATTCGTGTCGCCCCGACCTCGGTTGCCTTCTCGACCACGAGGTCCATCCTCCCACCTTTGGGCACCGCCTGATAGAGCGAGATCTCTACTCCAGCATCACCGGGCGCCGCCAACTCCTCCTCTACTGTGGCCGCCCTTCCACCGCGCAACGTGGCTGCGAAGAGGCGTTCCGCACCATCCACGACCTCGATGCAATCACCGGTTCTGCCGCGCAGGACCTTGAGGACGTGGTTGGCCTCGCCCGCCGGCAGCTCCAGATGTCCACCTGGCTCTAGTGCGGAGTCGACGAAGATGCGGGTTATGGGCGTGCGCGTAACAGAGCCCCCTACTTGAACACCCCTCGGAGACGGTCGAAGAAGGAGCCTCCCCCACCGTTGTAGGTCTCTTCGCCACTGATCGTTTCAAACCTCTCGAGCAACTCCCGCTGCTCCGAAGTCAGGCGAGTCGGCACCATGACGTCGACGACGACCTTGAGGTCCCCGCGCCCGCGCCGTCGCAACCGCGGCATCCCCTCGCCCCTTAGCGTGAGCGTCGAACCAGGCTGGCTGCCGGGCTCCACTCTCACCGGTTTGGGCCCTTCGAGGGTCGGTACATCTACCTCGACCCCTAGCGCCGCATCGACGAAGCTGATCTTCATGCGGTGGATCAAATCCTCCCCGTCACGCATGAGCTCAGGATCCTCTTTAACGTTAATTCTTACGTAGAGGTCGCCTGGTGGTGCGCCCGGGTCTCCTGCGTGTCCCCCGCCTGAAACGCGCAGCCTCATGCCGCTCTCAATGCCTTCAGGCACCCGCAACCGCTTGGTCTCCACCTCGGAGATCCTGCCGCTGCCGCGACAGTTGTCGCACACTACATCGATGACGCTGCCACGTCCACCGCAACTGGAGCAGGTCTGTGTCGTCACCATCTGCCCGAGGATGCTCTCGCGCACCGTTCTTACGGACCCTGTACCGCTGCAGGTGGGGCAGACGTGCGATTCCGTCCCCCCTACGCCATCGCAGACATCACAGTTTTTGACGATCTGAACGTTGATCTGACGGTCCGCCCCGAACGCGGCCTCGCGCAAGGAGACATCGACTTCGACCTCAGCGTCACTGCCGCGGCTCGGGCCCTGCGCCGTAGAGGTGCCGAAGAAAGAGCCGCCGAACGAGCGGTCGCCGAAGAAGGCCTCGAAGATGTCCTGGAAGCCCCCGAATGGATCTCCCCCTGGGTAGCCGCCCGCCCCTGCGCCGCGCGGTACCTGGTGGCCGTATGTATCGTAGGCACGCCTGGCCTCCGGGTTGGAGAGTACGTCGTAGGCCTCGGTGAGCTCCTTGAAACGTTCTTCCGCTTCGTGGTCGCCTGGGTTTGCGTCGGGGTGGTGGGAACGGGCCAGGCGGCGGTAAGCCTTCTTGATCTCCGCCTCCGAAGCGTCTCGGGACACGCCCAGAATCTCGTAGTAATCGCGCTTGGTTGCCAACTAGAACCTGGCGTCCAGACAGTTGGTCAGGGCCTCTGCGGCAGAGCGGACAGTCGTGATGGCGATGTCGTAGTCCATTCGCTTGGGGCCGATCAGGCTCACCACACCGTAGGGTCTCTCGCGGTGGTTGTAAGCCGAGGCCACGAGGCTCGTGCCCGTCAGGTTCAGGAAGCCGCACTCTGTGCCGATGGAGACGACGACCCCGCTGCTTGAAACGGAGCGTCTGAGGGCGTCGCCCATCAGGCGCAGGAGCCAGCGCCGGCGTTCGAAGATCTCGATCACGGCCGAGAGGCTTCCCGGGTCGAGGTCGTCCAGACGGCTAAGGAGGGCCGAGGTGCCCTGGATGAAGACCCCGCGCTCCGTCGCCCTACTCAAGGCGCCTACGGCCTCGAGGACAGCTCCAACGGTCATCGGGTCGTGGTCGGAGAGTGCTGAGCGCGCCGCAAGCCCGAGCTCGAGATCGGTCCCGAGCGGACGTCCTCCCAGCCAGGAGTTGAGTGCTGCGAAGATCCCACACAGTTCCTCGTCTTCCACGGGGATGGGGAGCGTGATCGCGGCGCTCGAAGAGGCGCCGCTCTCCATGGACACAACGAGCAGGAGCCTACCCTCACCGAGCGGCAGGTAGTCGACGCGAGCGAGCGACTCGCCGAGGACGGTGGGGCCGGCGACAACGGCAAGAAGGCGGGTCACCTCGCTCATCCCCTCCGAGACGCCCTGCAGCAGTTCATCTACGTTGCCATAGCCTTCGATGGCCGCGAACGCCGTCTCGTCCGTCGAGTTCGCTTCCATCAGGGCGTCGACGTAGTAGCGGTAGCCCCTGTCCGTGGGGACCCTTCCCGCCGAGGTGTGGGGATGGTCGAGAAAGCCCAGCGATTCGAGGTGGGCCAGCTCGGCCCGGACCGTGGAGCTGCTCACGCCCAACTCGTCGGACAGGGCGTGGCTACCGACAGGGGCGCCCGTGGAGATATAGATCTCCAACGTCTTCAGCAGTAGCTCGCGTTGTCTCTCTGAGAGCTCGAGGTGCGTCATATCGTCTGTGATTTTAACATGGGCGCGGAGTGTCCCAAACAGCTTCTCAGCACGCTCAGGCTAGCGCCTTCGCTTGTCAGCATTCCAGCAAGTTGTCCCGTGGCCTTGCCCCGGCCGTAGAACCTACCCTGCCCTCAGCAGCGGCACCTCGTGCGCCGCAGGGCGAGGCCTCAAGCGGGAGAAGCTGACAAGCTGAGAAGCGAGGGCCTCAAAAAGCCCGCAGCGTGCTAGATTCGCAGCGCCGCCAAGAAGGCTTCCTGCGGTATCTCCACGCTGCCCACCTGTTTCATGCGACGCTTGCCTTTCTTCTGCTGCTCGAGGAGCTTGCGTTTGCGGGTAATGTCGCCGCCGTAGCATTTGGCGGTGACGTCCTTGCGGTAGGCGCGGACGGTCTCGCGCGCGATCACACGCTTTCCCATGGTGGCCTGCACCGGGACTTCGAACTGCTGGCGGGAGATCAACTCTTTGAGTTTCTCTACGAGGGCGCGGCCACGTTGGTAGGCCTTGTCGCGGTGGACGATGATGGAGAGCGCGTCGACGGTGTCGCCGGAGACGAGGACTTCGATTTTCACCAGGTCGGAGGGCTCGTAGCCCAGCGGCTCGTAGTCGTAGGAGGCGTAGCCCTTGGTTCGGCTCTTCATGGCGTCGAAGAAGTCCGTAATGATCTCGGCCAGCGGCAGGTCGTAGGTGAGCTGCACCCTGCGCGTCGAGATGTACTCCATCCCGACGGAGACGCCGCGCCGCTCGTGGCAGAGACCCATCACGGCCCCTACGTACTCTTTGGGGCAGATGACGGTCGCCCGCACTATAGGCTCCCTGATCTCTTCGAAGATCTCGGGTAGCTCGCTAGGGTTGGTGACCTCTGTGACCTCGCCTTCGACGACGACCTCGTACTTCACGCTAGGGGAGGACGCTATGAGGTCTAGGTCGAACTCGCGCTCGAGGCGCTCCTGGATGATCTCCATGTGCAGAAGTCCGAGGAAACCGCACCTGAACCCGAAGCCCATCCTGGAGTTCTCGGGCTCGAAGAAGAGCGAGGCGTCGTTCAGCTGCAGCTTGGAGAGGGCGTCGCGGAGCCGCTCGAAGTCGTCACCCTCCGTGGGATAGAGGCCGGAGAAGACGGTCGGCAGGGCCTTCGCGTAGCCCGGCAATGGCTCAGAAGCCGGGTTTTCCGTCTGCGTGACCGTGTCGCCGACACGCAGGGCCTCGATATCTTTGAGGCCTGCGATCACATACCCCACCTCGCCCGTTCCGAGGACGGCTAGGGCCTTCGCTTTCGGGGAGTAGCAGCCGACTTCGAGTAGCTCGAAGTGCTCCTCGCTCCCCATCGCCCTGACCCTGTCGCCCTTCTTCAGTTCCCCGTCGAACAGGCGCGCGAGAGAGATTACGCCGCGGTAGGGGTCGTAGTGGGAGTCGAAGATCAGGGCCCGCGTCTCGTCGTGCTCGGTCTGTGGCGCGGGGACGCGGTCCACGATCGCATCTAGGACTCCCGTTACGTTCTCGCCGGTCTTGGCGGAGATCTTGAGGATCTCCTCCTCTCCCACTCCGAGCAGCTCCACGAGTTCCTCCGTAACAGACTCAACATCGGCTATGGGGAGGTCTATCTTGTTGAGCACGGGGATGATCTCGAGGTCGTGCTCCATCGCGAGGTAGAGGTTCGCAAGGGTCTGGGCCTGTATGCCCTGGCTCGCGTCGACGATGAGGAGCGCGCCTTCACAGGCTGCGATGGCGCGGGAAACCTCGTAGGCGAAATCTACGTGGCCAGGCGTGTCGATCAGGTTGAGGTTGTACTCGCTGTCGCCCCTGTTGAATAGGATGTGCACGGCTTGGGCCTTGATGGTGATGCCCCGTTCGCGCTCGAGGTCCATGGTGTCCAGAATCTGGTCCATCCGCTCGCGCTCTGGGACGGCCTCGGTGATGTCCAGCAGCCTGTCTGCGAGGGTGCTCTTGCCGTGGTCAATATGCGCTATTATGCAGAAATTGCGCGTGAGTTCGATATTTTTCACCGGGAGATTCTACCATGATTGCCCCTTTGCTCTACTTGTGTTACATTCTTCCGGTCAGTTGTAAGTATTAGATCTTAGGAGCAACGTGCCAGCACCATCCAAGCGCGACAAACAAAGCGTCAAGCGCGGCGCCCACAACAAAGGCGTCAGGACTCGCCTTCGCAACCTCTCGAAAAGCTTCTACAGGGCCGTCGAGTCAGGAGATGAAGAGGAGGCTCGTCGCATGCGGGACGAGTCCCAGAGGGAGTACGACAAGGCGGCGACCAAGGGCATCATCCACCCGAACAGGGCTGCCCGTAAGATCAGCCGCCTCGACAAGGCGCTCGCCGCCGAACGCAGCGAGTAACTCCCCTCTCCTGGCAACACCGATACGAACGCCCGGACAGGATATTCGGTCGACCTGCACCCCGATCCCTCCATTCGCCAGCAGAGAGACACACGCTAAGTGATCGTCAAGAGCCCCTTCGCGAATTCCTCAATACGGTGCATCGAGGGGTATGATCTGCCAGGGCTCTCCCTCTTGCCAGATCATCACCCGGCCCGCCATCGAATCGTCCTCCACGAACATCACTACGGCATCGGCGATCTCTTCGGGCTGGAGTAAGACCGAAGGGACCAACCTCTCGCGCTCTTCGGATGTCATCTCGGCGCGACTGCGTCGGGAGGCTGGGGTGTCCACCCATCCCGGACAGATGCAGTTGACGCGAACGCCCATTCTCTCTTCGAGGGTGGCAAGTGAGGAGGTGAGACGCACTACCCCCGCTTTGGCCGCACCGTACTCGGGCGCGTCGTAGGGTCGGAAACCGATACCTCCCATGGACGAGATATTGACGATCGCACCGCCCCCGCGCTTCTTCATGGCTCGCACGCCGAAATGTATGCCGAGCATCACGCCACGGAGGTTGAGGTCTATGGCACGTCCCCAGTGTTCGGGCTCCCCCTCCGGGAAATACGGCTCCGTAACACCACCTGCGTTGTTCACCAATACGTGCAGGGCACCGAACTCAGCTTCTGCAACGGCGATCATCCTGGCCGCGTCGGCCTCAGAAGCGACGTCAACGCAGACGAAAGCTGCCCTCCCCCCTCTGGACACGATCTCACCAACGGTGCCGGTGCCGGCGTCTCCGTCCGTATCAGCGACGACCACCGCCGCTCCCTCATGGGCTAATCGCCGGGCAACCGCCTTTCCTATCCCGGCACCTGCGCCGGTAACCACCGCGACTTGACCCCTGATCTCCACTGCGCTATCTCTCCTTCACCGTGGCCTGAAGTGGGGTGATCTGTAGGCAGCTTAACCCAAGATGGTAACAGCCAGCGGCACTTATCTCGGCAATATGGAATACTTGCACTGTCGTCATGGTGAAGTACACGGGGGGTAGAAGATGGGCGGAACCAGAGGAAGCGGCGGGCAACGATTCAGGTTCTTCATGTGGATCGCGACGGCGCTGTGGCTCATCGCGGCTGTCGCTGCGGTTATAGATCGCGATACGCTGAACGCCGTCGCCTGGTTCGGCTTCGTGGCCTTTGGTGCCCTGACCGCGAGCGGTAGCACGGAGCGCTCCAGGGGCCTGGCTTACCTGGCTATTGCGCTGATAGTCGCAGCCATGGCGATCTTGATAGGTGTGTTCCTTGTTGACTAGAGTCTGCAAAGACCCTCTTTACAAACTCTAGTCAGCACGCTTCGGCTTACGCCTCCGCTCCTCAGCCGGCTACGCCAGGCGACTTATCAACATTTCAGCTTTCTGTAACAGACTGCAAGCCACGTGCGGCAAGGTACCTGCGCCAGGTAATATGTAATCGTCGAAGAAGGGAGTAGACCATGGCCGAACGTGAGGACCTGGACAAAGATGAGGTGTTGAGGAGGCTTTCCGAGCCCGAGGGTGACCATGAGCTGCACAGCGTGATGGAGCGCATGAGGGCACATCACCCGCACCTGTGGGGGGTGCTCCACCGGGTTCACCTCTCTGACGAGGCCAACCCCGCACAGCTCGAGGATTGGCGAAGGGCGCCGAAGGGTAGTCAGGAGCAGATCTGGGCCGAGCATTACGACGAAGCGATGGCCGTCCTGGCTATGGGCCTCGCGTAGCTTCAGCCCTGTCCGGATCGTATGGGCTTGGCGATGGTGATGCTCGTTGCGCTGTAGCCTATCTTTCGGTAGAGCGCTATCGCCCCGTGGTTGTGGCCGAATACGTGTAGCTCCACACTCCTTGCGCCAAGTTCGCCGGCCCTGTTCTCAACGAGCTCCAGCGTACGGGTGGCGCAGCCCCTGCGCCGGAAGTCCTCGTTGATGATGATGTCGACGATCCAGACCGACCGGCCAACGCCCGAGTCCAGGAGCGCGAACCATACGGTCCCCACCTCGCCCGACGCCGAGTCGTCCCTTACCGAATAGAGGAAGTGGTAGTAGCCCGTCCGCGTCCTTCGCCGCTCTCGTCCTCCGACCAGGCGCCGGCGCGGACTTTGTCGGCCGCGAAATCGCGCACCAGCTGCCCTCTGTACTCCCGGTATGAGTCTTCGTCTAGTTCCGCGAGCCTGACGTTGGTTGTATCTTGGTGGGTCATGCTGACGCCTCGAACAGGCCGAGCACGGTCAACTCGACCTGGATTTCGTCGGAGAGGTCGCTCCCGCCTTTGAGGCCGCTCTCGAGGTCTTGGACCCTGGCCAGGGCCCTTTCCAGATCCCCCTCGTCGAGCGTGCTGCTCTGCTCCTCGAGCTTGCGCGCCACGAACGGCGGCACTTTGAGCTGGCTCGCAACTTCCTTCCGAGCGACGCCGCGTTCCTTAAGGGCACGGGCACGGGCTACGAGCTGGAACTGGCGACGGATCATGAATGTGAGGCGTAGCGGAGGCTCGCCGGTGGAGATCAGATCCTCCAGCAACTTCAGTGCTCGATCGCGTTCCCCGGCGGCCAGGGAGTCTACGAAGGCGAAGATGTTGGACTGGACGTCGGGCGGGCACAGGACGGCCACGTCATCGTGGGTCGCGGTAGCATCACCGACGTAGAGCGCCAGCTTCTCCGTCTCTTGCAGCAAGCGCATCTTGTCACCCGAGCAGCGATTGGTCAGGTCTTCGGCGACGTCTTCCGGAAGATCCAGGCCCAGCTTCTTCGCGTGCCCGCCGACCCACCTGACGAGGGCCTTGCCGGTCGGTTGTTCGAAGGTATGCACCTCTCCCGAGTTCTTGACGGCCGAGAGCAGCCTCTCCCTGGCGCCTAGCTTAATGCCGAGGAGGATCAGATCGGACCCAGGCGAAGGGTTCTTAAGGTAATCTACGATCACCGCCTTCTGGGCCGCATTCCAGGCGTCGAGGTTCTTCAACACCACGAATGGCCCCTCCCCGAACAGCGAGAAGGAGTTGCAGGCCGAGACGACCGTCTCAGGGCTGGCCTCAGAGGCGTCGTATGCCTCGACCGTTCGTCCCTCACGCAGCTTCTCGATGCCGCGGGACTTCCGTTCCTCATCGTCTCCCAGAAGCAGGTAGACCGTCATAGAGGTATTCTAAACGCTTCCGGCGCCGGGAAGTACCTCGAACTGGTAGGTCGCTCGTCCTTGGATGCGAGGAGTGTCTGCTGCCTCGGATTCCCGCTCCCCGCTTTCGCGTGGACAGGCCTCGCGGGAATGACGGGAGGAGGTCGCCCTCTGGTACTGAAGCCTGTTACCACCAGTCGATCATTCGACGCTCTTGTGCTCGACGTGCCCGTCGGAGCTTTCTTGTGGCACGTTCGCCTGTGGGGGCGCGGGAGTATCGTGCTCGGCAAACCACTCGTTGCCCTCGATGGATAACTTGGGGGTCGCACGGTCCAGCCACTTCGGCATCCACCAGCCTGCTGAGCCGATCAGCGCCATGATCGCGGGTACGAGCACACACCGGACGACGGTCGCATCGACCGCGACCGCTACGGCCATACCGAGGCCGAATTGTTTGACGGTGGGGTCGCCGTTTATCGCGAAGGCGAGGAACACGGAGACCATGATCATGGCCGCCGAGGTGATCACGCGCGCCGTCGTGGCCAGGCCGTTGACGATGGCCTCGTGTGGATCACCGGTCTCCTGGTACTGCTCGCGGACGTGGGTCATAAGGAAGACTTCGTAGTCCATGGAGAGGCCGAAGAGGATCGCGAACATCATCAAAGGCACGTAGGAGACTATAGGGATGGGGCCCTCGAGGCCGATCAGATTGGCTGTCCAGGTATGGTTGAAGGCGTAGGTGACGACGCCGAAGGCGGCGAGGATAGAGAACACGTTCATCACCACGGCCTTTAGCGGGACCAACAGCGAGCGGAAGGCGAGCAGGAGCAACAAGAACGAGAGGACGAGCACGATCCCGATGACCAGGGGCAGGTTGCGGGTGATCTCACTCGCCAGATCGATGTAGCTCGCGGTCGTCCCACCGACGTCCGCGCTCATGTGCTTGCCTTCTGTTGCCTTCGGGAGTACATCGGTTCGGAAGGTATGCACGAGATCCTCGGTAGCGCGCGATGAGGGCGCTGTGGTCGCGGTCACGGTGTAGACGGCGGCATCGCCGTTCTTGTTGACCAACGGCAGGGTCACTTTGTCCACGCCCTTGGTCTTCTGAAGATCCGTGCGCAGGTCGGTCAGCCGCGGGTCCGAGGCCTTGGACTCCAGAAACTTCTCTTTGTCCTGCTCCCCTGAACTTTTCTCCTTCTGCGCGGCTTGCTGCTTCACCTGCTTTTCAATGGCCTTATCTTCCTGGGCTTCTTTCTGTTTGGCCTGCTTTTGGATAGATTCGTTCTGCTCCTTTATCTCCTGCTGAGCCTGCTGCTCGATAGACTCGTTCTGCTTGTCTATCTCTTGCTGGGCCTGCTTCTGGATGGCCTTGTCTTGCTTGGCCATCTCTTGTTGGGCTAACTGCTCGATGGCAGCCTGCTCCCGAGGCCCTGCTTCTTGCTTGGCTTGTTGAGCCTCTTCCTGGATCTGCTGATTCGCCTCTTCCTGCTTTTGCTGGGCCTCGTCCAGGATCTTCTGCTTTGCCTCTTCTTGCTTCTGTTGAGCCTCCTCCTGAATCTTTTGTTTCGCCTTCTCCTGGTCCTCCTGGGCCTGCTGCTGTATTTGCTTGTGCGCCTTGGCCTGTTGCTTGTCTATCTCCTGCTGCGTCGACTTCTGCTCCTGGTTGCGGAGCTTGTCTAAGTCAGCCTGGTCGTTATGGGCAGGCTTGCTGAGGCTGACGGCTATGAGCATGGGACCGTTCGAGCCTACGCCGAACCCTTCTGTCATGGCGTCGTAGGACTGACGCGACTCGGTGGTCTCGGGCAGAGCCCCATTGTCGGTCTGGCCGAGATGGAGGTACCTGACGGGTAAGGCGAGGAGAATGAGCGCCCCGAGCCCTACTATGAGGGCGGGCCAGGGACGGGAGCCGACGAACGCGGCCCAGCGGGCCCAACCGTGGGGTCTCTGGTCGTGGTGCGCCCGCATGCCAGGTAGGCGCAGGCGGTTGATCCACAGCCCGAGCAGCCCGAGGATCGCCGGCAGCAGGGTGGTGGCTGCCAGGACCGCGACGAACACCACGGTCGCCGCCGTGTAGCCGAGCGTCGTTACCAGCGGTATCCCGGCCGCGGCGAGGGAGAGCAGCGCGATGATCACCGTCCCTCCGGCGAAGACTACGGCGCCCCCGGAGGTAGCTGTGGCGCGGGCGACCGACTCGCGCGGCTCCATACCTTCCGCGAGCTGGCTGAGGTGACGGGTGACGATAAATAGCGCGTAGTCGATCCCCACCCCAAGCCCGATCATCGTCGCCAGAGTGGGCGCTGAGGTCGGCACTTCCACGGCGTGGCTGAGGAAGGCGATGATCCCCAGGCCCGCGGACAGACCAAGGATCGCGGTAAGGATGGGGATGCCCATAGCGACGGCGGTTCCAAACGTGAAAAGCAAGATGACCACCGCCGCCGTCAGCCCAACCACCTCGGAGAGGTGGGTCGATGGCTTGGAGACCTTCTGGCCGAGATAGCCCCCGGCGGCCGGGTTCAACCCGGCCTTCTGCAGCGGCTCGTCGAGGTTGATGATGCGGTGGGCTTCCTCGACGTTGAGCTCCGAGGGGCTGTCTTTGAGGTTGAGCGAGATGTAGCCGATCGTCTGCTTCTTGTTGAGCTGGTCAGTGCCCTGGTCGCTGAACGGACCGACGGTACCCGTGATCGCCTTGTCGTGTTCGTAGGCTTTGGTGACGCTCTCGATGGGCTTCTTGTACTTGGCATCGGAGAGTTTGGCGCCGGGTGGAGCGTGGAAAGCGATGGGGACCGAACCATTGGCCTGGTCTGGGAACTTGTCGCTCAGCAGGTTGGTGGCCGCCTGGCTATCGGTCCCTGGCAGGGTGAGGTCGTCGTTTGTCTCCTGGCCGACGCTCCTGGCCACTCCCACGATCGCGAGTACGATCACCACCCACACCACAAGGACCACTACGCGGTGACGGGCGCAAAAGTGACCCAGATGGTAGAGCAAAGGCGTCAAGACGCTCTCCTTGTGATCCGACGTCTATAGGCAGCATACATGCCCGTAACAGGCGGCGCATCCCTCAAATGGACTAGTTTGGTTCAGGTATCAGGCTACAGGTTTCAGGTTTTCTCTGAACTACAGCGGTTTTCACGCCGAGTGATACATGATCCGGTAGATCGCTTCTGCCTAGAAGCGTCGAACGCCGGAGATAGTGGATTCCCGTTTTCGCGGGAACGACGCTAATGCTGGAAGCAACGGGGTAGGAGTGAGATTCTCGCACAGCGAATCGTGCACGGTCGAATTGATCACGCCGATCCCGTATGAGCGTGGAGGGTCATCTCGCGGGGCAGCGGATCTACCTTCGGGCTTTTCCTGAAATCTGTAGCCCGGTTTGCAGAGGGCGCAGTCCAACTGCAATCCGCCTCATGTTGTTTCAATCGGGGATCGGTTGCTTGGGGTCTTCGAAGAGTTTGGAGGTGTCTGGGCGAGTAAACAGGTCGATGGCCCAGTCAGCGAGCACCTGTGCGCGGTTGAGATGGTAGCCCAGCTCGTACAGGTAGATTACTTTCCAGATGTACGCTCCGAGCAGACCGCTGAGGTCTACTCCCAGGATATCGACGAGAGCGCTACCCTCCCCGAGATCCACCAGTTGACCTACGGAGCGGTACCGGAAAGCGGTGGGCGCTTCGTTCTTGATCTCTGCTGCGAGGTTTGATGCCGCCCTCCTACCCTCCTGTTCAGCAGCTTGGGCGAGGGCGGGGACGGGAGGTCCGTCGTACTGTATGCTGGTGCAGTCTCCTACAGCATAGACACCAGGCCTGCTTTTCACGCGCAAGTATTGGTCGGTGAGGATCCTTCCGCGATGATCCTTTTGTAGGTCCAGGTTACCGATGAGAGGAGGCGGCTCGATCCCAGCGGCCCAGATGGTGGTGCGGGCCGGTATGGTGCGTCCGCCTGAGATCACTACGGTATCAGACTTGACTTCTTCGACCTTGGCGTCGTTCAAAACCTCTATGCGTTGGGAGGCCAGCCTGCGGGTTGCGGCGTGGACTAGCGAGGGATCGAGGGCTTTGAGGATGTGATCTCCGGAGTTCACGAGCATGACACGCACGCGGTCGAAGTCCACGTTGGGATAGTCATCCTCGAGCACGTCGAAGATGAGGTCGTGCGTGTCGGCCGCGGCTTCCACCCCGGTAGGGCCTCCACCGACTATCACGAAGGTGAGGAGGTCCTCGGGAGCCTCGTCCCCCAGGTGTTCAGCCTCCTCGAAACAATCGATCACGTGGTTACGTACCCGCAGGGCGTCTCGCAAACCCTTGATATCCATGGCGTTCTCTTCGGCGCCGGGGGTGCCGAAGTAGGTCGTGCGGCTGCCAGGGGCCAGGACGAGGTAGTCGTAAGGGTAATCGCGCCCGGCTGTCTTCACCCGCCGAGCCTCGAAGTCCACTGCTACCACCTCATCCTGAAAATACTCTATGCCCAGGGGCTTGAGGACACGCCGAAGGGAGTGGGCAACGTGGCGAACGTCCGCGTTGCTGGGGATGATCGAAGGTACCATCGGCCAGAAGGTGGTGTAGTTCTTGTGATCCAGCAGGGCGACGCCCACAACTTCGGTCCCGCCGAGCACATCCGCCAACCCTCTCGCTGCGGCGAGTCCTCCGAATCCACCGCCGACGATAAGGATCTTCGCCTCGGCCTCCGCGTAGTTTCCCTCGAGCGAGGTGGATCTGCGTAGCCGCCTGTAGGCTCCCCAAGCTGCTCCCAGCATCAGGCCGCCCATCGCCAGTTTGTTCCTCATCTCGTCCTCTCTTGATCCAGATGGCTCGTGAAGGATAGCATTTCAGCCTGTCAGCTTGTCAGCACTTGAGCTTCCTTGGCGTGCTGATTGCTCGTTGTTCGTGAGGCACGGCGCTCTCAGATGCGTCCGGCGCTGACGAGTACCAGCCACAGAGCTGACCATAGTAGGAGGAGCCCGGCCCACAGGGATTTGTGTTCGCTGGAGAAGGCGCGTTCGGCGACTATCGGGGGGAGGCATCCTGCGTAGAACAGTCCGACGAGGAGCAGGCTTACGCCGGGCGTCGTCACCGAGGAGAACGGGAGCGAGGAGGTCTCCTTGGCGGTCTGTATCAGGATCATGACCAGGAAGCCGTTGCAGGCGTTGAGCGGGTAGGCGAGCCAGGGGAGGACGTTGCCGGCTAGAGAGCCGAGGAGACCAAGGATAAGGATCGGCCCGGATATCGGTACGGCGATGAGGTTCGTAAGAACCCCGACGACGGAGACCTGGTCGAAGGTTGCTGCGACTATGGGAGAGGTCGCTATCTGGGCCGCCAGGGAGACGGAGATGAGGTTCGAGAGGTGCGCCGGCGCCTTCTTGAGCGGCCTGAACAAGGTGTGCTCTATGAGAGATTTCAGAGACCTGGTGAGGAGCAGTATTCCGAAGACGGCGGCCACGGAGAGCTGGAAGCCTGTGCTGTAGACGAGCTCAGGGTTGTAGGCCAGAACCAGGGCCAGCACAGCGGTTCATATCCGGGAAACGCTTGAGCCCTCGTGAAATTCCTCGCGTTCATAGCCTACGAAGCTGCTCCTTGAGGCTGGCAACGTTATCTGCCGGTGGTCACTGAGAGGGGGTTACAGCGAGTCGTCAAGGCTTGCCTTCGTGCTTCGGAGGCGATCTCCCAAAGGGCATGAGTTAGTTCTGCTCGACTAGCTACAAGAAGCAAGCGTAACCTGGAACAGTCGTCTCCGAGATGTTGGGTCATGCAGACGTATCGACCACGCTATCCATTTATGCTCACGTCCTACCTGATATGCAGGGACCCGCTGCGGACGCTATGGACGATCTGCTTATGTGACAAATGTATGATAAACACATAAAGCACATAATGTATGGTACAATACTGGAAGGTTCTTAAAGCACCGAGCATCGGGTGCTTTGAAACATGTGTTATTTACTATAGGAAGGTCCTTTTAAAGGAGACCTAGAAAGGAGGAGCATGAGGCTGGAACGAATGAAGGACGTAAAGCGAAACAGAGGGTTGACACAGACCGAGTTAGCAGAGCGCATCGGTAGCAATCAGAGCTACGTGTCCAAAATTGAACGTGGCATGACTGTACCGAGCAGGGTTGGGGAGGATATTGCACACGCCCTCTTGTGCAACGTTAGTGACCTCGTGCAGCCAGAGGAGCCCACGCTGACGTTCAAGGTTAGCGAATTGAGCCCCGAAGTGCTCGCGTTGCTCAAAAAGTAGACCAACGACAACCGCCCCCATCTTAGCCTTGCCGGGCTAGGGAGCGGTTAAAGGAGAGCTATATGCTTACGAAAACTGTATCACACCTCGATATAAATAACGACTACAAGAACATCACCGAATGGTTGGGAAGTCAAGGCAACATGCGAACCGGGCTAGAACTTGCCGCCGCTGGCATCCCCGTGTTCCCGTGCAACCCGGACAAGACGCCCGCCACCTCGCACGGGTTCAAAGATGCCGACACCAACCCGGACCGGATCAAGCTGTTCTTCCGCAGGCCGAATCTGCTGCTAGGAATGCCGACCGGGTTGCCCTCCAACATCGACGTTATCGACGAGGACCCAAAGAACGGTGGCAACCTGAGCACGTTAGGGTCGCTGCCTATGAAAGCCGTTGCCCGGACCAGGAGCGGCGGCAGGCACGTATTCTTTAGGCACCGCGACGGCATCAAGAACACCACCGGGTTAAGGCCGGGTATCGACGTGCGCGGAGAGGGCGGTTACGTGGTCCTGTGGGCGCACTCAAAGGATGGGGAGTGGCTAAGCGGGAACCTGTTAGCCGATCTGCCCGACTACCCGGAGAACTTGCGCAAAGGCGGCGTCAAGCTAAGACCGGGGGGCATCGACACCGAGGCCATACGCAACGGGGTCAAGGCTGGCGCACGCAACGACTCCATATTCAAGGGTCTGTGCCAGTACCGCCACTTCAACAAGCCGATTGAAGTGGCTAAGGAGTGGGCCGCTGATGCCGCCATGAACTCGTCTCCCCCGTACACCGAGGTAGACACTGACGATATGGCCGAGCGGGTGTATGCGCAATACGAACCCGGAGACTTCCCCGAGGTTGACGAGAAAAACCGCACGCTCGCGGGTCAAAACTTCCATTACACGGGCATGGGTAACGCCGACCGTTTCTGCCATCTGTTCGGAGACGACTTCTTGTACGTCCACAAGTGGCATTGCTTCATGGTCTGGACGGGCAAGCGTTGGGAACGCGACGAGCGGGGACTAATGGGGCGGCTCGCAGAAGAAACGGTCAAGGCCATATATAGGGAAGCTGCGGACACCGATGATTCGACGGAACGCAAGATAATCACCAAGCACGCCCGCAGTTCGGAGGCGCAGCACAAGATCAAGGCTTTTATGGAGCTTCTTAAAAATCGTAGGACCGCGACACCGGAAGATTTCGACCGTGACCCGATGTTGCTGAACTGCGCTAATGGCACGCTTGACTTAAATACCGGCACACTGAAGGACCATGACCGAGCCGACCACATCACCAAGATAGCGCCGGTTGCATACAAGCCCGATGCGGTTGCTCCTACCTTCGACGGTTTCCTGGGGGACATACTGCCATCAGAAGGCGTCCGGGGGTTCGTGCAACGGCTGGCGGGATACTCGCTCAACGGCAAGACCAACGATAAGGCGCTACCCATACTGCACGGGACCGGGGACAACGGCAAATCGACCCTACTAAACGTCCTCATGGAGATGTGCGGCGACTACGGCTTGCAGGCGAGCAACGACTTGCTCATGGGCCGCAGCAGCCATCCCACCGAGGTAGCGGACTTGCACGGTAGACGGCTGGTCACGAACGTAGAGACCGAAGAGGGACGGCGGCTCAAGGAATCGCTGGTTAAGACGCTCACGGGCGGGGACAGGATTAGCGCACGGAGGATGCGGGAAGATCCGTGGAACTTCTGGCCCACGCACACCCTGTTTATGGCGACCAACCACAGGCCGGAAATCAAAGGCACCGATAACGCCATCTGGACCCGCATCAAACTGATTCCCTTCGAGGTCAGCATTCCGAAGCCCCAACAGGACCGAGAGCTACCCGACAAGCTGCGCAACGAACTGCCCGGTATCTTGGCGTGGGCGGTCCGGGGGCATAAGGACTGGCTGCGAGACGGCTTGCAGGAACCCGACGAGGTTAAGGCCGCTACCAAGTCTTACCGCGCAGATATGGACGTGCTCGCCCGGTTCGTAGACGAGGAGTGTGAGACCGGGGCGGGGCTGAAGGTTAAATCCTCGACGCTCTACAACCGTTACAAACTATGGTGCGAGGAGTCGGGCGAGAAGGTCGTGCGCAGCCAGGACTTCAGCAACTCGCTACAGGATCGCGGGTACGGGCGTGGCAGGTCCAACGGGGAGCGTGTTTACAAGGGTATCGCCGTGCGCTCCCAACCCTCAACCACCACTTCAGGGGCACTAGGGGCAGATGAAAACGTTAAACCCCAAGCAAATGACTCTCGTGAGAATAAACAAAATCATGTGCCCCCATGTGCCCCTCCCGAAGAGGTGCGGGCTGTTGCAGAAATGGTCAATGAACTCTTCGACGAGGACCCCACGCACCGCCACCTAGATGATCGGGAGTTGCACAAAACCTTGCTGTTCCGCTACCTCATACCAGAGGGAGTGACCCTCGCCACCGTCAAGGCCGCACGGGGAGCCTGCGATGAAGCCCCGTGAATCGTGCAGACAAGGTAAATCCAAAAGGCAACTGACCCACGACAGGAAGCGGAAACAGATCAAGGCCAAAATCGACAGGTAGGAGAGAAAGTATGGGTTGGGAGCACCCCTTTATGAGTACGCAAGACATCGTGTGGCGAAACTGGATCAGGCGGACCCACGGTGAGAGATTCGCCGCCGAGTACGAAAGCCACGATGATCCAGACTTTAAGCACCGCAGGGACCCAGATTACTACCCGCGCAGATTCACGAGAAATGACCAACCATTACACCCGAAGGGAGATTAACTATGGACATGATTCAGCAGGCAAGGTACAGGATACAGAAGAAGGAAGCCGAGCGACGGGCCAAGCAACGGAGGCTCAACGAATACCGGGAAGCCTTCGACAAGTTGGAGCGAGAGGAGTTCGCCGTCAGCCACCCCGATTATCCCAAGAAGGTCCAGAAGTCCCAGGAACTCGCCGCGCTACGCAAGGAACTGAATGCGATGATGCAGGAGGACTTCGACCTCGAAGGCGAGTACCGGCGCATCGTGGATGGCAATACCGAGTAATCCCTCAAGCGGACCACATAACCACACAAACACGGCCCCGGCTTCACCTCCCTTAGTTGGGGCCGATACATTTCAAGGAGACAAGCCATGACCAAATACATTTACCTCAGCCGCACACCCACACCGGGATCTCTGCGCGTGGAGAAGAAGGTGCTGGAAGAACTATTGGACCGCTCCGAGAGTCGCTACACCCGGAACGATAAGCCCCTCGTGGTCAAGGTAGTTTGCCGCGAGTCTGCACCGGACGGGGCCTAGATGGAAGCGTACAGTACCCGCGAAATGGCAGAGCAATTGAACGTGTCCCCTAGACTCGTGAGGCGTCTAGCGGCTCAGGGACGACTTTACCCAGCGAAGAAAACACGAGGGGGTTGGCTATTCTATTCCAACTCGACCGTGATACGTCCATTCGAGAGAGCCGGACGCAAACCCCAGAAGATGGTCCTACCCCACGATCATCTGACCATCAACCAGTTCATTCAACATTCTCGTTACTGGCTCAAGAACACCTAGAGATAGATTGTTCCGCAGTCGGTACATTTCAGAAGCTAGAATATCCTAACTTCTGATGTAGTCGCTGTGTCTCCTCTATTCCGCAGATGGACCCAAGGCTGTTGACCATCTATCAGCGAAGACCTCTCTGGCATTTTCCATTAATTCCAGCTTTCGATCGGTCCATGGATCTTTGTGGCTAAAGTGTACGAGATGCCATACCGACCAGTACAGTTTATGTTGGGCTTCATTTTCCAAGTCCAGTCTCAATGTGATCCGGTTCGATAAAACCTCAAGCTCCAACACCAACTCTTCATGCTCTCCTGGCCAAGTTATATCCTTTTCCATATAGTCCTTAAACCGCGTGGACGTTTTTAACGAGAGAGCAATATACTCCGCCAAATCCGCTCTCAGTTCGTCCACCCACTTTTGCGTATCCGCCGAGACAATTGAGGCCATGGAGTTCATACGTGCCTCTTGGAGCGTCAAGATCGTGTTCTCGCGCGTCTTTTCGGCAGTCAGAACGGCGTTCTCGCGCGTCACAGCGAGCGTCTCCTTTGTGTTCTCGCGCGTCACTGCGAGTGTTTCTTTTGTGTTCTCGCGTGATTGTCTAACCGTCAGGAATTGCATAACGCCGCTGACGATAACCGCAAGTCCGGCAACCATCGCGCTGACATAGGCTGCACTCACGTTCCTCCCTTAATCCACCCAGACTTACATTAATACTATTGTGCCAACGACCACTTATGCCTGCAAGATGCGGGTAGCGAATCAGTCGCCGCTCCTACAGTGGGTAGCCCGCTATAGATCAAGCTGCGGATGATGTGATAGATGTCGAAGTTCTGGGTGATGTGGAAGAAGCATCACTCGAATAATTTAGATCAGGGGACGTAGCTCCTACTACGTGTCCCGTGGTCCTTTCCACAGGGGACCATCTCCGTAGCCCCCACGGTGCTCATTCTGCACACCCACTCGTGCAGCGTTAGAAGGACTCACCGTGGGGGCTTTCTCGTGCGTGGAGTCGCCCTAAACGAAAATCGCCATTGGTAGAATCAAGACGGCGGGGCCTTCTATACTCGTCTTCACATCCGGGAGGTCTATAGGTGGTTCCTCTTCCCCTTCTTCCTGGGTCGTCATTTCCGTGACCATGTCCTCGAATACCTCGTCTTTAAAGGTTCCGAACGGCGTTTTCCTGAGCAAGTTGATTGATCCGTTGCTATTGGACGGGATTACGCGCACAACCTTGCCGAGCACCCGAAACTCGCCGTCGATAATTGCGGACGCATCCCCGCCCTCGAAACCCTCGAACTTGGTGGTCAGTACCGCAGTTGCGTCGGGAACATCGAGAAGCTCACCGATGATTTCCAACGACCCGTTTTCCTTGAGCGCGGTCTCGAAGATACGGAACATTCTGTACATCGGATTCTGGTCTGCCAACTGTTGCTCGGGCGTCTCGGTTACTTGCTGGACGGGCGTGTCCTCCTGCCCGTTTCCCGTCTCACCCAGAAGCGATCCCAACCCTATTTGATCGAATGCCTGCTGCATCTCGTTTATCGCTTGTTGCGCTTCGGCCTGCTGTTGCGCATCTTCGCTCCCTACGGCTTCAATTCGCAAACCTAATCCGATCAGACTAGCCATAGACTCGAACAGATCGAGTAGAGGATTTTGCCTTAACAGCGCTCGAAACTCGACGAAATCCCCACTGGACAACGCCTCTAAGTCTTCTAGGTTCTCGATTGGCTTGATGAGCGAATCATCGGCGTCTCGGAGACGAGAACGGAGTTTGTGGAAGAGGGAGGCAGGCGTGTGGGTTCGCCTCTCAGTCGTTTGACCCTCGCTGCTGCTTCCTCGCTCTGTGTCTCGCCGCGCACCCCCTTTCAACGCGAGTCCGATGAACTGAAGTACATTGCTAGTGCTGACCCCCGCCTCTACGCTGTGCTTTCTCGCGTCGGTTTCAGCACTCAAAGTGGAAACATCTCGGAACTCAGAGAAACCGTTTTCCATCATCGCCAGCAGATCGAAAACGGTCTTATGGTTGAGGTAGATTGGTACCCCAAGATCAGAAGGTTTGGATTCCACGTAGGTTGCTCCCTTCTCTCACCTTGATTAACTTCTGCGTCGTGGGGTACAGTGAGAGCAACCTGACCAGAAAGGGGCTAACCCTGGTCGGGCTTCAGTAGCGGGGAGAGCGTGCGCGACGGGAATCGACCGCTCTCCCCTTACTCTTGCTGTGTCCCCGAGGATGTGCCCCGGCACCACCTCCTGTTGTCTCGTCTGGGCATAATGATACGAAACCACCCCGCATATTGTCCAGGTCCCCTCGACCACAACTTGAGGGCTGTTTTGCAGGGCTTTTCAGGATCGGGTATCAGCGTCATTTCTACCTCCACCGTTTATAAAACACCAGCAAAACCGCATCTTGTGAAGCACAGGTTTAAGGCTGAGAGGATCACCTTGTAGGCTTACACAAACCTTGCAATCAAGGTAAAGGGCACGATACGCCTTAGCGGTCTACCTCCATAGCGTGTCTGATCTGAGGTGTGCGAGACGGCGGGTGTCTGGTAATTTTCGTTCCGAAATTCCGCAGCGGGTAATCTAAGTTCATGCATACCATACTTGACCAGCTCGGCGTCTCCCTTCGCACTCGTCAGACATACAATACTCGCTCCATTTTGCCGATAACGTAAGAGGCACGAGAATCCCCTGTGTGCAACCCGTATGGCTAGGTATAGATCCCACAGCGAGGCCCCTCAGATACCCGTGTGAGCCGTCTGAGGGGCTTGCATTGCGCAGCTTACGTTAGGCTAGACCATCAATTCATCTACGTCGTGGTCATACTTATCTTCCACGCTGGGGTTAAGGCGTCCAGTCTTCATCGCCCACTCACGATAGCCTATGCGCCCCTCAGCGAAGGTAGCCACACGGCCCATGTCGCTGTGCAGCTCATACGCAAAGTCATAGTCCACGTTCTCGATGATGTGGCCCGCAGCTACCATGCCCTCAGCTATGGACTCGTGGCGGCTGATCTCGGTCCTGGTCTGGTCGTCCTCAACCCTATATACTTTGTACTCGATCATAGGGGCCTCTCCTATGGTCCGTGCCCTGGGAGGTTGCCGCCTCGCCGGGGCTTCTTTATCTGACACCCATATAGTGCCACAACTGTTGACTATTGTCAAGTTTTTTGGTACAATCTTTTTCAGAAAGATCAACTAAGTTAAAGGGGTACAGATGCCGAGCCTAACCGAACTGGAACGATGGATGAGTACTAGTCAAGTGTCAACACGACTAGGCTATAGCAGACAGGGCACTATCAACCTAGCCGAGTCGCGCAAGATCCGCGCAGTTAAGACCGCTGCGGGGTGGCTATATGACCCTGATAGCGTCGAGGCATTCGCGGCCAAGATCGAAGGTAGCAAGGCCGGATGATGCGAGCAGCACTCTACATACGGGTTAGCACGGACGAGCAAGCCAAGACGGGTTACTCGATACCCGACCAGAGGCGCGAACTCGAACGTTACGCCAAGCTGCATAATTTCGAGATTGTGGACTCGCTCATAGACGATGGCTACAGTGGGGCAAGCATCGACCGTCCGGGGTTGCGCAAGGTCTACGAAATGGCGGAGAGCGGGCAGATAGACGTAGTGCTCGCCACAAAGAGGGATCGCCTCTTCCGAAATCAACTCTACCGGCTGACGACTGACAATGACCTACAGGAGTACGGGGTTAGGCTCGTGGCCCTCAACGACACGGGTAACAAGATAGGTGACAGCGTGCTCGATTCCTACGCCGAGTGGGAGCGGGAGACGTTCATAGACCGTAGCCGTGCCGGTAAGAGGGAGCGTGCGAGGTCAGGCAAGGTCGTGCCAGCCGGGAAGAGAAGCCTACCCTACGGATTCCGGTACAACACCGACCGCACCAACTATCTACCGGATCCCGTGACCATGCCGGTAGTACAGCGCATGTTCGAGATGATCGCCACGGGCACGTCATTGCACGCCATAAAGACCACGCTGGACCGGGAAGGCGTGCCGACACCGAGGGGCAACGGACCGTGGAACAAGATAACCATACGCCGGTATCTTCTATCTGACCTGTACAAGCCCCACACGGTTGAAGATTTGCGCACGCTCGGGGTGTCTGCGGACGTGCTCGACAGGCTGGACCCCGAGAAGCAATACGGCGTTTGGTGGTTCGGTGTGGACAGGACAGCCAGAACCGACGAGTCCAAGAAGCGCAGAGATGGTCAGCCGCGCAATAACGTCAGCAATGAGCCGCGACGGTACAAGAAGCAAGACGACGCCATACCCGTCCCCATAGCAGACGCGGGGATTCCTAGAGAGTGGGTAGAAGCCGCACGCTGCTACTTCGAGACCTACCGGGGATGGAAGCTGACACGAGACGGTAAGCCCGTAGAGGGGCGGCGTTACTACGAACTGAGGGGATTCGTGTACTGCGGGGTGTGTGGGAGACGGTATACGGGCTATCAGAACAGCAGCCGAGCGTACTTCTACTACGGGTGCCAGGCCAGGAGAAACCACGGTACGAAAGCGTGCCCGCACTCCCACAACTACAACGCCGACAAGCTAGAGATCTTGGTCATGCGGGACGTAGAGAGTTTGCTACAGGACCCGGACCGGGTGAGAAGCAACCTCGACGAAGCCATCGCGCACGAGAGGGCTACACTCCGAAATCCCGGCTCCGAGTCTGCAACGTGGGTACAGATCATCGAAGATTGCGCAGGCAAAAGGTCGGGGTATCTGGACTTGGCTGCTGACGGGATCATGGGGCGAGAGGAACTGACCGAGAAGCTGCGCAACCTCGAAGCCACGAAATCAGCCGCAGAATCGAAGTTGGAGGAGACCCGTGCGGGCGAGTCTAGTCTTGAACAGTTGCGAGCTACGAGACGGGCGATACTGGCGTCCTACGCCGATGGGATTCTTTACGACGGTATCCGTTGGCTAACACCGCAACTGCGGCACGAGATATACGACGCTTTGGGCTTGAGGGTAACTGTAGGAACCGATGGCACGCTGACAATTGACTACCACGTTGACGCCAACGTTCTCAAATTCTCCCGTGCCGTTGAGGAATACGCCCGTGAGGAAATGGAAAGCCCCGCACGCATCTATAAGGGTTCCCGTACCGAAACCGACACGAGCATCGTAGTCATGAAGTGCAGGGCCGAGACCTGGCGACCGAGGATTGGCGCGGCGAGTACGAAGGTAGCCACGACCCCGGCCCTGATCGCCGATGGAGGGGCGCCGGCGATGAGGATGTAGAGCCAGACCAGGCCCATCGTCACGCCCGCACGTACCACGATAGGGATGGTGAAGACGCGGAGGGCGAAGTAGATCACGGCCGACAGTATTACGACGTGCTGGCCCGAGATGGCGAGCACGTGGGTCACACCGGAGCGCTGAAACGACTTCTCCAACTCCTCGGGTATAAGCGAGCGGTCGCCGAGTACCATGCCCCGCACAACGGCTGCCTCGCGCGGCCTTAGGCCGTAGGCGAGCGCGATGTCGGTACGACGGTGTACCTGGCCGATCCAACCCCACTCCTCCCCCACCGGCCTCACGCTCGTCGCTTCGACGAGCGCGCTGATCCTCTTCGTGGCGAGGTATCAATTCCAGAATACTAAATCGCCTGGGCTGATCTTCAACGCTCTGTTGGGTAATGACGGTGCCCGAGATGTGCGCTTCCATCGGACGCTAAGCACCTAATGCTATGCACAGAGTCGTATATCTATGCGCGTCCCGAACATCTTGTGATTACTTACTTGACGCCTACGGGCCGAAAGCTCTCTACTCGCGAGACCTAAAGATAAATATATACAGGATCCTGCAAGTGGACTTCCGAGAATACCTCCCTACCTTTATGTGTGTCGTTCAGGCACGTATCCTGGATGACGCCCATGAGGGCCGAGGATGGCTTGAGAATACCTGCCGCTAGAGATGGCTTTGGAAGAATCGCCCCTCGG
>Ga0126312_10000063_pt1 | contig 42024 bp, 36 predicted proteins | sample Plot104A_FD_92537 | JGI IMG/M metagenome (GOLD analysis project Ga0126312, IMG submission 92537) | Serpentine soil microbial communities from UC McLaughlin Reserve, CA, USA - Plot104A | ecosystem: Environmental > Terrestrial > Soil > Grasslands | place: USA: UC McLaughlin Reserve, Lake County... | reverse complement strand
GTGCGGCGCCGGCTTCCGCGGCGCCCCCTCGCTGGCTGAGACTCGCGACGAGCTGCTTGAGGCGCTCACCGGCAGGGCGATGGTCGCGCACGTGGCCTCGATCGAGACGGGCTTCCTCGGCGGCGCCCTCCGCGACGCCGGCCTCGAGCTGCACAACCAGGCGATCGACACGCAGGCGCTGGCCGTGGAGCTGTTTCGCCTGCGCGGCGAGGCCGCGCCCGGCGTGCATGCGCTCGGCTCGCTGGCCGGGGTTCTGGGCCTGCCCGTCCACCGCCCGCACGAGGCCGACGGCGACGCCCTCACGACGGCCCAGGTCTTCCTCGCGCTGGCCACCCATCTCGACCGCTTCGGGCCCCAGACCGTGGGCTCGCTGAAGCGGCTGGGCCGGGCCAGGCCGGGCGGAGCCGCGCCATTGCGCCGGCTCCGCCGCTGGCTGGGTCGTGTCAGGAGCGCTTGGCCGTCCAGCTGACGTTCTCGGCCTTGCAGTCGCCGACGGTCCGGCTGAGCGTGCCGTGCGCGCTCGTCCTGGTGGTGAAACGGCCCCTGATCGTGAAGCCGTTGCCGGCGTACTTGAACCGGCCGTACCTGTCGATCTTGCCGCCCATGATGATGTAGACCAGGTAGCGGTCCTCCTTCACCTCGCCGGACGCGCAGGTGAGCTGGGTGGTCGCGCCGACCTTGAGGACCTTCCGGACGGTTCCGCTGAAGGAGCCGTACTTGAAGACCTTGAAGTCGACGGAGCCGGGCTGCTGCGCGGTCGTGCCCTCGTAGTAGCCGGCTCTCGGCGTCGCCGCGCCCGCCGAGCTGGACAGCGCAGCGAGGAGAAAGGCGGCTGCCAGGGCGGCGGCGAGGATGCGGCGAATGGACGTGACGTGGGACATCGAGGGGCTCCTTTTGGTGGTGGCGTCGAGCTGTGCCTCGATGGTCCCGTCCGGCCGGGGGCGCTCGCTTCTGCGATACCCCTAGACATCCGATGGGGGCGCCCAGCTCGCCTAGGGGACATCCCTAGTCCGGGCTCATCGCCGTCTCATTCTGCGTGGGTACGTTGAGAATCGATGCTCACGCGAACGACACTCATCGCCCTCACGCTTGCGGTGTTCGTCGCCGGTTGCGGCTCCAACAACGGGTCCACCTCGCCTGCCTCTTCCACGTCCACCGGGACGACGCCGGCGCCGGTCACGACGCCCTACAACCCGTCGATCGACCCGGCGGACTTCGGCGGCCCGATCGACAACCCGTATCTCCCGCTCCGACCGGGGACCGTGTACCGCTACAGGGGCGTCGGCGATGACGGCAAGACCCGCGAGATCAACACGGTGGCCGTCACGCACAGGACGAAGCGGATCATGGGCATCGACGCCCGGGTGGTGCTGGACCAGGTGTTCTCCGGAGGGAAGCCCGAGGAGCGCACGTTCGACTGGTACGCCCAGGACAAGCACGGAAACGTCTGGTACATGGGCGAGGACTCGCGCAACTACGAGCACGGCCGCTGGGTCAAGGACGACGGCTCCTGGACGGCCGGCGTCGGCAACGGGAAGCCCGGGATCATCATGCTGGCGCACCCGCGCCGCGGGGATACATACCGCCAGGAGTACTCGCCGGGCCACGCGGTTGACCAGGCGCGGGTACTCGGGCAGGGCGGCCCGCTCGACACGCCGTTCCGCTCGTTCGCCCGGACGCTCCTTATCCGCGAGTACAGCTCCATCGACAAGCAGTACGAGAAGAAGTGGTACGCGCGCGGCATCGGCGTGGTCCAGGAGGACGCGCTGACGCAGAGCAAGGAGCATTCCGAGCTCGTCTCCATCGTGAGGCGCTGACCCGGCGCTGGAGCGAGATCAGGACCTGGCCGTCCTGGTCGGCTCCGCCGCAAGCGCGGCGTGGACCGACTGGATCGCTCGGTCGCGGCTAGCGAAGATCTCCAGGCGGATCACCCTCTCGTCGCGCAGCCTCCACACGTCGCCGACCTCAAGGTACTCCTCCGCCTCGGCGCGCCAGTAGTCCCACTCGCCGAGCCAGCTTCGCAGCCTTGGGTTCGGGTCGCGCCCGTCCTCGTAATTCTATGAGGCGGGGATCGTGGAGTAGAACTGGTGCACGGTCCCCGTGGCGATCCGCTGCAGCCAGCGCGCCTCGGCGGGATCAAGGTCGGCGGTGTAGCGGCTTCTCGTCACGTCGCGATGCGTGAACAGCTCGTAGAAGACGCATGCCGCGAGGTACGAGCCGGCCCTGCTCGGGTGGAGTCCGTCGTCGCTCCAGAGGTCGACGCCGGGGCGCGCCGCCAGGGCCGCCTGCCAGGCAGGCCCGACCGGCGCGATGTACGCGTCGATGCTCGAAGCCACCTTGTAGTAGCTCCGGTTCAGGCGGGACTGCATGGCCGCGTAGCTGTCGCCGTCTCCATCCCCATCTCGGTAGCCCCACGACAGGAACAGGAAGGTCGCGAGCCTGCGATCCCCGCGGGCCATGCTCTCGAGCTCCTTCGCGGCGGGGAGCATGTGCTCGTCGCGCTCGTCAGGCCGCGAGGCGATCCGGCTGTGCTCCTGCAGGACGACGTAGTCCCAGGGCTCGCCTTCGAGCAGCCGCGCCAGGCGGCTGTCGTCGAGCGCGTCCTCGAGCGTCGATCCGCCGCGCGCGTACTGGACGGCGAAGATCGCCGGGCCGCCGCGGTCGCCCTGTCCGAGCTCGCGGACCATCCCGGTCATCGAGTTGCGCTCGGTGAGCGAGTTCCCGACGAAGAGGACGCGGAAGCCGGAGCGCTGGCTGCGCACCGGATCGAGGTCGCCGCTGACCGGGTCGGGCGGGAAGAACACGAGGACGATGGCCACGGCGGACGCGAGTCCCGCGAACACCAGGGCGCCGACCCGGAACGCGCGGCGAGTCCGGGGGGATCGTGGCTTCGCCCCGCGCGGCGCCCAGAAGAAGTAGCGCCTCGTCGGCGGCGCCACGAGCAGCGCCAGCTCGAGACTCAGGACCGCGACGCTCCACCACGGCACCTGGTAGAGCAGCGCCGCCAGCACGTTCCCCGCGGTGAGGGCCGTGCCGAGGATCCAGGCGATCCGGAGGCGAAGGTAGAGCCCCACGAGGAGCCCGCCGTATACGGCGACCGCCACGAGCACCGTCGGATCGGGGCCGTTGTCGACGAGCGCGGCCACAAGGGCCACCCCGACCACGGCCATGAACGCGACGAGTGTGAGCGGCGGGCGTCCGCGCATCCAGCGTCCATGCTAGATCGACTTCGCCCATTCGAGGGATGTCAATTTCCGGCCGCCAGCCAGCGGTGCAGGATCGCGGCGAGGGCGGCCGGCTGGTCCAGCTGGATGAGATGTCCGGCTCCGTCCACCAGCTCGAGGCGCGCGCCCGGGATGAGCTCGGCGAGCCGGTGCGCGCGATCGACCGGTATCCACGGGTCCTCCCTGCCCCAGACGACGAGAACCGGCAGATCCAGCTCCGGATAGAGCGGCTCGATCTCGCGCGTGTAGGCCTCGTCGGCCTGCGCGATCTGCCGGTAGAACGCCGCTTGGCCGTCGGCGCCGAGCCACGGCGCGACGAGCATGTCGGCCTGGTCGGGGGTGAGCCCGCGGTGGCTCGCCCCGGCGACGTACGCCCGGACCGCTCCCTCGTGGATGGCGGCGGGCAGAGCCGCGAAGACGTCGGCATGGTCGCGCACCAGCCGAAAGAAGTCCGAGCCCCAGGGACCGAGCGCCACTACGTCGACGAGCACGAGCGACGAGAGCTCCGCGCTGCCGAGCAGCCGCGCCCTCAGCGCCACGGCGCCGCCGAAGTCGTGCGCGACCACGTGCGGCGCCGGCAGGCCCCAGTGGGCGATCAGGTCGTGCAGGAGCTCGCCCTGGACGTCGAGCGAGACGCGCTGATCGGGCTCCTTCGAGGACACCCCGTAGCCGGGCATGTCCCACAGGTAGGTGGTGAACTCCGGGCTGAGCGCCTCCGCAAACGGCGCCCATAGCCGCGATGACCACGGAGTGCCGTGGCAGAACACTACGGGCGGCCCGGTGCCGCGCCGCGCCCAGCGAACCCGGCGTCCGTGCCACTCGAGCTCCTCGGTCAGCGTCGATGCACACATCTCGTAGATCTTCCTGAAACTGAACCTGCGCCTTCCTGCGGGCCGGTTGAGTGGAGATGGTTTCCCCTGCCCGGTCCGGGGTAGGACGAGCGCAGGGAATCTGCGCCCCTCGGGGGAGGGGCAACAGGGGGGAACTGAATATGAGGTCCAGCCTTCGTGCTTCCGTCGTGTTCGCCGCGATCGCGACCGGGTTGGTGGTCGCGCCCGCTGCTGTCGGCCAGGATCGTGACCCGCTTCAGATGTACACGCTGCATGGGCGGGGCGACGGAATCGCGAAGGCCGCAGGCGGCGTGGAGCTCGCCGGCCAGCGCCAGACCGCATCCGGGATCGAGGCGCAGGCGGTCCTGACCCGGGACCAGGTGTCGAAGCTGACGGCGGCGGGAGTCGACGTCAAGCTCACGCGCAACAAGAAGGGTCAGACCGTTCAGGAGCAGGCCGCCGCGATGGCGGTCAACGGCTTCAACGTGTACCGCTCCTGGGACGAGCCCGGCGGGATCCGCGACGAGCTGTTCGACGTCGCATCGCAGAACTCGTCAATAGTCAAGCTCGAGGTCCTCGGCAAGACCTACGGGGGGCGCGACCTGATCGCGCTGAGGGTCACGCAGGGCGCGAACAACAGCAAGGACGGCTCGCGTCCGGCGGTGCTCTACTCCTCCAACCAGCACGCGCGCGAGTGGATCAGCCTCGAGGTGAACCGCCGCCTGCTGCACTACTTCGTCGACGGCTGGCGGAACAACAACGCCGAGATCAGGGATCTCCTAAGAAGCACCGAGCTGTGGTTCGTCATCTCGGCGAACCCGGACGGGTACCAGTACACGTTCGACACCGAGCGCCTGTGGCGCAAGAACTTGCGCGACAACAACAACGACGGCCAGATCACCGCCGGCGACGGCGTCGATCCGAACCGCAACTTCGCCGAGCACTGGGGCTACGACAACGAGGGCTCGTCCCCGGATCTGGCGGACGAGACCTACCGCGGGCCGAGCGCCGAGTCGGAGCCTGAGACGAAGGCCATGGCCGGCCTGATCAGGCGCATCAAGCCGAAGTTCCAGTCGAACCTGCACTCGTTCGGCCAGTGGCTCCTGTATCCGCAGGGCTGGCAGGTCGGGACGCTCGATTCCGACAATCCGATCTACGTGGCGCTTGCCGGGACCGACGACATGGCCGGCGCCGGCGGCACACCCGCCATTCCGGGATTCAACCCCGGGCAGTCGGCCGACACGCTGTACGTCACCAACGGTGAGACGACGGACTACGCCGATACGAGCGCCGGCACGATCGCCTACACGCCCGAGCTCGGCGAGGGACGGGAGGGCGCGGGCTTCGTGTTCCCGGACGACGAAGGCCTGATCCAGGCCGAGTTCGAGAAGACCCTGCCCTTCCACCTCGGCCTGGCGCGGTCGGCGGTGCACCCCGCGACCCCCGACTCGCCGGTCGGCATCAACGTCAAGCCGTTCTATCTCGACCAGGACGAGATCGACCCCCAGAACGGGCAGCAGTCGCTGTTCGACTTCAAGTTCGCCGTCTCCTACGGTGACCCGCAGGAGGTGAGGGTGCTAGCCAAGCGCAGCCTCGGCGCAGTGACCCTGAACTACCAGATCAACGGCGGTCTCGCCCAGACCAAGACGACCAGCGAATGGGACGGGGGCGGGACCTACGGCCCCGGCCACCAGGTCTATTACCACGTCATGAAGGGCACGGTGACCGGCACGAAGCCCGGCGACAGTGTGAAGGTGTGGTTCACCGGCGGCGGTCAGGAGAGCGATTCGTTCACCTACACCGTCGCGTCCGACAGCAATAGACGGGTGCTGATCCTGGCGGCCGAGGACTACACCGGCGCGTCGCAGCTGGGCGCGCCCGGACCGCATCCGCCCAAGTACCTGTCGTGGTACACGGACGCCCTGGCGGCCAACAACGTGGCCTTTGACGTCTACGACGTCGACGCCCACAACCGGACGGCGCCCGACAACCTCGGCGTGCTCAGCCACTACGCCGCCGTGATCTGGTACACGGGCGATGACCGGATAACCCGGGAGGCGGGCTGGGGTGGTGGGCATGCCTCACGGCTTGCGATGCAGGAGCTGCTAGAGGTCCGCGACTTCGTCAACGAGGGCGGGCGCGTGCTCTACACCGGCCAGACGGCAGGCCAGCAGTACACGCCTATTTTCGCCACACAGCTGTACGACCCGTTCGAGAACCAGGAGTGCACTGCGGCCATCGAGGACCGTTGCCTTGCGCTGTCGGGTTCCGGCGACTCGCAGGGCGATCCGATCGAGTACATGTTCGGGGCCGCCGTCGCGACCGCGGACGGGGGCATCAACCCGAACACCGGGAAGTTCTTCGACATCGCGGCGATCGGGGACCCGTTCAGCCCCCTCACGTGGAGCATCGGCGGAGGCGGCAGTGCGACCAACCAGGTCACGGACTCGTCGTTCATCGCGACCGGCGACCTCCTCCACGTCACCGACCCCGCGGACAGCTTTCCGCAGTTCGCGAGCACGCCGGTGGCCGAGTACCTGAGCGGCATCTCCGGCCCGTTCGACCCGCATACGGGGTCGTCGTTCATGTGGTCGGACCGCGCCGACGAGGCGTACAAGCGCCTCACGCGGACGATCACGGTGCCCGCGGGCGGGGCGTCGCTGTCCTTCTGGACGAGCTACAACCTCGAGCTCGACTTCGACTACATGATCGTCGAGGCGCACACGGTCGACGCGGATCCGGACAACGACTGGACGACTCTGCCGGACCAGAACGGCCACACGACGAGTGACCTGAGTGAGGACCTGTCGTGCACTGGCGGTTGGAGCAACCCGGACGACGCGGCCAACGTGCTGCACCCGTTCCTGACTCACTACCAGACGTTCAATGCGGCGGACGGGACCTGCAGCTCGACCGGAACCACCGGTCAGTGGAACGCGGCGAACGGCGGCTCGAGCGGCTGGCAGCAGTGGCAGATCGACCTCTCGCCGTACGCCGGCAAGCAGGTCGAGATCTCGATCACCTCACTGAGCGACTGGGGCTTCCAGCAGTTCCCGGGCGTGTTCATCGACGACATCGCGGTCTCCACCGGCGAGGGCAGCACCTCGTTCGAGGACGACGGCAACCAGATGGACGGCTGGACGGTCCCGGGAGCTCCGCAGGACGCGGGCGGGATCGAAGGGCCCAACCGCAACGACTGGGTCCGGCGTGCCGGCCTCGGGATCAAGGAGGGCGCGGTCGTCAAGGCCGCCGACACGCTCTACATGGGCTTCGGCTTCGAGGGCATTGCCGGAGCACCGACGCGCAACCAGGTGATGGATCGCTCGCTCGACTACCTGCTTCCCTAGCGAGGCGGGTCAGCCGAGCGCATCGACCAGGTCTACCGCGGCGTACGAGCCGCGGTAGACCTCGCCGTCGGGATTACGGCTCCAGCCCGAGCTGCTTGAAGCGCTCCAGCGAGTCCTCGATGCCCCAGACCGCTGAGATGCGCTCGCCGGAGAAGCTGAAGAAGTAGACCTCGTCGACGCGCTCGAAGCGACCGCCGGTCGGCGCGTGACCGCGCCAGGCGCCGCTGTGGGTCGCCGAGCAGGCGAAGCGCGCCACGACCGTGTCGTCGTCCGCGACGAGCTCGAGCAGCTCCATGTGCATGTCCGGGAACGAGCTCCGGAAGGCGCCGAACCACTCCCGCGCCCGGGGCCCCATGTCCGGGGTGAAGAGCTCGTCGATGGCCTCGTCACGGCCGCCGTTGACGGCCTCGTCGACGAAACGCCGCACGGTCTCCTTGCGGTCCACGGTGTCAGTGGCCTCTCAGACGCTCCAGCTGGATCGTCACCGGCATGCAGTAGTGCTCGGCGAACGTGTCGGGCGTCATCCTGATGCGGGCGATGTGCTCGTCGTACTTCGCGAGGTAGGCGGGGTCTTCCGAGGCCGGCGGCCCGTCGCGGTCGATGGTGGCCTCCCCCGAGAGGACGACGATGTCCCCGCCGCGGCCGTCGCCCGAAAAGTTCAGCGTCACGTGCGGGTTCGCCTCGATGTTCCGGGCGCGCGCCCCGCGCTGGCTGTAGACGCGCACGGACTCCGCGCCGTCCCAGATGAAGCAGACGGGCATCGGCAGCGGGGCCCCGCGCGGGCTCACCGTGGTCAGCCACACGACGATCTCCTCGCGGAGGTGGCGCGCGGCCCGAGCCCCGTGCTCGCTGCTCTCGTCGATCACGAGCGCAGGGTCGTCGCGGCGGGCGCGTAGCCCTTCTTCGTGGCCGTGGCCCTGTGCCTGCCTGGCGAGAGGCTGAAGGTGACGGTTCCGCTCTTCCCTGTGGTCTTCGACCCGTCGCCCTTCACCTTCACCTTCGCGCCGGCCACCGGCGCGCCCGCGTCGGTGACCTTGAAGGCCGTCTTCCCGCCCGGCTTCTTCTTCGCCTTGAGCGTGAGTCCCGGGAGGATGCGCTGGTGGAAGTTGGCGACGCCGCCGGAGGGCGGGTCGAGCAGCGCGAGCAGGTCGAGCGGGCCCTTCGAGCCCTCCCCGGTCAGGTTGTAGATCGTCGTCGCGGTCCCGCCCGGGGCCCTGATCCTGCGGGTGGCGCCGAACTTCGCCGCCGCCTTGTTGCTGCGCCGCGCGAACACGGTGCCCGACTTCTTCCAGAACACCCAGAGCCGGCCGGACGGCCCCGCCGCGATCGACACCAGCTCGCCGTCCTTCGTCGTGAGCTTCCTGGCCCTGCCCGTGTCCACACGGAACAGCGCCGGGTCGCCGGTAAACGGGTTGCTGCCCTGCGTGTAGGCGACGAACACGCCCGGCGCCCCGAGGCGGCCGCTCGTCCCGACCTCGTGCTGGAGCTGCGCTGCGGCCGAGTTGGGGAGCGTGACCGGCGACCCGAGCGGCGACAGGCCCATCACCGCCACGGTCTGCGTGTCGACGTCGTTCCAGGCGAGGAAGACCTGGCCGCTCTGGGAGTCGACGCCGATGCCGGGATCGGTCTGCAGACCGGCCGGGAGCTCGCCGTCCGGGACGCCCGGGTCGAGTCCCACGTGGAAGCCGCCGCCGCCCGGGTCCGAGTCGCCCCACGCGGAGTAGAAGGTCCCGTCGAGCCCGACGTTCGCGTCGAGCCCGAGCGCCGTGTAGACGGGCTTCGAGGCGTTGCCGGACCGCGAGGTGGCCGACGCGGCGGACCAGGACTGGCCGTTCGCCGAGGTGGCGCTCGCCATCGCCCGGTCGACGCCGCTGCCCGGCTCGAGGCCGGCGAAGAACGCGCGGATCCCCTCGGGCGCCCGGACCAGCGCCACCGACTGATCCGCACCGCCCGAGTAGCCGAAGACGGTGTCCGGGCCCGACACCGTCTTGGCGTTCGCCGAGATCGAGCTGTGCAGGATGGTCGCGTTCGTCCCGGCGCCCGTCCGCACCCAGCCCACGTGCAGGACTCCGTCGGCGGTGCGGAGGAGGCCCGCGCGGAGGATGTTCTGGTCGGGCTGCCCGCCGACGCCGGTCACCTGCGTCCACTTGCCCGGCGGCCCCGCGTGGGCGCTCCCGGCGCAGGCCAGCGCCGTCAGCGCCGCCACTGCGGTCCATCGCGCCCTGCGGTCCATTCGCGGGCTAGCCTAGCCCCCTCACCAGGGTGAAGCGAGCGCGTGTGGGCGGCCCGAGATTCCCGGCCGCGTCCCTGACTCGCACGACCAGCCCGTAGGCCCCCGGGCGCAGCGTCACGCGCGCGGGCTCGGACAGGCGGAAGCGGATCTAAACCCCTGAGCCACACCCTGAAGCTCCCATCCGACCTGTCCGCGTAGCGCCTACTGTTTTCGGTTACACGCTCGCGGTTACGCGTGACCGGTGAGATTCGCGCGCAGCGCTCAAGCTTTCTGCGAAGCCGTCCGACGACGGTCCCCTGTGAAGCGACTCGTCACCCTCCTATTCGTCACGTCCGCGCTCTTCGCCGGAGGAGCCGTGGATGCCTCCGCCCGCACGGTCTCACTCGGTGGGCACGTGCTCGCCCAGCCCGCGTCGGCCGGCCCGTCCGTCAGCGTCCCCGTGCTGCTCACGGCCAGGGCGGAGCGCCGCCTGCGCGTGGGCACGCCGCTCGTGCGGCTGCTCGTCAGGCGCCGCGCGCGCGTGAGCGCCCCGCGCGCATTCGGGTCGGGTCGCGTGCGGATCTCGGCCGGGTCGATCCGGCCAGGTGACCGCATCGCCGTGCGGCTACGGGTCCGCCCGAAGCTGCTGCGACGCGCCCGGCACCAGCGCTTGCCGGCGCTGCGCGTCCGGGCGCTCCAGGTGACCGCGCGCGCCTCGGCGCTCTCGAACGACGAGCTCACCAGGCTCGTGCTCGAGCTTCAGGCACAGCTAGCCGCGCTCTCGCGGCGCATGGACCAGCTTGCGGCCGCCCAGGCCTCCGACATCGCCGCCCTCCGCTCGGAGCTCGCCGCGCTTGCCGCGCGCGTCGCGGCACTCGAGACCGGCCTGGGCGCGCTCCAGGGCTCGCTCGATGGTCTCGCCGACGCCATCGACACGCGGATCGACGCGCTGGACGGCCAGGTCGGCGACCTGGCCGACCGGCTGACCGCGGTCGAAGCGGACGTGCTCGGCATGCTCGGCCAGGTCGGCACCCTCGAGAGTGCCGCGGCCGGGCTTCAGTCGGGCATCACGGACCTCCGGACCCAGCTCGGCGACGTCACCGGCGACATGACCGCGCTCGACTCGGCGGTCTCCGGGATCGCGGACCAGGTGACGGACCTCGCGACCGGGCTCGGCGACATCCCCGGGCTGCTGTCGGACGTCGGCGCGCTCCAGAGTGGCCTCGACGCGCTCGACACGCGCGTGGACACGGTCGAGGACGGCGTGGACGGCCTCACGACCGGCCTCGCCGACATCGACGGCGCCATGGACGGGCTCACGTCCGACGCCGACGACCTTCAGTCGCAGCTCGGACAGCAGCAGCTCGACATCGACGCGATCGAGAGCGACGCCGCGGCACTCGGCACGGCCGTGGACGGGCTCAGCTCCGACGTCGGCGACCTCCAGGACGACATGACCGCTCTTCAGGGCCAGGTCGGCGCGCTAGCCACGCAGGTCACAGGTATCCAGCAGGACGTGGGCGGGCTCTGCGGCATCCTGCCGGCGGCCTGCCTGTGACCGGCGCCTCTCCGTCCAGTTTCAGCCGGGCCGGCTCGGCTCCCAGAGCCGGCTGCCGATGATCGAGGTAGTGAAGTACGGCTTCGCCAGGCCTGCAGGGGGCCGGCGCCGTATCGCCGGGCCTCTGTGCATCGCTCTCGCTGCACTCGCGGCGGCGTGCCCGTCCGCCGGCGCGCAGCTTCCGAAGCTCACCGATCCGGTCACGGTGCCGCTGAAGGACGGCGCGGTCGGCGACCTGCTGCCCGGGGACACGGTCGAGCAGACGATTGAGGACGTGGCCAACCAGCCGCTTCCCGGGCCCGTAGAGAATGTGGTGCAGAACTCTCCCGTGGCGCCCGTGCGCGACGAGGTGCGGCGCATCGTCAAGGACACGACCGGCACCGGCGGCGGCGGCGGCTCCGGTGGCGGCGGCTCCGGCGGCGGGGGTGGCACCGGCAGCGGCTCGTCAACTAGCGGGAGCGGCTCGTCGACCGGCGGCACAACGAGCTCGGGCGGCACCGCCGGGACGGGGAACGGCTCCGGCGGATCCACGACCCGGCGGCCCGGCGGCGGGAGCCGCCGCGCCGACAACGGCAGCGGTCCGGCGCAGCGACGCGGCGCTCTCCGGCGGGCGACACGCACCGGCGCGGGCGCCGGCGCGGTCCCCGGCAAGACGGGCGCCGCGACCCGAAAGCGTGGGGACCGCCGAGCCGAGCGCGACGGGAGCCGCTCAGGGAACGCGGCGGTCCGAACGATCGAGACGATCGTCAAGGCCGTGCCCACGCCGATCTGGATCGCCCTTGGCGTGTTGTTCCTCCTCGCCGTGGCGCTCGGCGGGCGAACCTTCGTCGAGCGTCGCCGCGCCCGCGCGCTCGCGCGCGATCGCGAGCAGCTGCTCAGCGACGTGACGGTGCTCGAGCGCGCGCTGCTCCCCGCGGTGCCGGAGCGACTCGGCGCGCTTGCGACGTCCGTGGCCTACCGCCCCTGGGACGGCCCCGCCGCGGGCGGCGACTTCTACGACGCCTTCGAGCTCCCCGGCGGCCGCGCCGCCATCCTGGTGGGCGACGTGTCGGGCCACGGGCCGGACGCGCTCGAGGCCACCAATTCGGTCCGCTCTCAGCTGCACGCCTTCCTCGAGGCCGGCATGTCGCCGCGCGCCGCGATCGCGATGGTCGGCGAGCGCGCGCCTGTCCAGCTGGCGGGCCGCTTCACCACGGTCGTCGTGGGGCTGCACGACCCGGCTGCCGGCACGCTCACGTACGCCACGGCGGGCCATCCCGCGCCGATAATCGTCGGCCCGGGCACCGAGGAGCTGCTCAGCGCGGGCGCCTCGCCGCCGATCGGCGTTGGCCTGCGGACGGGGGTGCGCGAGACGACGCTCTCGCTTCCGAAGGAGTCGCTGGCCTGCTTCTACACGGACGGCCTCGTGGAGGCAAAGACGGGCGACGGCATGATCGGCCGCACCCGCCTCACCGAGCTGGTCGCCGCGCTTACCCCCGACGACGAGGCGGTCGCGCTCCTCGAGCGCGTGATCGCGGAGGCCGACGAGACGCCGGACGACATGGCGGTGTGCATCGTGCGGCCGGTGTCGGGCGCCGAGCTGCGCTCCCCGCGCGTCGAGGTCCTGGAGCTCGACCCGGACGACGTGGACAGCGGCTTCGCCGAGCGCTTCCTGGAGGTCTGCGAGGTACCGGCCGGCGAGCTCGCGGCCGCGGTCGATCGGGCGCGCGCGATCGTGGAGTCGGACGGGCTGGCGCTGCTCGAGATCACGAGCTCGGACGGCGTCGCCCGCGCGCGGGTCGGCTCGGCGGAAGCGGCGGCGCCGCCCGCGGCGGCCTAGCCGAACGTGAACGCGTAGGCCTCGGTCCCGCGCTCGAGCGTGAGGGTGAGCACGTGGTCGCCCGGGCGGGCGAGGCGGACGACGTCGTAGAGGCGGTGGTCCTTGACCGCGAGCGGCGCGCGGCGCCTGCCGTCTAGCTCGACGCCGACCCTGCGAGGCGCGCCCCGGCCGCCCAGGACCAGGAACACCCTGCGCGCCGAGAAGCGCAGGTGCAGCCGCGCGCCGGGTCCTGCCGCCGTGGCATGTGAGGGCGCGATCCGCCACGGGCCCTCGTAGGCGAGGTGGTTGGGGGGCAGCGAGGCAACCGATCCTTGCGTCAGGCGGAACCGGTGCGCCCCCGGCGCGATGGCGCCGTTCAGGAAGCGCTCCGCGCGCTCGGAGCCGAGGTAGGACTCCGGCGTGGCGACGCCGTCGGCCGTTTCCACGCGCGCGTGCGCGCGGCCGCCGAGGCGGTCGTGGCCCGCCTCCGAGAGCAGGGCGCGGATCGCGCGCTCGGTCGCGCCGTACTCGCCCTCGCCGAAGTGCACGTAGCGGACCCGGCCGCGCGCGTCGATCAGGTACTTGGCGGGCCAGTACTGGTTGCCGTACGCCCTCCATGTCGCGAACTCGTTGTCCTGCGCGACCGGGTAGCGGAGCCCGTTGCGCGCGATCGCGCGCTCCACGTTGCCCGCGTCGCGCTCGAACGGGAACTCGGGGGCGTGTACCCCGATGATCGTCAGGCCGTCGCGGCGGTAGCGGCCGTCCCACGCCTTGAGCGCCGGAAGGGTCCTGAGGCAGTTGATGCAGGAGTAGGTCCAAAAGTCGATCAGCACCACCCTGCCGCGGAGCGAGCTCAGCGTGAGCGCCCGCCCGCCGGGGGTGTTGAACCAGCGCTGCGTCCCCTGGATCTCGGGCGCCTCGCCGATGACGGGCAGCCGGTTCCCGTGCGGCCGGGTGGCGGCCTCCGCGAGCGTCCCACCCCGCTCCCCGCGCAGGTCCGCCAGCCGGTTGCGGGTGGCGCCGGCCTCCTCCAGGTCCTTAGACGGGTTCACGAGCACGGCTGGGAGCGCGGTCGCGATCTCGTTCTCGAAGCGGATGTCGAGCTCCGCGGCCATCAGGACCGCGACGACGACCATGAGCGCGCCCACGCCCTGCTGGAAGAGCGCGCTGCGCCGCGCCAGCGGCGAGGTGAGCCGGCGGCCGCCGAGCATCAGCCCGTACAGCACGACGGCGCTGCCGGCGCTGTACGCCAGCGCCACGGCGAGCCGGCCGGCCGTGAAGTCCTGCGACACCGACACCGTGATCACGCCGGCGAGGATCGGCCCCGCGCATGGCGCGTAGACGAAGCCGAGGCTGATCCCCAGGACGACGCCGGAGCCGAAGCCGTCGCCGCGCGGCTGCACGCGAACGCGCGGGGACAGGCGCATGAGCCAGGCCTCGAGCCGGGCGGCGGCGCCCGGGACGAGCAGGGCCACGCCGGCCGCCCCCAGCACGACGATGGCGAGCGTGCGAAACAGCTTGTCCGGCAGGCCGAGCGCCGAGAGCAGGTAGACGAGCGCGACCGTGGCGAACGTGAACGACAGGACGAGGCCCGTCACGACCCCGAGCGGCCGCCGCCGGCCGCCCGTGGCGCCCGCGGCCAAGGCGACGGGCAGGACGGGCAGGACGCACGGCGAGAGCGCCGTCGCCGCGCCCGCCACGAAGCCGAACAGCACGAGGAGCACCACGCCGCCGAAGGATGGCAAGCGGCCCAGCGGCGATCGCGCCTATCGGCGCGTCAGGCCGGGCCGCCCACCTCGGCGCCAGCGCCGGCGCCGCCAAGGCAGGCGATGAGATCCGGGTCGAACCCGCTCCCGCGCCGGAGCGTCCAGCTCGATCGGAGCGGCGGCGCAGGCCGCGGACAGCGCGACGATGCGGCTCGCAAGCGGGATCCGCTCGCCGGCCAGCCCCTCGGGATAGCCGCTTCCGTCCCAGCGCTCGTGGGCAAGGCGCACGATCAGCGCGACGGCCTCGAGCCCGGGGATGCGGGCCAGCATCTCCGCGCCCCAGCGCGGCTGGAGGCGCAGCAGGTCGCGCTCCGCGGGCGTCACCGGGCCCGCGCCGCGCAGGACGTGCGGCGGGACGCGCAGCCGGCCCACGTTGCGGAGCCGGGCGGCGAGCTCGACCTCGAGCAGGTCGGCGCCGCCAAGGCCCAGGTCGTCGGCGAGCCGCCGGGCGATGCCGGTGACCTCGTTCTCGAGGCTCCCTGCCTCGGGCGCGGTCCTGGCCAGCGCGCCGAGCAGCGCATCGATCTCGGGCTGCGGGTCCGCCACCGACAGCTGGCGCCCCTCCGTGTGCTCGAGCACGCGGCCGGCCAGCTCGGCGAGCTCGCCGAGGAGCGACAGCGCGCGAACGTCGAGAGCGAGGCCGTCGCGGCGGTGGGTCACGGTCAGGGCGCCCCGGATGCGGCCCCCGAACCAGACAGGCGCGATCGCCGCGCTGCGGGTGGGCTCGGCGCTTTCCGCGTCGTCCTCCCAGGCGGGCCACAGCTCACCGCGGACCACGAGCGGCCGGCCGCAGGCGAGCGCTGCAACGAGCGGGTCCCATCCCACGGTCAGCCGCCGGCTGATCATGCCCGGGTCGACACCGGCGCCCTGCACGAGCACGACCGCGTTGTCGAGCGTGCGCGGGTCGCGGCAGAAGACACAGACCTGATCCGCGCCGAAGATGGTGGTCGCGTGGAGCACGAGCCGCTCCATGACGATCCCGAGGTAGCCGGAGTCGCGCAGCGCCGGGCGCGGGGCCGGGCTGCCGGGCGCGAGGTCGCTCTCGGAGTGCGCGAGGATGCGGAGCAGCGGCATCAGCGCGATCGTGGTGAGGACGGACACCGCCGCCCAGCCCGCGACCGCGAGCATCACGACGACGGGCGCGCTCACCGGCGCGTCACCGTCCCTCCCAGGCCCCCGCCCGTTGGCACGGGTCGGCTATGCCCCATATGGGCTACGTCCTAAACCCGCTTTGGGCCGCAAGAACGGGGGGTGGACAAACGTTGGAGCGATATCGATCGTCGACGCGGCCGAACGCGAACCTGGCCGACTGGAAGATCCCGGCTGGGCACCGGATCGCCGTGCGCGTGACCGACGCAGGGCGATCCGGGCACCCAGCTCGAGGACTCCTGAGCGAGACGATCAACCTGCTGCCGGCGCAGCAGCCGTGGGCGGTAGCGCTCCCACCTGCTGCATCAGGCCCGCCACGTCCACGAGCTCCCACTCCTCCTCGATCCTGCCGTCGCGGCAGCGGCTGATCGTCAGGGACGTGAACTCGACGTCGCGACCGCTCGGCGGCGTGCCCATCAGCTCGCCGTCGTGCCGGCCGCGGATCGTGGAGCGGGTGGCGACGTAGTCGCCCTCCGTGAACTGGTGCTCGATCGTGACGTTGAGGCCCGTGAAGGCGTCCCGGTAGCCCTGGACCATGGCGGCCAGGCCATCGGGGCCGCGCACCTCCTCGGGGTGAACGACGTAGTCGGGGCTGACGATCGCATGGAGCGCGTCGAAGTTCCCCTCTGAGGCCTCCTTGAAGCAGTCCCGCACGGCGGACTTGTTGGCTTCGCTCTGTGACATCTGGTCCTCCTGGAGTCGGGTGTCCGGAGGATCGCCTCGGGCGCCCGCGGGCGCATCGGTGTGAATACCTATCCCGCTACCTGTCTTCGGGAAGCTCGCGCGCGGCGTAGGCGGCGGCCTCGGCGCGGCTGCGCAGGCCGAGCTTCGACATGATGCTCGCCACGTGGTGCTCCGCGGTGCGCCGGCTGATGTAGAGCCGGCCGGCAATGTCCGCGTTCGATAGGCCGGCGGCGAGCAGGGCGAACACCTCGGTCTCGCGCTTCGTGAGCGTGCCGTGCCCTCTCGGCCACGCTCGCCCCCCGGCGCCGAGCTCGCGGAGCAGCGCCGCGGCCGCGTCCGCGTGGCGGGTCGCCCCCAGCCGCGCGAAGGCGGAGAGCGCGAGCTTCGCCTCGCTCGCGGCGGCGTCGGGGGAGCGCGAGCCGATCGCCCGGGCGAGCTCGAGCCGCGCGCGGGCGGCCTCGAGCGGCAGGTTCAGCATCGCGAGGCTCTCCAGCGCGCGCTTGAGATGCGCCACTGCGCGCTCGTCATCCTCCGCCGCGCGCACGCGGCCGGCGCCCAGCTCCGCGAAGGCGCGCACCAGCTCGCCGGCCGAGTCGGATGCGAGCGCCGTGAGCCCCGCGAGCGTCTCCTCCGCAGCGGCGCCCTCGCCGCGGGCGAGCTGGATCTCTACCAGGAGCTCGAGAAGCGGCGCGCAGGCGGGATCGGCGGGGTCGGTGCCCTGGAAGCAGAGCTGTGCCAGCTCATCCGCGAGCCGAAGGTCGCCGCGCGCCAGCGCGATCGTGGCCGCGGCGCGGCGTGCGGTGGGGTGCCACTCGGCGCCCTCGAGCAGGCGCTCGGCCTCCTCGAAGCGGCCCTGGCGGACGCGGAGCTCGGCGAGCCGGACCAGCGGATAGGTGCGGTCGCCGCGGTAGCCGCGCTCGAACGCCTGAATGGCGTCGAGCAGCTCCGCCTCGGCCTCCTCCCACCTCCCGAGCGCGATCAGGATGCCGCCGTAATGGGTCCTGCAGGTCGGCAGCACGAACTCAGTCCACGCGACGTGGCGATCGGCCAGCGCGATCCACGCCTCGGCGCGCCGGACGTCCGTGGCGTGCTCGCATGCGCTGAGGAGGCGGCAGCAGATCTCGCCCTTTGCGCCGTGCGCGACCACCTCGCCGCCCGCCACGGCGGCCATCGCCTCGTCCAGGAGCTTCATGCCGTCCGCGACCCGCCCCGTCGCGACGTAGCTCTCACCCAGGAGCGCGATCGCCTCGAACTCGAGGTCCGCGTCCCCGAAGCGCCTGGCGATCGCCAGCGCCGAGGCCGCGCACTGCTCGCGCTCCTTCGCGTCGCGTGAGAACGGAGCGCGGTCGAGGATCATCCAGCCGTGCGCCGCGCACTCCTCCACCCCTTCGAGCAGGCTCTCGGCACGTGCCATCCATCCGCCCGCCACGGCGAAGTTCCCGCCGTAGGTGGCGTGGAGAAAGCCGAGCCAGCGCGCGGTGTTGGACGCCTCGACCGGCTGTCCCGAGCCCCGGTACGCCGCGAAGGCCCGCTCCTTCACCTCGATCGCGCGGTCGTAGTCGCCCTGGAAGTGAACGGCCTGGCTCAGGCCGTCGAGCGCCTCGGCCGTCTCCGACTTCACGACAGCCTGCTCGAAGCACTCGCGCGCGGTCTGCCAGTCGGCGGCGGCGAGCGCGCCCCAACCGTCGCTAAGGAGAGGGTCCGCGCCCTCGGTCGGCATGGACGCAGAATAAGCCCGGCCCGTCCGCGGGGAGCGAACGGGCCGGGCGAGGTGCCTGCGAGCCTGCGCGACGCTCAGTGGTGACGCAGACGGAACCTGATCCGCTTCGGGGCGGAGCGGTTGCCGTCGGCGTCGGTTGCGACGACGGTGACGCGGTAGCGGCCCGCCGCCGGCGTGCGGCCGAGCGAGAGCGCGTTCTGGCCCGCCTTGCCCGCGCGCTTCAGCGTGCGGACCCTGCGGTACTGGCCGTTCGTGGCCCTGTCGACCCGGATGCGGAGCATGGCCGCTTCCGAGAGGCGCAGGCGGAGCTTGCCGCCCTCCATCCGCAGGCGCTCGACGGACACGTCGGGCTCCATCACGGCCTGGACGAGCAGCTCGCCGGTCGGGTCGGCCGACGCGGAGCGCGGGCCCTGGCCGTCGACCAGCGGCGGGGCGTACAGGTACGTGAACTCGTCGCCGCCCTGGTTGTAGACCATGTGACTCGAGGGCGCGTCGAGAGCGACGTGGTCGCCCTTGTGCACGCGCACGTTTGCCGGGAACTCCTCGATCTCCTCGGTCCCCGCGAGCGTCACGGTCGGGCCCACGCCGGCGCCCTGGGCGAGCGCCACGTCGCCCTGCCTGTCGATTCTGGCGAGCCGGAAGGTCACGGACTCGGCGGCGCTCGAGCGGATGCGGAACTTCACGATCGCTCCGTCCGCGGGAGCCGGTGAGGTCACAGGATCGCCGGCGTCGTTCGGGTTGATCCAGCCCACGAGCGTGCACGGGCCGGGCACGGTCTCAACGCACTGGTCGGAGCCGTTGGCGGGCGAATGCTTCAGCAGGCTGCCGAAGCTCTCGCTCGCGTTGCCCGTCGCCGGAAGAGCGAGGACTGCGGCGATTGCGACTGCGGCTGCGGTAATGCGGGTCATCTCATTCCTCCCGTTGGTTCTTTGACCGACAGGAGCAAGATCGCCGCGAACGGCCGCGCAGCGTAGGCATCCTGAGGGTGAAAACGCCCACCCCTGGGCGGCCTGCCCGGACCGTATGCTTGGCCGAGGTGGACCTCCAGCTCGAGCAGGTCGGAGCCGCGCTGCCTTCGTACGAGATCGGTGCGGAGATCGGTCGCGGCTCGACAGGGGTCGTGATCGCGGCGCGGCATCGCCAGCTCGGCCGCGACGTGGCCGTGAAGCTGTTGCCGCCCGACCTGGCCGAGAACCCGCAGGTGCGCCGCCGCTTCGTGGCCGAGGCGAAGCTCCTGGCCTCCTTCAGCCACGTCCACATCGTGCCCGTCTACGACTTCGTGGAGGACGAGGGCCTCTGCCTGCTCGTGATGGAACGGATGGTCGGCGGGACGCTCGACGCGTACGCCCGCGCGGGGCTCGACGCGCCGGCCGGGTGCGCCGCGGTGCTGGCGCTCTGCTCCGGGCTCCACTACGCGCACGAGCGCGGGGTGCTGCACCGCGACGTCAAGCCCGCGAACGTCCTGATCGGCGAGGACGGGGTCGTGAAGGTGACCGACTTCGGGATCGCCAAGGTGCTCGGAGGCTCGGACACGTTCGTGACCCGCTCCGGCTTCGTGCTCGGCACGCCGGCCTACATGGCGCCCGAGCAGGCGAGCGGGACCGACCCGAGCCCGGCCACCGACGTCTACGGAGCCGGGACGCTGCTGTACGAGCTGCTCGCCGGGCGGCTGCCCTTCCCGCCGGAGAGCAACCCGCTCCAGATGCTCTACAGCCACGTCCACGCGGAACCGCAGCCGCTCGCGGAGGCCGCGCCCGACGTGCCGGAGGAGCTGGCGTCCGTCGTCATGCGCGCGCTCGAGCGCGACCCGGCCGACCGTCACGCGAGCGCTAACGAGCTCGGACTCGCGATCGCCGCGGCCGCGGCGGGCGCGTGGGGTCCGGACTGGATGCACGGCACGCCGTTCGCGGTGGGCGCCCCGCCCGTGCTGCCGCCGACCGTGACGGACGGTCCGGTCGAGGTGCCGCCTCCGCCGAGGCCGCCGCCCACGCAGCCGCCGCCGGCACCCGGCGGGCGCCCGGGCCGGCGCGAGCTGGTCCGGTGGGGGGCGCTCGGCGCGCTCAGCGTGCTCGTGCTCGTGTTCGTCTTCCTCAAGCTCTTCAGCCCCGGCGACGAGCAGGGTCCCGGCGGCTCGGGCGAGCGCGCCGCCGTGCCGGCGCCGACGACCGCGCCGGCAGCGGGCTGGACGAGCCTGCAGTCAGCGCCGACGGCCCGCCAGCAGGCGCCCGCCGCCTTCGTCGCGGGTACCGCGTGGGTGCTCGGCGGGCTGCGGGACGGTCCCGGCGGAAGCCCCGTGGGGATGCGCAGCGTCGAGGGCTTCGACACGGCGATCAACCAATGGAAGACCGGCCCGCCGCTTCCCTTCCCGGTGCACCACGCGCTGGCCGCGGCCTATCGCGGCCAAGTGGTGCTGATGGGCGGCTGGATCCCGGACGGATCGAACCTCACGGCGACCTCGTCGAACCGAGTCCTCGCGCTGCGCGGCGAGCGCTGGCGGGAGCTGCCGCGGATGAGGGAGCCGCGCGTGGCGGGGGGCGCCGCGGCCGTGGGCGACCGGATCGTGGTCGCGGGCGGCCAGGCGAACGACCGGCTGGTGCGCGGCACCGAGGTGTTCGACGGCGAGCGCTGGAAGCCGGCGGCAGACATCCCCACCCCGCGCGAGCACCTCGCCGCGGCTACCGACGGAAGGTTCGTATACGCCGTGGGCGGCCGCAACCTGGACGCGGCGAAGAACTCGACCGCGTTCGAGCGCTACGACCCCGGGACGGACAGCTGGGCGAAGCTGCCGGACATGCCGAAGGCCATGGGCGGCCTGGGCGCCGCGTACGTGGACGGCCAAATCGTGGCGACCGGCGGCGAGACGGCGACCGGCGTCCTTGGCCGACACGCTCGTCTACAACATCGCGAGGAGGCGCTGGCGGAGCGCGACCCCGCTCCGCACGCCGCGTCATGGTATGTCCGTGGTGGCGTCCGGGAAGACCGTCTACGCGCTCGACGGGGCGACGGCGCCGGGTCACACGCGCTCGACGCCGATCGCCGAGGCGCTCTCGTTCGAGCCGAAGGGAAAGGGGTAGCGCGGTGCCGGTCTCTCCCGTCGACCCCGAGGGGGCCTCGCCGGCCGAGCTGCAGGAGCGGATCGCGGCCGACCGCCGCGGGCAGCCCTACCTGCTGTTCCGCGACGGGGCGGGCCGCCAGCGCTTCGTCGCCCTTGAGGGCGGCGCGGAGCGCCTAACGGTCGGCCGCGCTCCCGGGTGCGAGCTGGCGCTCACGTGGGACACGAAGGTGTCGGGCACGCACGCGCAGCTCGAGCGGCTCGGCGGCGACGACTGGACGTTGAACGACGACGGGCTGTCGCGGAACGGCTCGTTCGTGAACGGGACCCGCCTGCGCCACCGGCAGCGGCTGGCAGACGGCGACCTACTCCGCTTCGGCGACACGCCGGTCCTGTTCCGGGCGCCCCTCCGGGAGATCGCGGCCACGGTCCCCGAGGTCGAGGAGGCGGGCGAGGTGCGGCTCTCGCCCGCGCAGCGGCGGGTGCTCGTGGCGCTCTGCCGCCCGTTCGCGGGCGACGACGAGTTCGCCACACCCGCCTCGAACCAGCAGATCGCCGACGAGCTCTTCCTGAGCGTCGAGGCCGTCAAGACCCACGTGCGGGCCCTGTTCGAGCGCTTCGGCGTCGGGGACCTTCCGCGCCAGGCCAAGCGCGCCGAGCTCGTCAAGCGCGCCTTCCAGAGCGGCGCGATCACGCAGCGCGACCTCGAGGTGTAGGCACGTTCAGAATCGTGGCCCCAAGCCCACATTGATCCTCACGCGCCGGCCGTGCGGGTGTACGGTCGGGGTGTGCGCCGGTCGCTCGCACTCGCCCTCGTGATCGTGCTCGTCGCGACCACCGGCGTGGTGCTCGCCGCGGGGCCGACGATCAACGTGGAGCCGAAGCGCGTCACGCGCGGCGAGGTCGTTCGCGTGTTCGGCGTGGTGCCCGGCTGCGCCATCGGCAACCAGGTGACCCTGCTCTCGCGGGCGTTCTCGCACCGGCACGAGTTCGCCGGCGTCCCGGCCATTTTTGCGGAGGTGCAGCCGGGGCACCGCTACTCGCGCCGGACGCGCATCCCCGCCCGGCGGCGCCCCCGCCTCTACGCCATCACCGGGCGCTGCGGCGGCGGGAACCTCGGCGTGATCGCCCACCTGCGGGTGACCCGTTACTAGCCGGCGCGCGCCGAGCTCGCGGCGCGGCGGTTGACGAACACCGCCTCGAGGGCGCCCTCGAGCCCGACCGACAGGGCGCCGCTCAGCACCGCGGCGTCGCCCAGGCTCGAGACCTCGACCCGCGGCGCGTAGGGGAGCCGCGACTCGAGCTCGGCCCGGACCGGCTCCAGCAGCAGGTCGCCGTTCGACCCGATGCCGCCGCCGATCACCACGAGGCCGATGTCCGCCACGGCCGCGATCGGCGCGATGTGGAGCGCGATCCGGCGCGCCTCCTCGGCCACGGCCGCCCGGGCCAGCTCGTCGCCCGCGCGAGCGGCCGCGAATACCGCCGGCAGTGCGAAGGGCTCCTTCAGCGTGGTCGGGTGGGCGCCGCTCTCGGCCAGCTCGCCGACGAAGGCCACGAGCGCGGCGGCGCAGGGGTCGATGTCGCGCTCGAGGCCGACCCCGAAGGCGTAGTCCACCTCGCCGGCGGCGCCGTGATGGCCGCGGTGGAGCTCGCCGCGCAGCACCAGCCCGGCGCCGAGGCCGGTGCCGATCGAGAGGAAGGCGAAGTCGTCGCGGTCGCGCGCCACCCCACGCCAGCGCTCGCCGAGCGCGGCGAGGTTCACGTCGTTCTCCATCGTCATCTCGATGTCGAGCCGCCGGCCCAGCTCGGCGCCGACCTCGAGTCCGTCGAGCCCGTGGATGTTGTCGGCCAGCGAGATGCGGCCGGTCTCGGCGCTCACGACTCCGGGAACCCCGACGACCGCCGACCGGACGCGCTCCGGGGGCAGCCCGCTGTCGGCGATCAGGTGACGCGCCAGCTCGGCGGCGTCGTCGAAGACGACACGCGCGTCGGCGCCCCCGAGCGGCGCGTCGTGGCGGGCGCGCACCTCGCCGGACAGGTCGCAGACGCCGCCGCGCAGGAAGCGCGCGCCGATGTCGAGGCCGAGCACGCCCGCCGCCTCGGCCACCGGCTCGAAGAAGGTCGCGCCGTAGCGGGGGCCGTCGCCCTCGGGCTCGGTGCTCCGCACGAGGCCGACCTCGAGCAGCGACTGAAGCGCCACCGAGACCGTGGGCTTCGAGATGCCCGCCCGGCGCGAGATCTCGGCGCGCGAGATCGGCGCCTCCGCGCGGATTGTCTCGAGCACGGTGCGCTCGTTCAGGTCCTTCAGCAGAGGGGGAGTCGCCGGCCGGCTCACAGCCGCTCCCCGGTCTCGGGGTCGAACACGTGCGCCTCGTCCGCGAGCGGGCGCAGCCGCACCGGCTCGCCCTGCGCCGGCGGCCGGCGCGAGTCCACCCGCGCGATCACGCGCTGTTCCCCGCCCGGGAGCTCGGCGCTGCAGAACGCGTAGGCCTCGGCGCCGACGTCCTCGACCACCTCGACCCGCGCAGCCACGCCGCTGTCCGACAGCTCGAGGGCATCCGGGCGCAGCCCGACGACGACGCGGCCGAGCGCCGTCGCGGCAGGCGCGAGCGCCGCCGGCAGCTCGAGCCGCGCGCCGTTCAGCTCACACGTCCCCTCGCTCACCTCGACCTCGATCAGGTTCATCGCGGGCGACCCGATGAAGCCGGCGACGAACAGGTTGGCCGGCCGCGCGTAGACCGCGCGGGGCGCGTCGCACTGCTGCAGCCGGCCGTCGCGGAGCACGGCGATCCGGTGCCCCATCGTCATGGCCTCGACCTGGTCGTGGGTCACGTACACGGTCGTCACGCCGAGCCGCTGCTGGAGCGCGGCGATGTCGGCGCGCATCTGCACGCGCAGCTTCGCGTCGAGGTTCGAGAGTGGCTCGTCCATGAGGAAGGCCTTCGGCTCGCGTACGACCGCCCGGCCCATGGCGACGCGCTGGCGCTGGCCGCCGGACAGCTGGGACGGCTTCCGCGCCAGGTAGCCGCTGAGCTCCAGCATCTCGGCAACCCTGCGGACGCGCTGCTCGCGCTCGGCCTTCGGGACGCGCGCCATCTTCAGCGGGAAGGCGATGTTGGCCGCGACGTCCAGGTACGGGTAGAGCGCGTAGTTCTGGAACACCATCGCCACGTCGCGGTCCTTCGGGGGCAGGTCGGTCACGTCCGCGTCGCCGATCCAGATCGACCCGGCGTCCACCTCCTCGAGCCCCGCGAGCATGCGCAGCGCCGTGGTCTTGCCGGAGCCCGAGGGGCCGACCAGAACCATCAGCTCGCCGTCGGCGACCTCGAGGTCGAGCGCGTCGAGCGCGGGCTCGTCGGAGCCCGGGTACACGCGCGTGGCGCCCTCGAAGCGAAGCTCAGCCACTCCCGCTCGTCTCCACCGCGTCGCTCAGCTCGCGGCGCGCGCGCCGCTGCGCCTCGGCCGAGGCGTCCAGGTCGTCGAGCCCGAGCAGCGCGGCGCCCACGATCGGCGGCGAGTCGACAGGCCGCACCGACGCCGCCGGCGCCACGGCCGCAAGCCGCTGGGCGATCCTGTCGACCAGCCAGCTGCCGTCGCCCTGGAACAGCCCGCCGCCGAGCACCACGTCGGCCGGCTGCGAGGTCAGCTCGAGCCCCTCGAGCGCGACCCGCACGAACGCGGTCGTCTCGCTCACGAGCCTGTCGGCGATCCCGGCGGCCACGTCGTCGCTCCGCGCCGTGCCGAGCACGAGCGGGGCGAGCTCGCCGATCCGCTGCCGCTCGAGGCCGTCGAGGTGGATGGCCTCGGCCAGCTCGAGCGGCGTCTCGAGCCCGAAGTGCGCCGGCACCTCGCGCTCCAGGGCGGTGCGCGGGCCGCGGCCGTCCGCGCTGCGGGCGGCGGCGCTGAGCCCGGCGAGGCCGACGTCGAAGCCACCGCCCCAGTCTCCGGTGATCGCCCCGAGCGCCGCGTAGCGCACGTGCCTCCCGTCCGGCCCGACGCCGACGCAGTTCATGCCGGCGCCGCAGACGACCGCCACGCCCCAGCCGCGCTCCGTGCCCGCGCGCAGGAGCGCGAACGTGTCGTTGGCGACGGTCACCTGCCTCGCCCAGCCGCGTGCGTCGACCGCGGCCTGGAGCTCGTCCTCCTCACGCGGCAGGTCGACGCCCGCCATCAGGATCTGCCCCACGTCGGCGGCCGGCGCGCCGTCGCGCTCGAGGCCGGCGCGCTCGAGCGCGTCCCCCAGCAGCTGCTCGAGCAGCTCGAGGCACCCATCCACCCCGATCTGGTGCGGGGAGCTGTGCGGGCCGCGGACGAACGCGAGCAGCGCGCCGTCCTCGCGCACCAGCGCCAGGTGCGTCTTGTAGCCGCCGCCGTCCACGGCGAGCACGACCTTCATGCGCCCGCCTCCGCCGCCAGCATCCGCTCGAGCAGGTCACGCGAGCGCGGCCACTGGCCCACGAGCGGATGCGCGAGCAGCGCGCGCTCGGCCGCGTCGCGGTCGCCCGTCACGGCCGCCCGGGCCGCCAGCCGCTCGTACGCGGCCACGTGCTGCACGAGCCCGAGCAGCTCGGGCGCGAGCGGCGCCTGCGGCAGCGGCTCCGGCCCCCCGGCCCCGATCCGCGCCGGCAGCTCCACCACGTCGTCGTCGCCGAGGCCGGGCAGCGCCCCGGAGTTGCGCACGTCCACCACCTGCGCCTCGCCCGAAGCGGTGGCGAGGGCGGCCACGAGCCGCGTGGCCGCGTCGCTGTAGAAGGCGCCGCCGCGGCGCTCGAGCAGCGCGGGCTTCTCGGTGAGCGACGGGTCGCGGTACATCGCGAGCAGCTCGCGCTCGATCTCCGCCACCTCCTCCGCGCGCGGCTTCCCCGCGCGCAGCTCGGCCACCTGCTCGTCCTCCGCGTAGAAGTAGCGCAGGTAGTAAGACGGGACCGCGCCCAGGTCGCGGATCAGCTCGGGCGGCAGCGCGGCCTGGGCGGCCACGGCGTCCATGTGGGCGTCGAGCACCTCCGCGAACACGTCCTCCCCGTCGAGGTAGACCGCGCGGATCCAGGTGAGGTGGTTGAGGCCGACCTGGTCCACGCGCACCCGCTCCGGCTCGACGCCGAGCGACGCGGCGATCGCGCGCTCGAACCCGATCGCGACGTTGCAGAGCCCGACCGCCCGGTGGCCCTCGTCGAGCAGCGCGCGCGTGACGATCCCGACCGGGTTCGTGAAATCGACGATCCAGGCGCGGTCCGCGGCGCGCTCGCGCGCCTGGGCCGCGATGTCGAGGACCACCGGCACGGTCCGGAGCGCCTTGGCGAGGCCGCCGGCCCCTGTGGTCTCCTGGCCGACGCAGCCGCAGGCGAGCGGGATCGTCTCATCGCGCAGGCGCGCCTCCTGGCCTCCGACGCGAATCTGGACGAGCACGAAGTCCGCGCCGTCGAGCGCCCGGTCGAGGTCCCCGGTCAGCGTGAGACGGCCGTCGTAGCCCTGGCGCTCGAGCATCCTGCCGGCCAGCCCGCCGACCACCTCGCGGCGCTCTGCGTCGATGTCGTGCAGGACCAGCTCCGCCAGCGGGATTCGCTCGCGCTCGCGCGAGAGCCCGGAGACGAGCTCGGGCGTGTAGGTCGAGCCCGCGCCGATCACCGCGAGCTTCATCCCTTGACCCCCGTGAGCGTCACGCCCTCGACGAACGCGCGCTGGGCGCTGAAGAACAGAAGGATCACGGGCGCCATGAACAGGAGCGTCGCCGCCATCGTCACGTTCCACTCGACCTGGTGCGTCGTCCGGAAGTGCGACAGCCCGACCGACAGCGGCCAGTTGCCCGGCGTGTCCGAGGTGTAGAGGAGCGGCAGGAAGAAGTCGTTCCACGCGTACAGGAACGCGAACAGCGCGACCGCGGCGATCGCCGGCTTCGCGAGCCTGGCGACCACCGAGATCATCACGCGCAGCTCGCCGGCGCCGTCAACGCGCGCGGCGTCGGCGTACTCCTCGGGGATCGTCATGAAGAACTGGCGGAGCAGGAAGATCGAGAACGCGTCGCCGAAGAAGTTCGGCAGGATCACCGGCCAGAGCGTGCCGGTCAGGTGCAGGTCCGAGAACATCGAGTAGAGCGGGACGACCGTGACCTGCGGCGGCAGCATCATCATCGCCAAGACGAGCAGCAGTGCGGCGTTGCGGCCGCGCCAGCGCAGGCGCGCGAGCGCGTACGCCACCGGCACGCTCGACAGCACGACCCCGATCGTCGACAGCCCGGCGTACAGGAACGTGTTGCCCGCGTAGCGCAGCAGCGGCGCGCGGTCGAACACGTCGTCGAAGTTCCAGGCGAGCGGGTTCGGCCAGAGGTCAGGCGACAGCGCCTGCTGGTTCGTCATGAGCGCGGTCGCCACGATGAACACGAGCGGCGCCAAGAACGCGATCGCGAGCGCGATCAGCACACTGTGCTCCGCGACCGCGATCAGGAGCTTGCGGCGCCGGACCGCCGAGGTCATCAGCGCACCAGCCCCTGGTAGTGCACGTAGCGGCCCGCGCGCCTCAGGATCACGAACGTCACCGCCAGCGAGACGATCAGGAGCAGCACCGCCATCGCCGACGCGTAGCCCATGTTGAAGAAGCGGAAGCCCTGCTGGTAGAGCAGCACCGGATAGAAGAGCGTCGACTGCTCGGGATAGCCGAGCACCGACAGGCTGTCGCCCGCCTGGCCGCCGCGGGCGATCTGCGCCGCCACGTACGCCTGCGTGAAGTACTGGAGCGCCTCGATCACCCCGATGACGACCGAGAACAGGATCACCGGGCTGATCGACGGCAGCGTGACCCAGCGGAAGCGCTTCAGCGCGCCCGCGCCGTCAAGCTCGGCCGACTCGTACAGGTGGCGCGGCACGTCGAGCAACGCGGCCAGGAAGATGATCATCGTGTTGCCGATCCCCCACAGCGCGAGCAGCACGAGGGCCGGCTTCGACCAGTCCGGCGAGTTGAACCAGAGCGGCCCCTCGATCCCCACCCTGCCGAGCAGCGTGTTGGCCGGGCCGGTGGCCGGGTTCAGCAGGAACACGAACCCGAGCGTCGCCGCCACCGGCGGCGCGAGCGTGGGCAGGTAGAAGACGGTGCGGAAGAAGCCGGCGCCGCTCCGCGCCCTCGTGAGCGCCATCGCGACCCCGATCGCGAACACCACCTGGAGCGGCACCATGATCGCGATCAGCCAGAGCGTGTTGCGCACGGCCGGCCAGATCGCCGGGTCCTTCTCGAACAGGAACTCGTAGTTCGAGGTGCCGATCCAGCGCGGCCTGGAGAGCAGGTCGTAGTGGGTGAACGAGAGGTAGGCGTTGCTGATCAGCGGATAGGCGAAGAAGACGCCGAAGCCCACGATCCAGGGGCTCATGAGCAGCAGGACGAGGCGCCGCCGGCGCCAGGCCGCCCTGCGCCTGGCGCGGCGGCGCTCCGGAGTGAGCGCCACCGCCGTCACGGCGCTAGGGGGTCTGCCCCTCGGTGATCTGCGCGAGCTGGTCGTCGATCTGCTTGTCGAGCTGCTCGAGCCCGGCCTGGAGGTCGTCGACCTTGCTGGTCTGGTACTTCGCGAAGAACTCCTCGGCCGCCTCCTGGTAGGCCGCTCCCGCGGCCGTGACCGGGTTGGTGGCGCTGTGCTCGTCCGGGAAGACCTTCAGGAAGGTCTCGAAGTTCGGGTCGGGCTTCAGCTCGCTCGAGTTCAGCGACGCATCGGTCGTCGGCACGTTCCGGAGGCCGTTCGAGAGCGTGGCGAGCGCGTGCTCGTCGTACGCGAGGTACTTGACGAGCTCCCACGCGGCCGCCCTGTTCTTCGCGCCCTTCGGGATGCCGATGATGCTGCCGGTGACGTAGCCGCCGCCGTACAGGTCCGGGTGGTCGTCGTCCACCACCATCGGCGCGGTGCCGTAGCTCAGATCGGGGTGCTCGTTCTCGATGAAGGCCGTCCGGTACTCGCCGTCGATCATCATCGCGATCTTGCCGCGCTCGAAGGCGTTCTGCGCCGAGTACTCGTCGCCGGCGCCGGCCTGGAAGCGCACCAGGTTGTCGTAGCCGTACCAGTCGACCAGGTTCTTGGACCACGTGAGCATCTTCGTCCAGCCCGGGTCGCTCGAGAGCGACGACTTGCCCTGGTCGTCGGTCCACTGGGCGCCGTACTGCGGCGCGTAGTGCACGCCCTGGTTCTCGTAGAAGCCCCAGGTCGGCACGTAGCCCGCCACCTCGATCGTCCCGTCGGGCTTGCGCTGCGTGAGCTTCTTGGCGTCGGCAGTCAGCTCCGAGAACGTCTTCGGCGGCTGCTTGATGCCCGCCTTGGCCATGAGGTCCTTGTTGTAGTAGAGCCCGTACACGTCGGCCAGCATCGGCAGCGTGCACTGGTTGCCCTCGAACTGCGTGTAGCCCTGGACCGACTCCGGGAACGCGTCGGCGCTCACGCCGTCGCGCTCCATGTACGGCTTCAGCGAGATCCACGCGCCGGACGAGCAGAAGGCGCCGGTGTTGTCGGTCGAGAACGAGTGCGCGACGTCGGGCGAGTTCCCGCCGCGGGCGGCCGCGATGATCTTGTTGTCGTCGACCGCGCCGAGCACCTTCACGGTGATCTTGGGGTTCTTCTCGTGGAAGTCCTCGGTGACCCTCTTGATGACGCCCAGCTCGCGGTCGGAGAAGCCGGTCCAGAGCGTGATCGTGACCGGCTTCCCGTCGTACTTGGCGGCCGCCTTGTCACCGGAGGAGTCGTCGTCGCCCCCCATGCACCCGGATGCGCCGAGCGCGACCGCCCCGGCGAGAACTGCGATGACCGCGCGTCTGAACCCCATTCCGACCGCCCTTCATCTAGTTAGGTAACTTTCCAAACTAGACTAACCGGAGCGACGGGCGGAAAGCAAGTCCAGCGGGCGCAAACGGCGAAGCTGGCGCCGACAGGGCAGCTGAGCGGCTACAGGTGGCCCCGGAGAACGTCTTCCGCAGCAACGCGAACATTCGTCCATTCGGCTAGACCGCATGCCGTAGCTGCTCTACCTTCGGTCGGCTTTCGGCTTTCGGAATGTCGCACCAGGGAGGGCAGCGATGTACGCACGGACGGCGCTCAGGGACTCGAGGAAGCTCGTCTGCGCGCTGGCGGTGCTCCTCGCGCTCGCGGCCTGCGCGCCCGGCGCGGCCGCCGCCGAGCCGGCGTCCGCGAGCTACATCGTCGTCCTGCGCGACTCCGTGCCGGGCGCGGGTGCCGAGACCGCTCGCCTGGAGCGCGTCCACGGGTTCCGGGCAGAGCAGGTCTACGAGCACGCGCTCAAGGGCTTCGCCGCGCGCCTCGGGCGGGGCCAGCTCGCCCGGCTGAGCGCGGAGCCGAGCGTGGCGTTCGTGAGCCCCGACCGCGAGGTGCGGATCGCGGCCCAGAACCCGCTCCTCCCTGGCGAGGTGGCGCCCACCGGCGTGCGCCGGATCGGCGCCGCGAGCGCTACGAGCGCTCACGGCGCGAGCACCGCGGCCGTGGCGGTCATCGACACGGGCATCTCGCTCGGCCATCCCGACCTCAACGCCGTGAGCGGGAAGAACTGCACCACGCCGCGCAAGAACGCGGCCGCCCTCGACGACAACGGGCACGGCACCCACGTGGCGGGGACGATCGGCGCCGAGAACGACGGCGCCGGGCTCGTAGGCGTCGCGCCGGGCACGCGGCTCTACGCCGTGAAGGTCCTGAACGCGTCCGGGCAGGGCACCTGGTCACAGGTGATCTGCGGGATCGACTGGGTCACGCAGAAGGCGAGCTCCCTGCACATCAGCGTGGCGAACATGAGCCTCGCGGGCTTCGGCTTCGCCGACGGCCTCTGCGGCAACCTGATCGGCGACGCGCTGAACCGCGCGATCTGCAGGTCGACGAACGCCGGCGTCACGTACGTGGTCGCGGCCGGCAACAGCGGGCAGGAGTTCTCGACGACCGTGCCCGCCGCCTACCCGGAGGTGCTGACCGTCACGGCGATGTCGGACAGCGACGGCCAGGCGGGGGCGCTCGGCGGGGCGCCGACCTGCCGCACCGGCGAGGCCGACGACCGCTACGCGAGCTTCTCCAACTTCGCCGACCCCACCGACGGCGGCGGGCAGGCCCACATGGTCGCCGCGCCGGGGGTGTGCATCGACTCGAGCTGGCTCGGCGGCGGCTACCGCACGGCCTCCGGGACGAGCATGGCGACACCCCACGCCGCCGGGACCGTCGCCCTCTGCATGGGCAGCGGCGGCGCCGCCGGCCCCTGCGCCGGCCTCGCCCCCGCGGACGTCATCCGCCGGATCCGAAGCGACGCCGCCGCGAGCGCGCCCGCGCTCGGCGGCTTCACCGGCGACCCGGACTCGCCCGTGGCGGGGCGCTACTTCGGCCCGCTCGTGCCGGCCGGCGCCTACTAGCGCCGCGCCGTCGCGGTCCGGCCCAGGTTGCCCTGGTCGTCCACGGCGCGCACGCTCACCTGCTTCGGGCGGCCGTCGAGCGCGACCTGCGCGATCTGGCCGCCGGCCACGGGCTCGGCGTCGGCGCGCCGGAACGGGCCGCCGGTCGAGATCTCGTAGGCGGCCGGCCGGCCGCAGAGCAGGTCGTCGCCCGGTGAGCTGAAGCGGAGCGTCCCGCCGTCGATGCGGAGCGCGGTCGCGGCGCCCGGCGCGGTCGCGTCGCGGCGCATGTCGCCGGAGTTCGCCTCGTCGTGGTGGAAGCGCGGCCAGGACGACGGCGAGCAGGCGGGTGCGTCGGTGCGGTAGGCGAGCATCGTGCCGGAGCGGGTGAGCGCCACGACCACCTTGCCGTCCGGGTCGCCGAAGGAGCCGACCAGCGGGTTCGCGACCATCCAGTCGGCGGTCAGCTTCGGCCAGGCCCCGGACAGCGGCCGGCCGTCGGCGCGCACGGCGTACAGGTCCTGCGAAGCCGTTCCGCCCACTAGCTCCTCCCCGCCCTGGCCGTCGAGATCGGCGACCGACGGGCCGGTCAGGAACTGCAGGTCGTTCACCACCGCCGGGAAGCCCGGCCGGAAGCGACCGTCGCGCGTGCTCCACGCGCCCACGAAGTCCTGCGACCCCTGCTGGTACTCGTTCACGGCCGCGTCGAGGGCGCGGCGCAGGCCGGCGGCCGGAGCGAGGAACGAGACGCCTCCGCCGAAGTCGCCGAACGCCGGGTGCCCTACGGCCGGGAACGCCGGCGAGTCCTGCACGGCGCCCGCCGGCGGGACGGTGTCCAGGACGCGATCCCTGCCGTCGGCGCCGCTGCCGAGGCAGGAGTCGCCGTCCGGCCGCAGCAGGTAGCCGAGCCCGGCGTCGGGGATGGCGCCCACCGCCACCCCGGCGCCGGAGCACTCAGCCGGACCGATCACCGGCGAGCCGGTCATCCCTTCCCCCACCACCGGCAAGAGCTCGGCAGTGAGCTTTCCGATCTTCACGGGCCAGCCGTCGAGCACGCGGCCGCGACCGTCGAGCGCGTACAGGCGCGAGTGCGCCGGGCTCAGCACCCCGGTCCCCGCCGCCGCCTGCTCGAGCGCCCGCATCTCCACGTTGTCGGCGTTGAGGCCGCCCTCGCCCGGGGCGTTCACGTCGTACTCCTCGTTGGTGCCGACCACGATCTCCGGCCGCCCGTCGCCGGTCAGGTCGCCGACGGCCGGGGTGTCCACGATCGCGCCCTGCATGAGCGAGTCGCCCGCCTGCGCGTTGAAGGTCACCTGATCGGTCGCCGGGTCGATGGACGCCACCTTCGAGCGGTCGACCACGAGCGCCGGGAAGCCCGCCACGGCCGCGCCGCCCGCGCGCCACGCGTACAGGTGGCGGTCCATCGCGGCCGCCACCACCTCGAGACGGCCGTCGCCGTCGAGGTCCGCGAGGACCGGCGAGCCCAGGAAGCCGCGCTGGGTGCGGTTGCGCTCGCCCTTGCGCGCCTCGTCGAACTGGCGCAGCGGCCGCCCCGACCAGTCGAGGTTCGTGCCCGCCGTCCAGCGGCGCGTCCCGCCGGCGCTCCAGACGTAGACGCGGCCCTCGTTGTCGGCGGCCACCACCTCCGGGACGCCGTCGCGGTCGAGGTCGCCGACGGCCGGCGAAGCCATGAACGCGCCGCGGCTCGAGTCGGGCGAGACCGCGCCTGTCCGGAACGCGGCGCCGCCGGTGTGGAGCGGCAGGCGGTCCCCGCGCACCGGCCAGCCGGCCGCCTCGCCGCCCCCGGCGCGGTACCCGTGGACGGTGCCATCGGACGTGGCCACGATCAGCTCGTTGCGGTTGTCGCCGTCGAGGTCGGCGAACGCGGGCGAGGCCTCGCCGTCGCTCGCGAGCGAGCGCGGGAAGCCCGGCAGGAGCCCCGCGTCGCGGTGCAGGAACAGGTTGCGGCGGTCCTCGCCGCGGAGCTCGCCGCTCTCCACGCGCAGCCGCAGCGTGAAGCCGTACGGCTCCGAGTTCGGCCGGCCGTTGGAGCTCTGGCCGAGCGCGCCGGGCTCGCGCCCGCTGAAGTCGCCCGCGCTCGGCGGGAAGCGGCGCCTGAGCGCCGCGCCGTCCACCGTGCCGACCACGCCCGCGAAGTCGCCGCTCCGCTCGCTGCCGTCGCAGTGGCCGCCGAAGACCGGCTCGAAGTCGGACCCGTTGTTCGGCATCGACCCCGGCGCCACCTCCAGCACGCAGCGGTAGGCGCCGCCGCGGGCCGCGACCTCGCCACGCACCTCCAGCGAGCCCTGACCCGGGTCCACCAGCGAGTACCAGCCGGGCGCGGTCAGCTCCGCCTCCGGCGGGATGCGCCCGTCCGCGACCGCGCCCACGGCGTGCGCCATGTTGATCCGCCCGTAGCCGTAGAACCAGTCGTGCCCCCCGCGAGCCGGGTAGCGGACGGTCGCCGGGAACGGCGCCACGAGGCGCGTCGGGTTGACGGAGTTCAGGTTCGGATCCGTGCAGGGATCGGCCGGCGCGGGCGAGCAGGACAGCTCGGTCGCCGCGAAGTTCACGTCGTCGGCGGTGCCCGTCATCAGCTGGCGCACCTCGTTCGCGCTGAGGTGGACGCCGTGGTCCAGCCCGGCGCTGTAGATCAGGCCGGCCATCCCCGAGGCGCGCCCGGTGGCGTCGGATGAGCAGCTCACGCTCGGTATCGCGACGGCGATCTTGGAAGAGAAGTTCGTGCAGCCGTTGAACTGGAGGTACGAGCGCGGCTCGGCCGTGAGCTTCTCGTCGTACTTGGTGACCGAGTTCACCACGATCGTGTGCGGCTCGTTCGAGGGCCAGTTGTGGTGCTGGGCCGCCTCGTCGGCCGCGGACGCGATCACGGCGACGTCGTGCCTGTAGGCGTACTCCACGGCGTCGCGTCCGAGGCTCGAGTGGTTCAGCGTCCCGAGCGCCTCCTGGATCACGCTCACGTCGTTGTCGACCGCGTACAGCACGGCCTGGGCGAAGTCGCTCTCGTCGGCGATGAACGAGTCACCCACGCGCAGGGGGATCGAGGTGCAGTTCGGGCAGGCGCCGAGCTCGCCGCCGTTGTCCGCCTCGCCGGTCGAGTCGCGCGCCTCGCCGGTGCCGTGCCCATACTGAACGTCGTCGAACGGGTCGTTGTCGTCGTCGAGGAAGTCCCAGCCGACGACGTCGTCCGCGAAGCCGTTGCCGTCGTCGTCGGCGCCGTCCGTGAACGCGATCAGGACGTCCTGCGGGTCGAGCAGCGGCTGCCCGTCCTGGACGGGCCCGTCGCCGAGCGGCGGCGCGGGGTCGACGCGCGCGTCGCACGCGTAGTCGAGCACGTCGAAGACGCCGTCGCCGTTCGCGTCCCAGGCGTCCGCGTAGCCGGCGCAGTCCACGCCCGGCTCGCTTGCCTGCGCGCGGTCGTGGCGCGGCTCTCCGAGCTCGCCCCGGTTCAGCCGGAACTTCCTCCGGAGGTCCCTCATCGCGCCGAGGTCGTTCCATTTGATGCCGGAGTCGAGGACCGCGATCGTCACGCCGGGCCGTCCGGTCGTGGTCTGCCAGGCGGTCGTCACGGACGGGTCCTGGTCCACGAGCGAGGCGCCGCGCACCCCTCCCAGCTCGCGCGGATCGGCGTTCACGAGCGTGTTGCCGGGCTCGGGCGTGGCCGCGTACATCCACTCGGTCTTGCCCTCGAGGTCGTCCGGCGCGGTGTCTTCGTACTCGTACGGGAACGCCGCCCAGGCGCTCCCGGCCAGGCTCAGCCAGACGACGATCGCTGCGATGCACCCCTGTCGCACGATTCCTCCGGCGGCATTCTTCCCGGTTCCGGTGCCGCGATGCGCCGGTTCGGCGCGGCGGGCGCTACGTCGTCAAGGACACCGACGGCAGAGCGCCGCCTCCACGTCGGGCACCTTGTCCCATGCGCGTCAGCCTAGTCTTCGCGCAGGCATGGACTCAGCGGAGGAGACCTTCGAGCGGCTCGCCGCGCAGCTCGACTATCCGATGTTCATCGCCACGGTCGCGGCGGGCGGCGAGCGCGCCGGCTGCCTGGTCGGCTTCGCAACGCAATGCAGCATCCACCCGCCGCGCTTCCTCGCCGGCATCTCTGACAAGAACCGCACCTACCGCGTGGCGCGCGGCGCGGGGTCGATGGCCGTGCACGTCGTGCCCGAGAGCGCAACCGAGCTCGCGGAGCTGTTCGGGGGCGAGACCGGCGACGAGCTCGACAAGTTCGAGCAGTGCGACTGGCGGCCGGGACCCGACGACGTGCCGCTGCTCGACGGCTGCCCGAACCGGTTCGTGGGGCGCATCGTCGAGCGGATCGAGTTCGGCGACCACCTCGGCATGGTCCTCGAGCCCTTCTTCGCGGAGGAGGACGAGCGCTCCGGCCAGCTCGGCTTCCACCGCGCTAGGCGGATCGACCCCGGCCACGAAGCCTGAGTGACCGGTACGTTCATCAACGTCGGGGCCATTCTGGCCGGCACCCTGGCGGGTGTCGTCCTGGGCGGCCGGATGCCGGAAGGCCTCCAGCGGCGCGTGCTGGCGGGGCTCGGCCTCGTTGTCCTCGTGATCGGCATGGACCTCGCCCTCGCCTGGCGCCACACGAGCCCGCTCTACGTGCTCGGCGGCGTGCTGCTTGGCGGCATGGCGGGCGAAGCGCTCGGGATCGAGGCGCGGCTCGAGGCGCTCGGCGACAGGATCCAGCGGCGGGTGCAGGCGGCGCGCGGGTCGACCTCGCCGGTGAGCGAGGCGTTCTTCAACGCGAGCCTGCTCTTCTGCGTGGGCCCACTCTCGGTCGTGGGCGCGATTCAGGACGGCCTGACCGGCGACTACGAGGCGCTCGCCACGAAGGCGATGCTCGACGGGTTCGCCTCGATCGCCCTGTCGGCGACGCTCGGCTGGGGCGTGGCGCTCGCGGCGATCACCGTGTTGGTCTACCAGGGCGCGCTCTCGCTCGGCGCGACGCTGTTCGAGGACATCCTCCAGGGCGAGGCGCTCGACGCGCTGACGAGCGCCGGCGGCGTCCTGATCATCGGCATCTCGCTGAAGCTGCTCGAGGTGACCGACGTGAAGGTCGGGAACTTCCTGCCGGCGCTCGTGTTCGCGCCCGCACTGGTGGGCCTGGTGTCGCTGGTCGACTAGGCGCCCGCCCGGCCTGGCCGATTAGAGTCCGCGCATGCCTGTCGCCCGCAATCACATGTCGCGCGACCTGCTGACGGTCGCGGCCGGAGACCGGCTGCGCGAGGTCGCGCAGCGGATGTGCGACCGCGACGTGGGCGCCGTGCTCGTGATGGACGGCGATGCGCTCACCGGGATCCTCACCGAGCGCGACGTGCTCCGGGCCGTGGCGGCCGGCATCGAGGACGACACCGTCGTCTCCGACTGGATGACGCGCGACCCCGAGACGATGTCGCCGGACGACACGACCCAGCACGCGGCTGTCCTGATGATCCACGGCGGCTTCCGCCACATGCCGCTCGTGGAGGGCGACGACGTCGTCGGGATGCTGTCGATCCGCGACCTGATGCGGGTCGTGCTCGACAACGCGGCGCCGCGCGGCGTCTAGGCGAGCCAGGCGCGCAGCTTCTCGTAGACCGCGGGGTGATAGAGCAGCGCGAAGTGGCTGGCGCCGCCCAGGTGCATCCCGTACTCGTCCTCAAATGGGATCCGGCGCGTCCCGCTGCGGCCGGTCGCACTCGGGACCAGCACGAGCGTGTCCCCTAACAGCCGGCCCACGGGATGACGCTCGCTGCGGGTGATCGTGGCGGACACGAAGCAGTGCGTGGCGCCCTCCAGCAGCGGAATCTCCGCGCAGGCGGCGCCGCGCAGGGCGTCCGGATCCTGGTCGCGCCAGTCCTCGTCCACCAGCGATCCCCGGCGCAGGTCGCGGATGCCACCGCTGCGCCGGCGCAGGAAGTTGGCGAACGGCCGCGTCTCGGGCAGTCGCGCGAGGCCCGCGCTGAGCACGTGCACAGCTTGCTCCAGGGGCGCGCCGAGGTGCGGGGTGCCGAGCGACACGCTATGCGTAACGAGCCGCGCCCAGCTCGCGTCGTCCTCGGTCGCGTGACAGCAGGCGCTGCGTGCCACCAGGCCGCCCATCGAGTGGCCCACGAGCGCGACCTCCTCGACGTCCACGGGCCAGGCCGTGACGAGCTCCTCCATCAGCTCGCTGAGCGAGCGGCCGTTCTCCGAGATGTGCCGGCCGCTGTTGTAGCGGACGTACACGGGTGTGCAGCCGATCTCGCGGGCGAGACGGGCGCCGAACGGCTCATGGCCGCCGAGCCCCCACGAGAATTCCGTCGTCATCAGCCCATGGACGAACAGCACGACGCGCGGACTGGCGTCGGGGAAAGCCTCCCGCAGCGCCTCCGGCTCGGCCGCGACCGGCTCGCCGCCCACGCGCACCGCCATCGGCTGCGCGAGCGGGCTCCCCGCCTCCTCGAGCGCGTCCCCGCGTAGGCCCGCGATGGCCGCGATCACGGCGCTGCCGGCCGGCGTGCTCGAGAGGAGCGTCCCCTCACGCCGCGCGGCGGCCCCGCCGGCGGCGACGCCGAGCGCGCGCGTGCCGAGCCCCAGGCCCGCGTAGACGCCGCGCGTGACGGCCTCGTGGACGGGGCGGACCAGTGCCGCACCCGGTCCCACTGCCCGGAACACGCGGCCGGCGACAGCCTGCTGGATGGAGCCGATCCCTCCGGAGGCCCGCGCAAGCTCGTCGAAGCCGAGCGTGGTCAGGGCTCTGAGCTCGCGGTCGCTCATGAAAGGATCCCCCCGCGAGATCGGACGTGGTCGTGGTGGGCGCGGGACTCGCGGGCCTGAGCGCCGCGCGCGATCTTATGAAGGCCGGCACGGACGTCGTCGTCCTCGAGGCGCGCAACCAGCCCGGCCGGGTGGAGCAGACGACGCTCGCCGATGGCCGCATCGTCCAGCTCGGCGGCGAGGTGATCGGACCGTTTCACGAGTCGTACCTCGGGCTCGCTGAGGAACTCGGGCTCACCATCGTCCCCTCCTTTCCCCAGCTGCCGGGTGAGGACACCTGGGTGCTCGCCGACGGACGCTACATCGGCGACTTCCCTGGACGGACGACACCGACCGGGCGAGCTTCGCAGCGCTCTCGGACGAGTTCGGCGCGCTCGCTCACAGCGTGGATCCCGACGATCCCTGGTCGCATCCCGAGGCCGACCGGCTCGACCGCCTCTCGGTGGGCGACTGGCTGCGCGACATCACCGGCTGGCGCCCTGGCGACGTGACCTCCGTGGGCCCGCTCCACGGCACGCACGAGCCGCCCTTCTACGTCTGCGGCTCGGACCAGTGGGTGTGCGGCTACATGAAGGGCGCCGTGCGCACGGGTCGCGGTGCGGCCTCCGCAGCGCTAGGCACTTACGTTAGATAAGTACATGGACGCGCGGGTTTCTGCCATGTGCAGAGGCCGCCTGCGGTGCGATAGTTGCTTCTGCAAGCACTTCTGAAGCGGCGCCACAGCGCCGCGCAGGTCAAGAACAGGAGCCACATGATTTCCACAGCAAAGGCGACTCTCGTCCCGGCCGGCATATGGACCGTCGACCCCACCCACTCGACCGTCGGCTTCTCGGTGAAGCACCTCGGCATCGCGACGGTGCGCGGCGAGTTCGACGAGTTCGAGGGCACGCTCGAGATCGGCGAGGACGACACCTCGGCGCGGGCGTTCGGCACGGTTCAGGGCGTTTCCGTGAACACGAAGGACGCGGGCCGCGACGAGCATCTCCGCTCGGCCGACTTCTTCGGCGTCGAGGAGAACCCGGAGCTCAGCTTCGAGTCCACCGCGATCGACCACGTCGACGACGACACCTTCGAGATCGAGGGCGACCTGTCGATGAACGGCGTCACGAAGCCCGTGAAGCTCACGGCAGAGGTCCAGGGCACCGAGACCGACCCGTGGGGCAACGAGCGCGTCGCGCTCGAGGTCAGGGGGCAGCTGAACCGCGGCGACTGGAACATGACGTTCAACCAGGCGCTCGGCAGCGGCAACCTGCTCGTCGGCGAGAAGGTCAAGCTGGAGCTCGACATCTCTGCAGTAAAGACGGTCTAACACGCGTATGCGGGTAGGCTCGCAAGGTGCGGGACCTCCTCGCGGACCTGATAGAGAGCGCGAAGGCGCGCGCCGGCTATGCCGACGCGCGCTTCGTGCGCTCCAGGGTCGAGCGCCTGTCCACGCGCAACGGCCGGCTCGACCAGCTTGACTCGAGCGAGAGCGAGGGGATCGGGGTGCGCGTGCGCGTGGGCGGCGCGTGGGGCTTCGCGGCCGTGCGCGGCACGGAGCGCCACGACGCCGAGGCGGCGCTCGCGCGGGCGCTCGCGATCGCCGAGGCGCAGCCGGCGGTGCCAGACACGGCCCCGCTCGCGCCCGAGCCGCCGGCTCGCGGCGAGTGGGCGAGCTCGTTCGGCCGCGACCCGTTCGAGGTGCCGCTCGAGGACAAGCTCGCGGTGCTGCTCGCGGCCGACGCCGGCCTCCGCACCGAGCCCGGGGTGAACCTCACGCGGGCGCGCTTCTCGGCCTTCAGGACCGAGACCGTCTTCGCGAGCACGGAGGGCGCCCTGTGCGAGCAGAGCCTCACCGAGTGCGGCGGCGGGATCGCCGCGGTGGCCGTTCAGGGGAGCGACAGCCAGATCCGCTCCTACCCCGCCTCGCACGGCGGCCATGTCGCGGAGGCCGGCTACGAGCACTTCCTCGCGCTCGAGCTCCCGGGCCACGCCCCGCGCGTGGCGAGCGAGGCGGTGGCGCTGCTGTCCGCCCCCGCCTGCCCGCGCGGGCGCACCGCGCTGATCCTCATCGGCGAGCAGCTCGGGCTGCAGGTCCACGAGTCCGTCGGCCACGCCGTCGAGCTCGACCGCGTCCTGGGCCGCGAGGCGTCCTATGCGGGGACGAGCTTCGTGCCGGCGGACGGGATCGGCTCGCTCCGCCTGGGCTCGGAGCTCGTCAACGTCACGGCCGACGCCACCACGCCCGGCGGCCTCGGCAGCTTCCGCTGGGACGACGAGGGCGTGGAGGGGCGACCGGTCCCGATCGTGCGCGACGGGCTGCTGGCCGGGTTCCTGTCCTCGCGCGAGACGGCGTCCGAGATCGGCCTCGAGCGCTCGGGGGGCTGCATGCGCGCGGAGGGGTTCGCGCGCCAGCCGATCGTGCGGATGACGAACGTGAACCTCGAGCCCGGCGCCGCCGGCAGCCTCGACGACTTGATCGCGGACACGGACGACGGCCTCCTCATCGAGACCAACCGCTCGTGGTCGATCGACAACCGCAGGCTCAACTTCCAGTTCGAGGGCGAGGCCGCGTGGGAGGTCAGGGGCGGCGAGCGCGGGCGCCTGCTGCGGAACCCGAGCTACGCCGGAGTCACGCCCGAGTTCTGGGGCAGCTGCGACGCCGTCTGCTCGCCGGAGGAGTGGCGGCTCGTCTCGCTGCTCGACTGCGGCAAGGGCGAGCCTGGCCAGGTGATGCGGGTGTCGCACGGCGCAGCGCCGGCGCGCTTCCGCGGCGTGGAGGTCGGGGTGGCGTGATCACCGCGGAAGTCGCAGGCCGGGCCGCTGCGCGCGCGGGCGGCGACGGGCTGGCGCTGGTCACACGCGAGCGATCGCTGATGCTGCGCTTCGCCGCGGGCAGGCCGACGCAGGCGACCGCGATCGACGACTTCACGGTCGAGATCGCGATCCCGTTCCACGGCCACGTGGGAAGGGCCTCCACCAACGCGATCGACGACGCCTCGCTCGATGAGTGCGCGGGGCGGGCGAGCGACGCGGCACGCGCGGCCACTCTGTCCGGCGACGGGCGCTTTCCGGGCTTCGACCCCGACCTTGACCGCGGCGCGGACTCGCCACCGGCCGCCTTCGACGCCGCGACGGCCGAGCTCGATCCCGGCGTGGGCGCGGCGGCGTTGACCGACGCCTTCGCCGTCGCCGCGGAGCAGGGCCTCGAGGCGCACGGGATCTGGACGGTCGCGGAACAGGAGCAGGCCTGGGCCGTGGCCGGGGCGAAGGGCGCCACCGGCGCCGCCGGTGCGGAGCGCAGGACGGACGTGTTCATGAAGGTCATCTGCATCGCGCCGAGCGGTCGCAGCGGCTACGCGTCGGCGAGCGCCGTTGCCGTGGGTGACGTGGCGCCCGCGGAGCTCGCCGGGCGTGCCGCCGCGAAGGCCGTGGCCGGCGGCGAGCTCGCGGAGCTCCCGCCCGGCGAGTACCCGGTCGTGTTCGAGGCACAGGCGACCGGGTGGCTCTGCGACCTGCTTGCCGACTGCGCGGCAGCGTCCGCGGCGAGCGGGGCGAGTCGGACAGGTTGATCGCCGGCGCCG
>Ga0126312_10000062_pt1 | contig 42212 bp, 41 predicted proteins | sample Plot104A_FD_92537 | JGI IMG/M metagenome (GOLD analysis project Ga0126312, IMG submission 92537) | Serpentine soil microbial communities from UC McLaughlin Reserve, CA, USA - Plot104A | ecosystem: Environmental > Terrestrial > Soil > Grasslands | place: USA: UC McLaughlin Reserve, Lake County... | reverse complement strand
TCGTCGGACATCTTCCCGCTTGCGTGCGCTCCCACGGCCTCGAAGACCTCCTGGATGGTGACGTCGCGCCCCTTGAAGCGCCCGGGGGCGATGGAGCCGCTGTAGACGATCACTCCCGGTACTCCCAGGCGGACGTGGGCCATCGCCGCCCCGGGGATGGTCTTGTCGCAGCCGACGATGGAGACGACCGCGTCGAACATGTGGCCGCGTCCGACGAGCTCTATGGAGTCGGCGATGACCTCCCGGCTCACGAGCGAGGTCTTCATCCCCTCGGTGCCCATCGTTATGCCGTCGGAGATGGCGATGGTGTTGAGCTCCATCGGCGTGCCGCCGGCCGCCCGGACGCCCTCCTTCACCTTCTCGGCCAGGCGCCGATGGTTGTAGTTGCAGGGCATGGTCTCGATCCAGGAGTGCGCCACCCCGACCACCGGCTTGGTGAGGTCCTCGTCGGTAAACCCCATGCCTTTAAGGTACGACCGGGCCGGGGCCCTATCTCGCCCTTCGAGGATGGTGCGGCTCTTGTGACGGACATCGGTGGTCTCCATAGGCTTTTCTCCTCTATCTGTTAGGCCGACGAGTTGCGCCAACGGAGGATAACACCATCTGGGTCGTAGGCGTAGAACTCGGAGAGTCTGGCCTAGAATGGGCGTGTGAAGCCTCTCCTCGATACTCGCGTCCTTCTGGCCCTCGGGGCGACGGTGTTCTTGTGGGCGTCGGCCTACGCCGGTATCAGGGCCAGCCTGGAGGCGTTCGGGCCGGGGCAGGTAGCGCTCGCGCGCTTGCTCGTGGCTTCGGTAGTGCTCGTCCTCTACGCGATCGCGAAGCGGCTGCGCCTGCCGGAGACAAAGGACCTCCCGGCGACTCTCCTCTCGGGCTTCCTCGCGTTCGCCGTCTACCACGTCGCGCTGAACTACGGGGAGATCACCGTCAGCGCCGGGGCGGCGGGCGTGCTGATAGCCACCGCCCCCGTCTTCACCGCGCTCTTGGCCACGTCTTTCCTCAAGGAGAGGCTCAGGCCGTTAGGCTGGGCCGGGATGGCGGTGAGCTTCGCGGGCGCGGCTTTGATCTCTCTGGACGAGGGGCAGAGCTTTGCCCTGGATCCTGGGGCTTTTCTGATCTTGCTCTCCGCCGTCTGCGTGAGCGTTTACTTCGTCTTTCAGAAACCGTACCTGAGAAAGTACGGGGCCTTGGCCTTCACGACTTACGCAATCTGGGCGGGCACGGTCTTCACGCTCCCTTACCTTCCCGGGCTTGCTTCGCAGGCCCTGGCGGCCCCCGCCGAAACGACCCTCGTTCTGGTCTTCCTCGGCCTCTTCCCGACCGCGCTCGCCTACGTCACCTACGCCTACGCCATGGCGCGCATGAACGCGTCGGTTGCCGTCAGCTTCCTCTACCTGGTCCCGGTCCTGGCGTACCTGATCGCCTGGATCTGGCTCGGCGAGGTCCCGACGCTCCTCTCCGTGCTAGGCGGCCTCCTGGCCCTCGCGGGCGTTCTGCTGGTGAACCGGTGGGGACGTGAACGGTAGTAGAATCTAAGCCCGTAACCTCTCAGCGCGAAAGGCAGGTCCTGTTGACCCGTAGCTTACACCCCGAGACCCGAATCGGACATGTCCATCTGAAGGTTGCGAACATCGAGCGCTCCTTGGGCTTCTACCGCGACCTGTTGGGCTTCGAGATCACCCAGTGGTACGGTGAGGACGCTGTGTTCCTCTCCGCCGGTGGCTACCATCACCACATCGGCCTCAACACCTGGGCGGGACGCGGCGTCCCGCCCGCGCCTCAGAGAGCGGCGGGACTCTTTCATCTCGCCATCCTCTACCCCGAGCGCCGTGAACTGGCGAAGGCGCTGAAGACGCTCTCGGACGCCGGGTACCCTATCGACGGCGCCTCCGACCACGGCGTCTCCGAGGCACTTTACCTGCGCGACCCGGACCAGAACGGCGTCGAGCTCTATTGGGACCGCCGGCGTGATGAGTGGCCCTACGACGACGACGGGAACCTAATGATGGTCACCGCGCCGCTCGATGTGAAGGGGTTGCTCGCGGAACTCGAAGGGGTTCGGTAAAGCGCAAGAAGCAGCCGCAAATCGGCTACCGGCGGGGCTCACCCGAAAGCGTCCCCGCCTGAACCGCGAGGGGAAGCCTACCGGTCTTTGGTGACCCCTGGCGTGCGCCCAGGGACGCGCCGCCCTGGCCGACCGACGCCGACTCCCCACCGCGGGGGTTGGTGGCGGCGAGGCGTTCTCCGGTCTTATAAACTGTCTCATAAACCGCTAGAGTGTCTCTCGATGAGACGTCTTTGACCGTACAAGACGGCAAAATGAGGCTTCTTCGCCCCGTTTTTGCGAGCTCGCGGGGCCTCAGTATGGACCTATCTGGATGTTTCAAACCTCCCCCTCCGCTTCTGGCGGCCTCCCTCTACGGCAAGCGCTCGTCCGCCGACGCGCTCCCGACGGCTACAAGCAGCAAGACCAAAGTTGCAGTGGTTGAGGCTCGGTGCATCCCCCGCTTTCCCTGGCGTTTCCCGATAGCGAACACTATTTCTTTGGTGCTACGCAAGGCAAGATACCGCCGCAGGGACGAGCCGGCGTGTTGGCTATCTCCGGGTGGGCGCATAGAATATCCCCATGAGTCTCGAAGGACTGGGCAAGCTACTCATCGGTGGGGCGGTCGTGCTGCTGGTGCTCGGCGGCATCTTCCTCCTTTTGAGCAAGTTCGGACTGGACCGACTGCCGGGGGATTTCGTCTTCCGGCGGGGGAACCTGACCGTCTACGCGCCGATAGGACTCATGATCCTGGTCTCCATCGTCCTCACGATCCTCTTGAACGTGTTCTTCCGACGCTAGGAGCGCTGGGGAACCGATGCTGACGAGCGAGCTAGACTACCGGCTGCCCGCAGACCTCATCGCCCAAAGACCCGCTGTCCCGCGCGACTCTTCGCGCCTTATGGTGGTGGACGCGAGCAAGGGAACCGTCGAACACCACATCTTCCGCGACCTGCCACGCTTCTTAGGGCCGGGCGACGCGGTCGTGCTGAACGAGACAAAAGTCCTCCCGGCCCGCGTCTCCGTCCGCCGCCCCGGCGGGGGCGAGACTGAGCTATTGTTCTTGCGACGTCTCAACGACCGGAACGGCTCCTGGGAGGTCATGGCCCGGCCGAGCAAGCGTCTTCGGGCCGGGATGACTCTGGCCGTGGGCAGCGAGGAGTTGCGCGTCGTGCAGCCTCTCGAGGAGGGGCGGTGGGTCGTCGCGGGCGCCGACGTGCTGGAGATGCTGCGCAGGCGTGGGCGCATGCCGCTTCCACCGTACATAGAGGCTACGCCGGAGGCGGAGGCAGCTTACCAGACGGTCTACGCCAAAAACGAGGGCTCGGCCGCCGCCCCGACCGCCGGGTTCCACTTCACACCCAGAGTGCTGCAAAGGGTAGCGAGGGCGGGAGCCAGGCTTGCGCGGGTGACGCTGCACGTCGGGATCGGCACGTTTTCGCCGGTAAGGGCCAAGAGGTTGGCAGACCACCGCATGCACGCCGAGCGTTACTCCGTGCCCGAGGACACGGCGCAGATCGTCGGCGGCGCGGAGCGCGTGGTCGCCGTCGGGACCACGGTGGCCCGCACCTTGGAGAGTTGGGCGGCGACGGGAGAACGAGAGGGGGAGTCGGATCTCTTTATCCGACCGGGCTACCGTTGGCGGTCGGTGGGCGCCCTTCTGACGAACTTTCACCTGCCACGCTCGACCCTGCTCGCGATGGTGATGGCGTTCGCGGGCAAAGAGCCCGTCAGGGAGGCGTACGAGGTCGCGGTAAAGGAGCGCTACCGCTTCTTCTCCTTCGGGGACGCGATGTTGCTCTTAGGAAACGGGAGGTTGCGATAGGAGCACCGGTTTCTATAGAGATAAAGGCGCGCGACGGCGAGGCGCGTGCGGGGACTTTGTACACCCCGCACGGCGACGTCCCGACGCCGACCTTCATGCCGGTCGGGACCAAGGGCACCGTCAAGGGCCTAACCGCTGGCGACCTGCGCTCGGTGGGAGCCGGCATCGTGCTCGGAAACGCCTACCACTTGTATCTCCGCCCGGGCACGGACGTCGTCCGGGAAGCGGGCGGGATCCACGGTTTCACGGGCTGGGACGGTCCGATGCTCACCGACTCGGGGGGGTACCAGGTCTTCTCGCTCGCGCACCGGCGCAAGCTCTCCGAGATGGGGGTCGAGTTCTCATCAGTCTACGATGGCTCTTCGCACTACTTCACGCCGGAACTCACGACGAGGGTGCAGGACGAACTTGGGGCGGACATAGCGATGGTGCTCGACGAGTGCCCGCCAGCGAACGCGAGCCGAGAGTACCACGCCGACTCTTTAAGGCGCACGGCCCGGTGGGCGAAGCGGTGCAAGGAGGCGCATGTTCGCGAGGACCAGGCGCTGTTCGGGATCGTGCAGGGCGGGCTGCACGAGGATCTGCGCAGAGAGAGCCTCGAGCGTACCGTCGAGCTCGACTTCCCCGGCTACGCAGTCGGGGGCTTGAGCGTAGGCGAGTCGCGGGAGGAGATGATCCGGATGCTCTCGCTGGTGGCACCGGAGCTGCCCGCCGACAGGCCGCGATACTTCATGGGGATCGGGGATCCGGTCGGTATCCTGCAGGTCATAGCCGTGGGCGTGGACATGTTCGATTGCGTCCTGCCGACCCGGCTGGCGCGCCATGGGTCGGCGCTAACCGGTAAAGGGCGAATAAACCTCAAGAACGCCTCCTACCGGCGCGATCTTGAGCCTTTGGACTCAGAGTGCTCCTGCGATACTTGCACGGGGGGCTACAGCCGGGCTTACCTCTCGCACCTCGTGCGCGAGAACGAGCTACTCGCCCACCGGCTCGTGACGCTGCACAACGTGCACTTTGTGAGCGAGCTGTGCAGGCAGGCTCGTGCGGCGATTCTGGAGGGGCTCTACGGGGAGTTCGTGAGGGCTTGGATCGCGCGCTACGCTGGTCGGACGGGGGACGAGCGACTTTCGGACGCTGCTCTGTAGATGCTATTATCACCTTGAAGGTATGAGCAACCGCCGCAACAACCTCATCATCTTGGGCCTCGTGGTCGCCCTGATCGGGGTGGCCGCCTACTTCATCTTCTTGCGCCAACCTGTTGCGGAGGCGACACGTCTCGGCCTCGACCTCGAAGGCGGGGTGAGCGCCAACCTGCAGGGTTACAAGACCGACGGCTCGGAGGTCACCCGACAGGAGATGGACCTGGCTGCGGGCATTATCCGCAAGCGGGTGGACTCCCTGGGCGTTGCGGAACCCGAGATACAGCTGCAGGGCCAGGACCAGGTCGTGGTGAATATCCCCGGCGTCACCGACACCGAGCACGCGATAGACGTCATCGGGCGCACTGCCCAACTCGGCTTCTACGAGGTGTTGGCCGCCGCAGGCGGTCAGCAGCCCGTCTCCGAGGACGAGGTCGAGGATACCAAAGACGAGTTGCAGAGCGAGCTCGAAGGGGATCCGGCCTACCAAGAGGGAGGAACCAAGATCCTCTTCGAGGAGACACCCTCTCCTGGTGGTGAAGGGGTCATCGTCCAAGGGTACGTGGTCCCGGAGGAGCCCGGCGTTACCGGCGAGGCGCTCGAGTCGGCGATCATAGAGCGCGACCAAGCGGGCAGGCGCATGGTCCGGATAAACTTGACCGGCGAGGGAGCCGGACAGTTCGGCGACCTCTCTCAAGAGGTGATAGACAACGCCCTGGCGAACGGCATCCCGGGGCAGGGCAGGCTCGCCGTGGTCCTCGACGAGGACGTGATCAGCGCGCCGACGGTGCGGGAGGTCCTCGACCAGGGGTCTTTCGTGATCGAGAACCAGGAGGGCGGCGGGCTCCCGAAGGAAGAGGCCGAGGAGCTAGAGATCGTCTTGCAGACCGGTGCCTTGCCGGTGAACATGGAAGTCCTCTCCGTCACTTCGATCGGGCCTACCTTGGGTTCGGACTCCCTGAGGAGCGGGCTTTTGGCGGCGCTCGTGGGGTTCGGGCTCGTGCTCTTGGTCTTGCTCGTCGTGTACCGGGTGCTCGGGGTGATAGCGGACCTGGCGCTGTTGATCTACGCCTTTTTGCTTTGGGGGCTCATCGTTGCCATCCCGATAACTGTGACTCTGCCGGGGATCGCGGGCATCGTCTTGAGCATCGGTGTCGCGGCGGACGCGAACGTGGTCATATTCGAGCGGATCAAGGAAGAGATAAGGCGCGGCAAGTCGCCCCGCACCGCCGTGGGTCTCGGCTACCAGAAGGGCTTCAAGGCGATCCTAGACGGAAACCTCACCACCCTTATCACCGCCTTCATCCTCTTCGCTCTCTCCACCGGTTCCGTGCAGGGCTTCGCGGTCTTGCTGGCCGTGGGCGTCGTCCTCTCCATGTTCACGGCCATCGCGGTCACGCGGGCTCTTCTGGGCATTATCTCCGACCGCGGCTTTAAACTCTCTGCCCCGATGATGGGCGTCTCCAAGAAGAGCCTCGAAGCCGAGAGGCCTGCGAAAGCCGGCAAAGCCGGGGCGGGGGCGCGCTAGCGATGGCGTTCAAGAACGTCGACTTCGTCGGTGGGTGGCGCATCTGGTTCGCCGTCTCGGCCGTGTTCCTCCTGCTCAGCGTAGGGGCGATTGCCCTGGGGGGCATGAACTTCGGCATAGACTTCACCGGTGGCTCGAAGTTCACCGCGAGCGGCGTGGAAGGGTCGCCAGGCACCGAGGAGGTGGGGGACGCGCTGCCAGGGGACCTGGGCGAGAGGTCGTTCGTGCAGAGGCTCGGCGACGAGGGTTACGAGGTCCGGACGCCGGTCCTCTCCCAGGAAGAGAACACGGAGGTTCAGCAGGCCCTGGAGGACTTTCTGGGGGCCGAGGTCAGCGTCACGAGCATCAGCCCGACGTTCGGAGGCCAGATCCGAGAACAGGCCCTGCAGGCCGTGGCGGCGGCGCTTCTCATAATCGTCCTGTACATAAGCTTGCGTTTCGAGTTTGCCTTCGCCTTCGCAGCGATGGTCGCGCTCTTGCACGATATCTTGATCACGGTGGGCTTCTACGCTCTGGTAGGGCGCGAGGTGAACCTGGTGACGGTAGTCGCCGTTTTGACGGTTTTGGGGTACTCCCTCTATGACACGATCATCATCTTCGACCGCATAAGGGAGAACACGCCCGAGGCTGGCTACAACCGCCGCCGGTACGACCAGCTGGCCAACAATTCTATCCGGCAGGTTGTGATGCGTTCGATCTATACTTCGACCGTCACCCTGATCCCGGTGACAGCCCTCCTACTCTTCGGCGAGTCCACCTTGAGCGACTTCGCCTTCGCCCTCTTGGTCGGCATCGCGGCGGGCACCTACAGCTCTATCTTTATAGCCGCGCCCACTTTATGCTTGTTCAAGGCTTGGCGCGCGGGGAGGACACGCAAGGCGCCGAGAGGCGCAACAGCGAGATAAAGGAGTGAAGATGTTTGAATCGCTAGAACGTTTGATCCTCTTGCAGATAGGCGTGGCGGCCGTGACCCGCGAGCGGGTCCAGGAGGCGGTAAACCGCCTTATCGAGCAAGGCCGGATGGAACGTGAGGAGGGCCGCGCCGTCGTCGAGGACGTCCTAAGCCGGGCGCGTGAGCGCTCCTCCGGTACCCGTAGCCTGATAGACGCCTCCATGCAGCAGGGACTGCGCGGCGCCGGCGTACCGAACCGTGAGGCCTACGAGGACCTCCTCTTCCGCGTCGAGCAGCTCGAGCACCGCGTACGCCTCCTCGAGAACCGCTCCCCAGAGGCGCAGGTTCGTCCCGAAGCGCCGCCAGAGGCAAGCGTCCCGCCGGAGGAGGTGGAGCCGACCATTCCGCCGGTCGGTGGCGTGGATACGGCCCCCGAGCCGCCGAGGGACGAGCCGGACACCCCGCCGGGCCTACCGCCCAGGACATAGTAGGAAGCCGGGGAGGGCGTTCCCCTAAGGTGCGGGAGGGCTCGGACCTTTGAATGACGTCGATAGAGGCCTCGCCCCTTACTCTGGCGGCCGGCGGGAGAACCTCGTGCGGTTCTCCCAGATCGGGCGGGTCCTGGTCCGCCATGGGTTCGGCTTCGTCTTCGACGTCCGGCGGGGCAGGCGGGAGAGGCGCGGCCTGGAGGAGCTCTTCGCCCCCAACTTCGGCGTCAGGCTCAGGCGGACGCTCGAGGATCTCGGGCCGACGTTCGTGAAGTTCGGCCAACTCTTGAGCACCCGCTCGGACATCATCCCGGAGGGCGTTCTCTTCGAGCTGCAGAAGCTTCAGGACACGGCGGCGCCCATACCACTCGAAACGGCGCAGGCGGTGATAGAGGGGGAGCTCGGGGCCCCGATAGGGAAGCTCTTCGCCGGGTTCGACCCGGTGTGGCTCCGGTCGGCGAGCATCGGCCAAGTCCACAGGGCGTGGCTCCACGACGGGGAGCAGGTCGCGGTCAAGGTGCAGCGGCCGGAGGCGCCTTACCGGGTCGAGGCGGACCTCGCGCTGATGAGGGATCTAGCGACGCTTCTTGACGCGAGGTTTGAGGACAGGATCTTCATAGACGTCAAGGAGCTCGTCGCGGAGTTCGAGAGCGTGATCCGGCGCGAGCTCGTCTACGAGTCCGAGGCTCAGAACGCGAGGCGCTTCGCTCACAACTTCTCCGGAACCCCAGTAAAGGTCCCGAAGATCCACACTAAACTCTCCACGAAGCGTGTCTTAACGATGGAGTTCATCGAGGGTACCCGCTTCCATGACATCCGGCCCCTGCTCCTGGTGCCGGCAGAACGCCGACGTGTGGCGACGATGGGGGCGGAGGCGATCTTCAAGATGGCTTTCGAGGACGGCTTCTTCCACGGCGACCCGCACCCCGGCAACCTCATCCTTACCCCCGAAGGGGAGCTCGCTATCCTGGACTTCGGCATGGTTGGCTTTATGAGCCGCGGCGACATAGAGGCCTTGAGTAGGCTATTCATCGCCGTCATACAGCAGGACTCCGCGGCGGCGCTGCGGGGCCTGGAGTCGCTAGGGGCCCGGTACGCGCCGGAGGTAAGGGGCCCGCTCGAGCAGGATCTCAGGGAATTCTTGTACAAGTACTCGGGGCTCTCGGTCGGGGAAGTCACGCTCGGGCAGGCGTTATCGGAGTTGATCACGCTCGTAAGAAGGTACAGGCTCTCGATGCCGCCGGTCTTCCCGCTCCTCACCAAGGCCCTCGTGACCGCTGAGGCCGTCGCCCGCACCATAGACCCGACCATCAACGTCTACGAGCTAGCCCGCCCCTACGCGAACCGCCTGCTTCGTGAGCGGTACGAACCAGGCTTCCTCCTCGAAAGGTCCCAGGAACGGGCGCTCGAATACGCCCGCTACCTGGAAGATTACCCGGAGCAGCTAAGGCAGCTCCTCACCTCACTGGAAGACGGCGAGCTCGAAATCAGGTTGAATCATGACCGCCTGGACGAGCTAATCGGAAAGGTGGACGTGCTCGCAAACCGGCTCGTCTTCGCCGTCGTCACCGGCGCCTTGCTCATGGGATCATCGCTTTTGGGCTCCTTTGCCACTGGCGGCCCCCTGGTACCCTACCTGGGCTTCTCCCTCGTCGCGTTCATCGGCTTCACTTTGGCGCTCGTCCTGGCCGTGATCCTACTCGTCGTCATCTTCCGCTCGAGACGGCTCTGACGAGCCGTCAGCCGTCGGTGGCAGACATTAGAGGTCAGCAAGAGCCGAAATGCTAAAATCCTTTCATGGAGATAATCCGCGAAGAGGGGCAGCCGAAGGTCGTACCCGAGCCGGAGGTGACGATAACCTCCCTGCTTGGGAAGATCGCTTCCTACAACCCGGAGGCCGACGAGGAGCTTGTAGCCCAGGCTTACGGGAGGGCACACGCCGCCCACAAGGGGCAGGTGCGTAAGAGTGGTGAGCCCTTCGTCTATCATCCTCTGGCGACCGCGGATATACTCGCCGATCTCAGGCTGGACTCTACGACCATCGCCGCGGCGCTTCTGCACGATGTCCTCGAGGACACGGAGATCAGCAAGGAGGATCTCGCCGAGCAATTCGGCGAGGAGGTCGCGGACATCGTCGACGGGGTCACAAAGCTGAAGAGGCTCCCCAGCGGGAACTTCGAAGAGGCGCAGGCCGAGTCGCTCAGGAAGATGATTGTGGCGATGAGCCGGGACGTGCGCGTGATCATCATCAAGCTCGCCGATCGGCTGCACAACATGCGTACCCTCGCCTACCTAAAGCGAGAGAACCAGCTCAAAAAGGCCACAGAGACGCTTGAGATCTACGCTCCTCTGGCGCACCGCCTAGGTATCTACTCGGTGAAGTGGGAGCTGGAGGATTTGTCCTTCGCTACGCTCCACCCGAGGCGTTACGATGAGATGAAGCGGCTCGTGGCGGCCCGCAGGGCCGACAGGGAGGCGTTCATCAACGGGGTGGCTGTCGAGCTCAGGAAGGATCTCGAAGAGGCCGGAATAGAGGCCGAGGTGAAGGGGCGCGTCAAGCACTTCTACTCCATCTACAACAAGATGGTCCGGCGCAACAAGGAGTTCAACGAGATCTACGACCTCGCGGGCTTGAGGGTCGTCGTGGATTCCGTGCGAGACTGCTACGGGACTCTGGGTGTGATCCACTCGGTCTGGAAGCCCATCCCGGGGCGATTCAAGGACTACGTCGCTATGCCGAAGTTCAACATGTACCAATCTCTGCACACGACGGTCATGTCCAACGAAGGGAAGCTACTGGAGATCCAGATCCGGACCCGCGAGATGGACATAATCGCCGAGTACGGCATCGCGGCCCACTGGATGTACAAGCACGGCCTCAAGGATAGCCAAGTCGATCGCCTCACTTGGCTGAAGAGCGTGATGGAGTGGCAGGGGGAGACGACCGACGCCGCCGAGTTCATGGAATACCTCAAGGGCGAGCTAGTCGCCGACGAGGTTTACGTCTTCACTCCCAAGGGCGACGTGGTAAGCCTGCCAAGCGGGGCGACACCGATAGACTTCGCCTACCGTGTGCACACCGAGGTCGGGCACCGCACCGTCGGCGCGAAGGTAAACGACCGGATCGTGCCCTTAGACTCCGAGCTCATCTCCGGCGACCGGGTAGAGGTCATCACCGGCAAGGCGATGAAGCCGAGCCGGGACTGGCTCGCTGTAGTCCAGAGCGCGCGCGCCCGGAACAAGATCCGCCAATTCTTCAACAAGGCCGATCGCGAGGACAACCTGAGCCTTGGGCGAGAGAAGGTCACGACGCTCCTCAAGAAGCAGCGCGTGGAGAAGGTGCCGCCTGCCATCTGGGACGAGGTGGCGAAGGAGACAAATTACTCGGCGCCGGACGCCATGCTCGCCGCCGTGGGCCTCGGGGCACTCTCGGCCGAGAACGTAGCGCACCGCGTGGCCGAGAAGGTACGGCCCAAAGAGGAGGAGCCGAACGGGTCGCGCAGCCCGGCGCTCGTCCCCCTGCCGCTCTCCGATGGAGAGACCGACTCCGAGACGGGGGTGCAGGTCGTTGGTTCGAGCGGGATACTCACGCGCCTAGCCCGCTGCTGCAGCCCGATGCCCGGGGAAGACATCGTAGGGTACGTGTCTTTGGGGCGTGGGGTCGTGGTGCACGCGTCAGGGTGCGCGAATGCACGGGCCTTGAAGGCGCGCGACCCGGAGCGCTTCGCCGAGGTCGAGTGGGCGCCGGCGCCGGGACGTTTGTTTACGGTGGAGATTCTCGTTGAGGCGTTGGACCGCATGGGCCTCCTGAAGGACGTTACCTCGATCATCTCCCGGGAGTGAGCATACTCTCGGCGCGGGTGGACACGATCGAAGACAGGACGGCCCTCTCGCGGTTCGCGTTCAAGGCCGCGAGCCTGGCGCACGTCGAGGAGATCATACGCAAGATCCGGAGCGTCCCCGACGTCTACGACGTCCGCCGGGTCTCTCGCGACGGCACCCCTGTGGGCGCCAACAGCTAAGCTAGGAGCTTTTCGTGGCCGAGATAGAGCGGGTCCCCCTCGACATGGGCGGTTTCGAGGTCAATGCCTTCGTCGTGCACGCTCCAGAGAGCGACCTGATCGTGGACGCCGGGACCGAGCCGGAGAAGATCCTCGCCCACCTCAAGAAGCCGGTCGCGGCCATCTTTGTCACCCACGGACACCGGGATCACGTGGAAGCTTTGGACGCGGTGCGGCGCGAGACAGAAGCCCCAGTCTACGCCCATCCGGCGGATACGGATGGTGCTGGAGTTACGGACTACGAGCCCCTTTCGGACGGGCAGGATCTCGTAATCGCCGGCGAGGCTTTCAAGGTCTTGCACACGCCGGGGCATTCGCCGGGCTCGGTGACGTTCGTGGTGGGGCGCGACCAGATCGTGGGCGACCTCATCTTGCCGGGGAGCGTGGGCCGGACGGACATCTCAAGAGCCTCCTGGAAAGAGATCGAGGTCTCCATAAGGAAGGTCATGCCGTTCTGGGACGGCTCCACCAGGCTCTTCGCAGGACACGGGCCGGTACTGATGGCCATGGAGGAGCTCGAGAGCAACCCGTACCTGCCCCTGGGAATTCTGTGAAGTACCGGGGACCCAGGGGCACCTACGACGTCTACCCGGAGGGCCGTGAGCCACACGAGCGGCCGGAGCTCTGGGCTTGGGCCGAGCGGGTAGCACGCGACTTCTTCAGGCGGTACGACTACTCGGAGGTGCGGCTACCCGTCTTCGAGGAGGCGCAGCTTTTTATCCGGAGCGTCGGCGAGGAGACGGACATCGTGCGGAAAGAGATGTTCGTCTTTCGCGACAAAGGCGGGCGGGAACTTAGCCTGAGGCCGGAGGGGACGGCGGGGGTTGTGCGCTCTTATGTCGAGCACGGACTCTACAAGATTGCCCAGCCGGTGAAGGTGTGGTACATGGGGCCGATGTTCAGGCACGAGCGCCAGCAGAAGGGTCGTTATCGCCAGCACTTTCAGCTAGGGGCCGAGGTTTTGGGCTCCGAGGACCCTTTGGTGGACGTCGAGGTGATCTCGTTACTCTGCGGCATCCACCAGGCTTTGGGCGTCGAGGACGAGGTGGTCTACCTGAACAACCTGGGAGACCTTGAGACGAGAAAGCGCTACGCCCCCGAGCTACGGGACTACCTCAAGGAGCACGAATCCGAACTCGACCCCGACTCCGTCTCCCGCATCGAGACGAACCCTTTGCGCGCCTTCGACTCCAAGGACAAGAACACTCAGGCCGTGCTCGCGGAGGCGCCCGCAATCGGGGACTTCTTGAGCGAGGAGGCCACGTGGTACTTCGATGCGGTCAAAGAGGGGCTCGAGGCTGTTGGGGTGCCGTACGCGATGGACGAACGCCTGGTGCGGGGGCTCGACTACTACACCTTGACCGTCTTCGAGGCGAAGAGCGCCGCTCTAGGGGCGCAAGACACGGTGGGAGGCGGGGGGCGCTACAATGGGCTCGTGGAGGAGCTCGGCGGGCCAGAGATGCCGGGGATCGGGTTCGGCACCGGCGTCGAGCGCATCCTCCTCGCCGCGAACCCCCCAAAGGAGTTCCCGACCCTCGACGTCTTCTTCGTCACCCTGGCCCCAGAGGCACGCCTGCCAGCCTTCGGCCTTGCGACCGCTCTGCGGGCCGAAGGTCTCTCCTGCGACCTCGACTACGGAAACAGGAGCGCCAAGGGGCAGTTCAAGCAGGCCGACCGGATGGGTGCCAGGTTCGCGGCCATAATCGGGGACGAGGAGCTGGATGGGGGCGTCTGTACATTGCGCGACATGACGACGGGAGAGCAGCAGACGGTGCCCGTGGCGGGTGGTCCGGAGAAACTCCTCCGGGCATTGGGCGCCTGACCCGGGGTTAGAAGAACGTGGGCGCGCCGGCCGTCGGCATACCGGAAGACCTCGTCGCGGGGCTGCGCGACGCTGATACCGTGGCCGTCCTCACCGGTTCCGGTATCTCCGCCGAGAGCGGCGTCCCCACCTTCCGCGACGCCCAGACCGGCCTCTGGGCACGCTACGATCCCATGCAGCTCGCAACCCCGGAAGCCTTCGAGCGCGATCCCGGCCTCGTGTGGGAGTGGTACGCCTGGCGACGGGAGCTAGTAGAGAAGGCGATGCCGAACCCGGGACACGAGGCCTTGGCGGATCTGGAGCGGTACGTTACCTCCTTCTCCCTCGTCACCCAGAACGTGGACGGCCTGCACCGGCGGGCGGGTAGTCGGAACGTTGTAGAGCTGCATGGCAACATCTGGCGCTCGAAGTGCTCGCGAGAGGGTGTGGTCGTCGAGCCCCGCGCGGACGACACGGAGGTCCCACCCTCCTGCCCGCGCTGCGCTGCCTCCTTGCGTCCTGACGTCGTCTGGTTCGGGGAGGCGCTGCCAGCCGATGCGCTCGGAGAAGCCTTCGAAGCGGCCCATAGCTGCGATCTCTTCTTATCCGTCGGCACGTCCGGGCTCGTGCAGCCTGCGGCCTCGCTACCGTTCGAGGCGCTTCAAGCCGGGGCCGTGGTCGTCGAGGTCAACCCGGACGAGACGCCGCTAACGCGGCACGTCCAGTACACTCTACGAGGCTCGGCGGGCACGGTGCTGCCGGCACTCGTAGACTCCATACGATAAGCCTGGGAGTAGAAAAAGGTCCTAGCCGGGCTAGCTGATCTAAGGTAGAGATTTTTTACCGTTTTTACCGTTGTTTTCGAAAGCACATTTTGTACTCTTGGTCTAAACGAGCAGAAAGGAACACGAGCCATGCCCGTGGAGGATCTACGCCAGAGCCCGATGATGAATCACTTGCTAGAGGCTTTGGATCGGGGCGAGGACATCGGCCACTACGGTCGACTGACCTTCGTCATGATCGCACGCCACTTCGTGAGCAACATCGAGCTCGTCGAGCTATTGACGAAGGACCGCGACGCCGACGAGCAGGAGATACGCGCCTTGGTCCAGCAGGTCGAGGAGAAGGGCTACAGCCCGCCCCGCCGCGATCGAGTTATCGAGTGGCAGTCGCAGCAGGATTTCCAGATCTGCCCGAACCCCGATGACCCGGACACCTGCAACGTCTACAACGAGCTCTCCTTCCCTGACGAGGTCTACGAGAGCATCCAGGAGTACCAAGAAAAGAGACAAACCGCCGACTCTTAGGTTTCGGGCCTTGTTGCCGGCCGGGGAAGACGGCGGGCGCGTGGAGGTGGCGAGGGTCTAAAGGTGGCTTACGGCTCTTGGCCCCTCCTCATACGGGTTGAAGCTGCATTGCCACATCGTTCGGAGCAATAACTTGGGGGGCTGCGAACCTTCACAGTAGTAATTACCGCGGTGAAAGCACGTCTTTCCAGCCCTGTTTTTCTGTTGGTTGGAGCCTCGGATTAGAGGTCGCCTAGAGTTTTCGGACAGGTTCTTTGTAATTTATTCGGTGAATAGAGCCAACTCTAGGCAGGCACCCTTATATAGAGGATAGCGGCTCACCTTGACCCAGACAGTGTTTCCTGGCACAGTTAAATGGGTACAAAACTTCAGTTACACAGGTAGAGGCGAAGAGCTCCGTCCCATTTATTGGGCGCCTAGGGGGACAGAGGGAGCCAGTGGCGCAACCGGCTACTAGAAATAGTGGCCGGTTTAGTTTTGGGCAAAGCGAAAGGGTGGGGAGGCGGTGCAAGAGAAGATACAACACGATCTTTCGAATAACTGCGTCACATCTTCAAGGAGAGGTGGCAGAGTGGTTTAATGCAGCGGTCCTCCTCAAAGGGCCGTTTGCGCCGGGTTTTCTCATCAACTTCCTACCGGCGTCGGAGGTTCGAATCCTCCCCTCTCCGCTGCTCGTGTTGGCGTCAAACGACCTCCTAGTAGAGGCAACGGGGGTATCCTCTAGGGTGTGTCTGACGAATATGAAACGGGGACAAATGGACTCTCGAGAGAGCCGATTTTCGGTTTTTTGCGCGTGGTCAGGTGGCTACTTTGGGAGGTTCCGGAGCCCTAGAAATGGTAGTTGATAGGGCAGAATAGACTCTAGGTCAAAAAGAGCCTAGCTTGACTTCGCCGTCTCTTCCATAGGAAGCGGCTAAGATAGATGTTAGTCAAAAGCAGGAGGTAGGCTCATGACAACTAATGCCGGCGTCGGCACCAGTCGCGATCATAATCCGAACATAGCGGGTCGTGAGGCCGCCGAGCAAGCACTGCAGAAGGCGGGCGTCGACAGGCCAGACTTCGTCTTCATGTTCGCCTCCATCGGATACGATCAGCACTCCTTGTTACGGGCGGTCCGCGAGACTACCGGAGAAGCACCCCTAACCGGTTGCTCGGCGGAGGGTACGATAAACGGAGACTCAACCGATGAGTCTAATTTCTCCGTGCTCGTTACGGTGATCTCTTCGGAGGAGCTGCACTGGCGCAATGGATTAGAGAGCGGCCTCGAAGCTGACCCGCACGCCGTAGGGCAGCGGGTAGCCCAAGCCCTGCTAGCCGACCTATCTGCGGAAACTATTGGCCTGTTCGTCTTCCCGGTACTCACGGGCAACCTCCAGCACTTCTTTGCAGGGCTGGAAGGAGATCTCTCAATCGACCGGTTCCTCCCACTGTGGGGAGGAGGAGCGGGCAACGACTTAGTAGATTGGAGGGAGCGAACCTATCAGTATTGCGACGACGAAGTCATCACTGATGGAGTCTCCTACGCGCTGCTCTCAGGGAAGGCACGAGCTGGTTGGGCCATCAGCCACAGCTTGATCCCAATAGGTGGCGAGCGTAAGGTGACGCGCTGCCAGGGGAACGTCATCTACGAGATCGACGCTAAACCCGCCGTAGAAGTACTCAGGGAGTATCTACCAGATCATGCCCTCACTGACGAGGGGGACGGGGGGCGTTCCGCCGTATCGCTTGCGCTGTGTTCCAGAGCTCCTAGCTACATCAAAGATGAAGAGTATGTCAGTCTTGGTGCACCCACCGTGAACCTGACCGACGGATCCATCGCCGTACAAACTGAGGTTCAGGAGGGCATGAGTATCTGGCTCTCAAGCCGAGATAAGGAGAAAGTCAGCACTGGGTTCGACCGGATGGCCAAACAGATCAACCAGCAACTTGGGGGTGAGAAACCCAAACTCCTCTTCCAGTTTGAGTGTGCCACCAGAGGCAAGATGATGTTCCGCGAGCAGGAGAAGTTGCAGCTCCACAGGCGGTTTCGGCAGGCCGTTGGCCCGGATGTGCCATGGACAGGTTTCTATGCTATAGGGGAGATTGGACCAGTAGGGGAGCATAACCACATTCATCTCTACACGTCGGTTGCACTTGCCCTGAGTTAACGATGGAAGGATCAGGAGGAACGTCAGAAACGCAAAACGAGCACGTCGAACAGCGGTTGGTAAGCCTGCAGGACGAAAACCGCCGTTTGTCCGAGCAGATTAAACGCCTCGTTAAGACCGAGCACGAACTCTATCAGTTCCAAGAGCAGCTTGATGAGCAGGTCCGCATTTACCGCCATCTCTACGAGATTGGCAAGAAGCTCAACGCGACTTTGGATCTGGGCGAGATTCTGCAAATAGCGACTCAATTCCCCTTGTACCAGCTCAACTTCGAGCGGTGCGTGGTGCTCTTGTATCACCCCGAGGAGAACACCTTCTGTGTTGAAGCGCACGACGGATACTACGACGAGGCGAGCCAGGCGAGGGTGACGGGCTTACGCTTCTCGATGGATGATCCTGCGCTCGCTTCAAGCTTGTCTGGTTCGGACCAAATAATCTGCGCAGAAGGGTGCGATCAACGTCCTCTGCTTGCGCTCGGGCAAGCCCTGGAGATGGATGAATATGTCGCGTTCCCACTAGGCGGTGAACCACAGCAGCCGATTGGGCTGCTGATCGCAGGGAACACGCTAGATAGTACGGTGCAGCATACGCGGATTCAGGCGGACAGTGAATTCGTAGTCGGCCTCGCGAATCTCGTTTCGCAGGTTGCGACAACGATTCGCATGAGGCGCGAGATTCAGGCCCGTGAACAACGGCTCAAGGAAGAAGCCCATGCTCGCGAGCGCATCGAGCAGGAGTTGTTAGTGGCGCGGCGCATCCAACACGCCCTGCTCCCAAAGGACGTTCCCGCCCTCTACGGTTGGGAGCTTACAAAACACTACCAGCCGGCCCGCGAGGTCGGCGGTGACTTCTACGACTTCCTCCCTCTGTCGGACGGTCGTTTAGGCCTCGTTATCGGCGACGTCTCCGGCAAAGGGGTACCAGCGGCCGTGCTGATGGCCAGCACGCGAAGTGTCCTCCGCGCCGTTGCTCAGCGAGCTTTAATGCCAGGCCAGGTATTGGCAGACGCCAACGAGGTCCTCTGTGCTGACGTTCCGCCCAGCATGTTCGTGACCTGCTTTTACGGTATTCTTGACCCATCTAGCGGACGCTTCCACTACGCGAACGCTGGCCACAATCTTCCGTATTGGCGGCATGATGATCTGGCCAGCGAAATGCGAGCAACTGGTATGCCGCTGGGCTTATTACCCGGCATGAACTACGAAGAAAAAGAGGCGATCCTTGTGCCGGGAGATGCCATTCTGTTCTATAGCGACGGGCTAGTCGAGGCCCACAATGCTGAAGGTGAGATGTTCGGTGATCGTCGCCTCCAAAGCTTCATAGCCGACCGTTCGGCAGAGAGAACGAGCCTTATTGAGGAGTTGTTAGTCGAAATAGCCAACTTCACCGGTGCAGATGGGGAACAGGAGGACGATATCACCCTTGTGAGACTACAACGTTCGACGATTTAACTACTAACGGGGGAGCAACGCTATACACGCCTGGCCGGAGTAAGCCTTCTCACGATGAAGCGTACTTCATAGTAGTTGACCCGACGGACGGAAGCCACAGCGCTCGAAGAAGCCCCACGCGTCCCGGGCAGTGACCGCAGAGGGCGCCCTGCCGATCGTCTCCACCAGGGACTCGCGAGTGCGGACTTCGGCCTCGCGTAACAACACCTTGAGCTTGGAGAAGGCTTCCTCGATGGGGTTGTAGTCTGGCGAGTAAGGTGGCAGGTAGATTTGCCGGGGTGGCTACCCTTGTAGTTCGCCCTACGTGAGTCGCTCCCCGCGCTCGCGTACCGCCAATGCTACGAGTGCGGCCGCGAGAGCCCCGACCCCGTCGACGATCAAGTCGGTTATCGTGTCTGACAATCCGCCACTTCCTATGCTGGTGCTCCACTCGAAGATCTCCCAGAGCGCGCCGACGGTAAAGCCCAGCGTGAAGACTGAGGTAGCCAGCGAGATCGCCCGCCGCCGGGGAACGGAGCCTGCATAGAACAGGAAGAAGAACGCTAGGCTTACCGAGAACGTCATAAACATGTGAGTGATTTTGTCGTAGTACACCACCGACTCGATGAATCCGGATGTGTAGCCTATAGCGGCTAGCAGCGCCGCCAGTGCGAACACCAAGTCGAACAGAATAGGCCGACGCTCGTCACGCAGAAGGTAGGCGAATGATAGGCCAAGAAAGACGATAACGATGATAGATTGGGCTACCGCACCTTCCGTAAGCAACCACGCTATAGTAAGGCCCAGCGCGAATTGAAGCGTGAAGACGACGGGAGGGTATAGCGATGAGCGGGTCAATGCCCTTGGGTCCAAAGCATAAGACTTGCCATAAAACCCCCGCTTTTGACTCCGAGAATTCGGGCTAACCGCTACCTATGATACCTTACTGCGACGGCCTCTCCTGACGAAGATCTCCAAGACTACAGGCCTCCTAACAGGTGCTCTTCGCCCACGCGGAGGCGCTCTAGCACGATACCGGCGATGACACGCCGAGGCTCCGGCCGGCCACGGATGCGGTCGGGTCGCTCCGACGCTAAGAGATTGCACGCATGCGAAACACGTGCCGGTGGGGTGGCGGTAAGATCGGCTGGTGTCTTCTTCTCGCGCCCAGGATCGGGGCGTGCGTCCGGCAGCGTGGCCGAACCGGCGACGAGTATAGCGGAGGCTACGGGACCGCCTCGCGCGCCATGGCCGAGGCTCTCTGAGCGTCAGTCTTCGAGGAGGGCCAGGTCGAGTTGGCTAAGGCGCGCGGGGTCGGCGAGTATGTCGATCTCGACGATCTTCCGGTGCCTGACCGTGCAGCCCATGACCGAAAACAGCCGGCCGTCCGGGGACCACGAAACGACTCCCGCGGCTCCGTTCACCAGCGCCGGTCTTGTGCGTGCGGACCGGGCAAACTGCGAGAAGGTCAACGCCTGCTCGGCCACGGCTGTCGCACCGCGGACCTCCCTCGATAAGCCCAGACGCACGACACCGCCATCGGATCGCAGCACGACGTCCGGGTCGAGCACCACAAGCAGCGTGTCGAAGTCACCATCGCGCGAGGCGGCGAGGAAGGCGTCTACGACTTCTCGCTGGCGGGTGAGATCGGCGTCGGGAGAGGTGGCCGCTCCCCTCACCCGGCGGCGCGCGCGGCTGGCGAACTGCCTCGTGGCGGTCGAAGAGCGTCCCACGATGGGGGCGATCTCATCGAAGGGAACGGCGAACATGTCGTGCAGCACGAACGCCAGCTGCTCGGCGGGAGCCAGCATTTCGAGCACCACGAGCAGCGCGAGACCGACCGAGTCGGCAACCAGCACCTCGTGCTCGGGGTCGATGCCATCCACATTGCTGATGATCGGGTCGGGCAAGCGCGCGCCCGGTGGCTCGCCCAGGGGCTCCTCGCGCCGTGAGGAGCGTGAGCGCAGCATGTTTAGGCACACACGGGCGACGACCGTTGTCAGCCATCCCCTTAGGTTTTCGATGCCGCTGGTGTCGGAGCGGCTAAGCCGGAGCCAGGTTTCCTGGACGGCGTCGTCGGCCTCGCTGATCGAGCCGAGCATCCGGTAGGCCACCGCCCTCAAGTGGGTGCGGTTCTCCCCGAATTGCTCAGCCAGAACGTCGTGTTTGTCCATCGGTCACATTCTCCCGTCGCGTTACGTCATTGTAGTAGTGACAGACGAAACCCGGCCGATGTGACAAGGAGACCAAGATCGAAACCTGTATATTCAGCATCCCGGTTCAGCCAAGATACCTCAAGAAGGCCTCTAGTGGAGAGCAACCATGTTAGGAGGAACCATGACATCACCTATCCTGGTTACGGGCGGCACCGGTACGCTCGGACGCCTCGTCGTCCGACGCCTGCGGGGCGCCGGTTGCGATGTACGGGTGCTCAGCCGGCGCAGCCACAACTGATCGGGTGACGTCACAAGTTGCCGCAACACTCGACCCCGACAAGCTCTACGGCCTCTGGTACTACAACCGCAAGCGAGTGAAGTCGTCGCAGGTCTCGGAGGCGGGGCCGGACGGCCGCGTCTACCGCAGGCGACGCAACAACGTGCAAGGACCGAAGCGAGTGGATCGCTGTCCCGGTGCCAGACGCCGGCATACCCCTCGAAGTGGTGGAGGCGGCCCGCAGGACCGTCCGCGACTACAAGATGGACTCGAAGGCCGCTAGGAGATTTTGGGAACTCTCCGGAGCTGTCGCCCGTTGCGCGCTGTGCGAGCGAGCGATGGTCCCCCGACCCGTGAAGTACAAGCTCAAGTCCGGCGGCAAGAGCACCATCAACTACTACCGCTGCTCGAAGGCCTATGGCTACAGTTGTCGGTGCGAGCACACGAAGACCTACCGGGCCGAGGAGTTGGAGGCCCGCGTGTGGGACCTCGTGCTCTCCCTGCTTAGAGACCCCGACCGTCTGCGGGTCGCGCTCGGCAAACTCCTTGAGGAAGAGCGCAGGGCCCACCGCGGAGATCCCGAGCGAGAAGCGAGGGTCTGGCTGAAAAAGTTCGCAGAGCTAGACTACACCCGCGGACGCTTGCAGGACATGGCCGCTGAAGGGCTCATCACTTTCGACGAGCTTAGGGCTAAGCTCGCGGGCCAAGAAGAGAGGCGCAAGGCTGCCCGGCGCGAACTCGACGCCCTCCAAGAGCGTCGCGGGCGCCTGGCCGAACTCGAACAGGATAAGGCGACGCTGCTTGAAGCCTACTCGCAGAAGGCTTCCAAAGGGTTCGACTACTTTACGCATGAAGACCGCCACCAAGCCTACAAGAAGCTACGTCTGTCCGTGCGGGTTCAGCCCGGCGGCGACCTCGAGGTCACCGGCGTGCTCAAGCAGGCCGAAAAGCTTGTCGAAAATAACGCTACATCCAGGAGTACCGCGAGGAGAAGGCGTAAGAGGGTCGGTGGCTCTATGCCCGCAGCTTCGCCTCCGTGGTGGCGAGGTCGTGGGCGAGGCCGAGCTCGGCGCGTCCGACGAGGCGGGCCGAAGTTTTGACCCGCACGGAGAGCAGCCGGTCTATCGGGATGCCGTTCTGGCGCAGGACAGCTCGAGTTGTTCGGCTTCGAGCGCCGCTGAGGGCTCGACACCGCCGATCTCCCGATAGATTGCCGTCGTCAGGGCGACGGAGGCGCCGCTGAACTGCCAGTACTCCGTCCTCATGGGGTGGTTGGTGTCGGAGAGCAGATTGCCGTCCCTGCGATTGCCTCGCTCGGCCTGCCAAGCTAGAAGGCCCTCCGGCACGAACCGTGGTTGGCGACCTCGATGCACCCTCTCTACCTTGCGGGCGTGACGGACCTCCCGACCCGGGCCTTCGAGCATATACAGGCGCAGGCTAGGGTCTTCTTTGGCGACCTCCAGCGCCCGGGACATCGGAACGCGCCGGCGCACCGGCCGAGGATGAGCAGGAGTGTTATAAGCCCTGGCGCTCTGCTATCCCCTCTAGGCCGAGAGGGTAATCGACCTCAGATAGTAGACGGCAGGCTCTCCCGGCTGGAAAGCTCAGGAGCGGAGTAGGGATGCGCCCTCTTCTGCTACGAACTTCCCGAGTGCCGCGTAGAGGTTCTCAGCAGTCTTAAAGTTTGCCCGGCGAGGATCTCCGCAGTAGGCTTCCGGCGCTCCTAGCTCCGGAAAGGTTCGGGCCCCGGCGGCCCGCCGCTCGGAAATGTTCCGAGTCCCCCAGTTCGGAGGGAGGGCGCCGAGGGCTCTCCGGTCTACCAGCTCCGGCGCTCTCAGCAGTACCAAGGCCGTCTCCCACTCTCCGGCATGCACGTCATACTCCGGATGCTCCTCCTCTAGCAAATGCAGCAGCCTCGGAAGAGCATGTCCGTACCATCGGGATACCTCCACGAGCGCTTCCGCCTTCCCTGCCTGCTCGGCTCCAGCCCGTAGCGCCGCCAGGTTCTCTTCCTCGGCGTGACCGCTGACTATAAGCGTTCGCCCAAAGCCCGAACGAGCGAGCCCCCGACATATGTCTGCCACAAGTGCCGCTACGACCTCTGCCCGAACGGTGATAGTACCGGGAAAGGGGCTGGCAACTTCTGCCAAGCAGTAAGAAAGTAGAGGCGCTATGAGACACTCGGTGCCCCGGCCGGCCAACTCCTGAGCCGCGCGTTCGCAGAGTTCGCGGGCCGCGATGAGGTCAGTACCTACCGGAAGGTGTGGACCGTGCGCCTCCGGTGGGCCGACCGGTAGCAGGGCGAAATCCGTACGGGAAGCGAGGCGCTCAACTTGGGGGTAGGTCATCCGTTCCAGGTAGTTGAGAAGTCTCATCTTAAGTATGCTCGCGGTTCGGTGTACCCCTGCTGCCTCTCTTCTTTATCTGGTAGAAGCCGCTTTGGCTGACCAGTGCCGTCTCCCGTAGATCCTCGGTTCAAGTTTAGCCATTCTTGTTAGGTTTGTTAGGTGGGATTTTATCGCCATTCCGACTTCGCAGGTACGCTTGGCATGACGAGCGAGATAGTCGGAAGCGCTGATAAGGTCGGTGGGCGTGGTATCTTCCACACAGATCGGTCTCCTTCCAAGGAGGGTACATGAAGGTACAGAAGCTGGACCACATAGCGCTCTACATGAGGGACAGGGACACGGCCGCCGAGTTCCTGACTTCGCACATGCGCTTCCACATAGTAGACCGCACGGACCGCTACACCCTCGTCGGTGCCGGAGGCAGGATCGGCAAGCTGACTCTCTTCGACGCCCCGGATGGCACCACGCCTTCTCCGGGGCCGATAGAGCACATCAATGTCCGTGTCGCGGACCCGGAGTCTGCCGCCGCCCGGCTCCCGAAAGGGGCTGGCGCCGAGCCTCGTGACAGCGGATACCTCTTCGCCGGCCCGGAGGGATTGCCGCTGGCGCTGGTTACGGGAGAGGGTAATTTCAAGGATTACGATCTTGAAGGCCTAGTCCTGCGCTCTGGCAGCCCGGAAGCGTCCGCCAGCGAGTTTGTGAAGATGGGCTTCGCCTCGGGGGAGGACGCTACGACGGTGAAGGCCGGAGAGTACAGGGTGCGTCTCGTCTCCTACACGCCGGGCGGCGAGACGCAGGGCATGCTCTACCACTTGGGGTGCCTCGTAGATTCCGCGCAGGACCACCGCAAGGAGGCCGAGGAGCAAGGGTTTGAGATCCAGGACTTCGTAGAGGGCCCGAACACGCTGGCGGTTTTCGTCCGTGGCCCGGAGGGCGTGAGCATAGAGTACGTGGAGCACAAGCCCACCTTCTCGCTTACCTAGGGCCTCCGATGAATATCATCGTCGTCGGCAGTGGCCTAGCCGGTCTGGTCGCCACCCTCCGGGCCGTCGAGCTAGGTGCCCGAACCACCCTCCTAGAGAAGGGCGACCGGCTCGGCGGCTCTTTCGTCTACTCCAGCGGTTACGTCTGGTCTTATAAGGATTTGCACACCTTTCGGCGAGAAGCTCCGGGCGGCGACATCGCCCTGCAAAAGCTAATCCTGGAACGGTTTAAGCCTGGCCTCGAATGGCTTGAGGAGTTCGGCGCACCCGTTCTCGCGAGAGAGACGGGCAACCCGCTAACTTTCGGCGCTCGTTTCGATCCGGAACGGACGGTGGCGACGCTGGCGGAGCACATTACCGCCTCCGGCGGAAGGATACTCTTGCGCACGGCGCTAAGCGGCCTGGTGGAAGGCACAGGAGGCCGGATAGACGGAGTGCGGGTGACCTCCGGCGAGGAGCCCAAAACGGAGGGAGCGGATGCAGTGATCCTGGCCTCCGGCGGTTTCGGCGGCAACGCGGACCTGGTCAGGCACCACATAATCCGGGGGCCGGGGAGATTGCGGCTGCGGGCGAACCCCTGGAGCACTGGGGACGGCTTTCTCGCGGCGCTGAAGATCGGCGCGCTCGCGAGCGCGGGCCTCGACGAGTTCTACGGACGAAACCTTCCGGCTTGTCCCGCCGAATTCTCTCCGGAAGAGTTCGTCGAGGTCTCCCAGCTCTATGGCCGCTATGCCGTGGCGATCAACCGCAACGGCCAGCGCTACGCTGACGAGGCCGCTGACTGGTCCGAAACGGCGCTCACCCGGGCCACCGCTCGCCAGCCCGGTCTTCGTGCCTGGTACGTCCTGGACGCAGAGGGACTTCGGCAGCGGGTTCGAGATCGCACCGTGGAAGAGATGGTCGAGGCTGCTCGTCGCGTCGGGGGAACAATTGTGCAGGCTGAAAGTCTGGAGGGACTGGCGGAGAGACTCGCGGAGCGGGACGTACCCCGCACGAACGCGCTCCGAACCTTAAGCGAGTACAACGCCGCCGTTGCTAGTGGAAGAATCGGCGAGCTCTCGCCCCCGAGGAGCGACCCTGCTGTGCCTGTGCGGGTTCCGCCGCTCGTGGCGGTGGAGGTCGCCCCGGCCATCACCCACACGATAGGCGGACTCGCAACGGACAGTGGCTGTCGCGTGTTGTGCCAGGCGGAGAGTCGGCCGATTCCCGGATTGTTCGCCGCTGGGGTCGAGGTCGGCGGGGTGTCGGTAGGCGGCTACACGAGCGGCCTTGCAACGGCCCTGGTTTTCGGCGCGGTGGCGGCGGAATCCGCCGCTTCCCATGGCGGAGCCTCCGTCTGAACGGCTACCAAGAAACCAGACGCTCTCGTTTGACGATTCACGATCCTCAGAGAGGTTTCCTCGTGCTCGCTGGGCCTAGGCATCCTACAGCGTCTTACGATGAGGTCGAGGTACCCAGCACCATAGGTCGATGAAAGCCTACCCTGAGCACCTAGGCTGGAAGGTAGCACAAGCTCTCAATCGCGGCGTAAACAAGAGTCATTGCGGTGTTCGTAAAGGTTGAGCCATCCACTGAAGATGGCCGCCGGAGAGGCCGGCCGGAACCCTCGAACCGCTTCATGTGACAAGAGAACTCGATACCCAAATCGAAGATTCAATACAGCTCGCCGGAAACTTTTCGGAGCTTACCCTCGGGTAGAAAGATCGATGATCGGCGACCACTCAGGCAGTCTTCGCGACGAGGTACCCGGCGACATCCTCCGGCAAACTGCGCTTCCCGAAGACCGCACGCTGACTTTCGGCACCGGTGCCACCTTCCACGATCTCCAGCAAGCCCTCGAGTTCGGCCTGGCACCCGAGGTCCTGGGACGCAGATCGGAATGCTTTCACGAGGGCTCGGGCCGCGTCACGGGCGGTGGTGCTGCGACCCGTCGAGAAGTCGTGGAGGCGGGCATCAAGGCCGTGGCGGGTGGCGCGCCACTTGTTCTCCTCGATGAGGAGCGGGTCTTCCGGACGGTGCTCGTTGGCGGTGGCAACTAAGCACTGGGCGAAGGCGGCGAGAGAAGCGGTACGTGCAGCGTCGGTCTGGGCGTCCGGGGCTCGGAGCTCGACGGTGCCGAGCCCTGGATGGGGCCGGACGTCCCACCAGCACCAGGTATAGTCCGGGATGCTCCCGGCGCTGACCAAGGCTTCCACGTACCCCTCGAAGTCCTCCCAAGAGCGGAAGCGGGGCGGCAGCCCCGAGCGAGGGACGAGGTTGAAGATCTTGACGCGCGCCGAGGAGAGGCGCGTGTCGGATCCGCACCAGAACGGGGAGTTGGCCGAGAGAGCGATGAAGAGCGGCACCTGCTTTGAGAGGGCGTTCACCGCCTGGATCGCGTGCTCCTCGTCTGGGACGGCGACGTGGATGTGCAGCCCGTAGATGGCTTGCATGCGCGCCGTCCAGCCCATCTCTTCCTCCACCCTGTGGTAACGTTCGGCCCCTGTGATCTGCTGCGCGGTTGCGTCGCTGAAAGGATGCGTACCGGCAGCTGCGAGCCGCGCCCCACATCTCTCGACGAGATCCCGTACCCTCCACCGTAGGACGGGTAGCTCCCTCGCCAACTCTGCCACCGTGCCGCGGACCGGAGAGCGCAGTTCCAGGCAGGACGAGGAGAGTTCGGAGGCCAGGGAGCCCGCGGCGAGCCCCGCGGCCTCGCGCTTGGCAAGTACCCGCTCTATGAGCGGGGTGAGTTCCCACGTCGCCGGATCGACAAGCTGGAATTCCTCTTCGATCCCGACGGTGTATGGCGCCGAGGCGCCGAATTTGGTCTTCATCCTGCTACTTTCGCAGCGCGGAGCCTCTGAGATTTGGTCGCCACCCGGTGCCCTCTGTTCACGCGCCTATACGGGGTGAGGACCCCTCCGCGGAGGGTGTTCAGGCCTCCTTGCGGGTGGAATGATCTTTATGTGCAGCTCTTTGAGCTGCTCCTCAGTGACGGGACCGGGGGCGTCCATCATCTCGTCGCGCGCGGCCTGGGTTTTGGGGAAGGCCATCACCTCCCGGATGTTCGGCTCGTCACGCAGGAGCATTATGAGGCGGTCCACCCCAGGAGCTATTCCCCCGTGCGGTGGCGCCCCGTAACGGAACGCCTCGAGCATCGCTCCGAAACGTCGCTCAGCCTCCTCCTCGTCTATACCAACGAGCGAAAACACCTTTTGCTGCAGCTCTGGGCGGTGGATTCTAATGCTCCCCGACGCGAGCTCGGTTCCGTTGGCAACCAGGTCGTAGAGCTGGCCGACGACCTTCAAGGGATAGGTGTCTAAGAGATCCAGGTCCTTCTCGCGTGGCATGGTGAACATGTGGTGCGTTGGCTCTATGCGCCCCTCGTCCTCGTTCCACTCGAAGAGCGGGAAGTCCGTGATCCAACACAGGGCGAGCACGTTCCCGTCGGCGAGCCCCAAAGCGTCCCGGAAGTGTAGTCTTAAGCGGTTCAAACTTTCGAAGACGACAGCTTCTTTGTCCGCAATGAAGAACATGTAGTCGCCTACTTTTGCCTCGAGCGCCGCTTTCAAAGCATCGCCCTCCTCGTCGGAGAAGAACTTGGCGATGGGTCCCGTAAGGCCCTCGTCCGTAACCTTGAGGTAGGCGAGTCCTTTGGCGCCGCCGGCAGAAGCGACGGCGGTGAGGTCGTCTATCTCGCGCCGGGTGAGGTCGCCCAAACCGCTTATGGCGATGCCGCGCACGGTGCCGCCGGAGTCGACTGCCCCCCGGAAGACCCTAAACTTGCTCGATCGGGCTACCTCTGAGACGTCGTTGAGCTCCAGCCCGAAGCGGAGGTCAGGTTTGTCCGTCCCGAACCGTTCAATCGCTTCGGCGTAGGTTAGGCGGGGGAACGGCTTGGAGAGGATCTCCTTTGCGCTGAGCTTTTCGACGATCTCGATGTAGAGGCTTTCGACGAGGTCAAGGATCTCGTCTTGGTTTGTATAGCTCATCTCCAGGTCGAGTTGGGTGTGCTCGGGTTGCCTGTCGCCCCGCCCGTCCTCGTCGCGCAAGGCCCGGGCAATCTGGAAGTACCGCTCGAAGCCCGCGACCATGAGAAGCTGTTTGAACTGCTGAGGCGACTGCGGCAGAGCATAGAACTGGCCGGGGTAGAGCCGGGCCGGCACCAGATAATCGCGGGCGCCCTCGGGGGTCGAGGCGGTCAGCAAGGGTGTCTCGATCTCCAAGAAGCCGCGGTCGGAGAGGTAGTCGCGCATGTGCTTGACGACTTGATGCCTGAAGACGATGTTCTCCTGCATGCGAGGGCGTCTCAGGTCCAGGTAGCGGTACTTCAGCCTGAGAATCTCGTCCACGGGCCTCTCGCGGTCGACCTCGAACGGCGGCGTGGCGCTGGCGTTGAGGACCTCGAGCGCGGTCGCCGAGACCTCAATCTCCCCGGTCGGGAGCTCGGGGTTCTCGTTGCCTTCGGGTCTGTTTACTACCTCCCCCTCGACCGAGATGCTCCATTCGGGCCGCAAAGACTCTGCCGCTGTGAACACGTCGGCTGCCTCCGGGTGGAAGGCGACCTGCATAATCCCCCAGCGGTCCCTCAAGTCTATGAAGATCAAACCACCGTGGTCCCTGCGCCGGTTGACCCAGCCCGCCAGCTTCACGCGCTCGCCGACGTTCTTCGCACGCAACTCGCCCGCCGCGCGCGTCCTGTAAGGGTTGCCAGAATCTTCCCAGTGCAAGGATCTTCCTCCGCTGCTCTGAACAGTCTTGCTCGTGATCCCGGCAAGTATATAGTTTTTCGAGGCGGGGCTACCGCGCGTCGCGATCCTCGCCGCCGCAAAGGGGCGTGTGAAAACGCTTGAATGGCCCAATACCCCCATTTTACCGCTGTGGTAAGTTGGTGAGGGCTTCGCTGGAGGGTACTATCGGGACCCGCCGGCGGGCGTTGAAGCCAGGGGAGAATGACATCGGAGCAGGTGGGTTCTGGGGTTTGGTTCGGAGCCCCGGGGCGTCTCTGACGTTCTTGGCGTTGTTAGCCACCCTTCTTTTCGTCGCGGGTTTCGGCGGGGGAAGCAAGCCCAACTGCCGCCTGCTCAGCTGCCGCCGGAGGGAAAGAAGGGTGGGAACATGACGGGCAGAGCCCCGGGCGAGAACACCGCAGGCGGCTCGACCGTGGAGACTGGGACCGAGGCCGAGACCTTGAGGGATCAGCTGTTCAACTCAACTAGCGACAGCCGGTCCCGCCGGACTTCAGTGTGAATTATCAGCTCAGGGTCCTCATCGTGGTTGAGTTCTTCAAGGAGGCCCCGGATACTTCACGGGAGATCAAGTACTCGCAAGGCATCCAGCCCGACCGCTAGGTCCACCAGTCTTTGAGCGCTCTGCGCGATAAGTACCCGCAGGTCGAGTTCTTCTCCTTCGATATTGCCGAGCCCGGAAATGCCGAGAGCAGCGAGGAGCTAAACCAGGGCGAGTACGGGACGCTTGCCATACAGCTTGAAGTCGGCTACACGCCTTCGTGGCGATGCTCGTGCTGCGCGACGAAGAGTACTTCGTCGAGAACCTGTTCCAGAGGTACGTCAAGTGGGGCGTCCTCGACCACACACTGTTCGATCTTTCGAGCGCGGACGTCGGGGAACTCGAGCAGAGTCGATGTGATCCTTGGCCAGGTTGAGCTTACCGAGAGCGGGAGCGGCGTAGAGTACTTCACGAGCATCAACCACGGCGACTTTGAGACAGACCTTTTGGGCTTTACCCTGAACGCGGTGGACCGCGAGACCGGCAGGCCCGGCGACGCGACCGCGGGCATCCAGATCATAGGAGCGGTAAGGCTGGTCCTCGGGCAGGAGGCCTCGCTTAGGCGTGCGCCGGACGTCGTAGACACCGACGGCGACTAGGTGCTCAACACCTTCGCGGGCGGTGAGTTGCTCACGGTTGAGTCAGGGGATCAGTTCTCGCTCCTCGACGACGGCGGTGCGGTCGTCGACACCAGCTCAGTTTAGAGTGGTCAGGTATCGGGTTTCGGGTATCAGCAAGGGCTTGGTAGCCGATCTCTCGCTGCAATTCCGGCTCCTTGCGTTATAAACTAGGGGCAACTATGCAGAACCTCGTTTACTTGGACAACGCCGCCACCACGCCCCTGGACGAAAGTGTTCTGGAGGCCATGCTGCCGCTGATGCGCGAGCCGCGCGGCAATCCTTCCTCCCTGCATGCTCTGGGCGCTGCCGCTCGCGAGGCCGTCGAGGAGGCTCGCGCGTCGGTTGCCCGGCTCATTGAGGCGTCGCCAAGGGAGATCCTCTTCACCGCTGGCGGCACGGAGTCGGACAACCTAGCGGTTTTGGGGTTAGCTGCAGCTAACCCTGAGAAGAGGCATGTCGTGATCTCGGCGATCGAGCACCCGGCCGTCCGCGGGGCAGCCGAGCATCTCGAAGCCACGGGCTACGAGGTGACGAGGCTCGGGGTCACCGCGGATGGGGTTGTGAACCCGGCGGAGTTGGCGGAGGCACTCCGGCCCGACACGGCCTTGGCCGCCGTAATGTGGGCTAACAACGAGGTCGGCGCCATACAGCTCGTCGAAGAGCTCGCCGGGATCTGCCGCGAGGCGGGGGTAACGTTCCACGTCGACGCGGTGCAGGGTGCCGGGCGCATCCCCATAGACGTCTCACGCTCTCTCGTTTCTACGCTCGCCCTCTCTGCCCACAAGCTCTACGGCCCACAGGGCATCGGTGCCCTGTACGTGCGCGAGGGCGTGAAGCTCGCGCCTACCCTGTTCGGCGGCGGCCAGGAGCAGGGCTTGAGGAGCGGCACCGAGAACGTCCCGGGGATAGTCGGCTTCGGCGAGGCGGCGCGACTCGCCCGCGAGGAGTTGAGAGAACGGGTGCGGCACGAAGAGACGTTGAGGGAGGCTTTGATCTCCGGTGTAACGCATATCCCTGGCGTACGCCTCAACGGCCATCATGAAAACAGGCTCTCCAACAACGTACACCTCTCTGTCGAAGGCGTCGAGGCCGAGGGCCTCGTGCTCTTCCTGGACGCCCTCGGGTACGCGGTGGGAAGCGGTTCGGCGTGCGCCTCGAGCACGTCCGGCCACAAAGCCTCGCCCGTCCTCTTGGCGATGGGACGCACGGAGAGGGAAGCCTTCTCCGCCGTCAGGATCACCGTCGGCAAGGACAACACGAAGGACGAGGTAGAAAACTTCCTCGAAGCCTTCTCCACTGCCGTCGTTAGGCTACGCGAACTCTCTCCCCTGTACACGAGCTGAAAGCTGACCGCTGATGTCTGATCGCTACAACCCACGGGTCATAGAACACCTCGTGCGGCCCCGCAATGTCGGCGAGCTCGACTCTCCGAGCGGCGTCGGGGAGTCGGGGGACGCCGCGTGCGGCGACGTCGCCCGTTTTACGGTCGAGATCTCGGAGAACCGTCTCGAAGACCTCTGTTACAAGGTCTACGGCTGTGCGGCGTGCATCGCCGCGGGTTCGGCGCTCTCGGCGCTCGTGCGCGGCAGGAGCCTACTCGAGGCGGCGCGGGTGTCGAAGTCTGACCTCGAAAATGCACTGGGCGGACCGCTACCGGAGGGCAAGGGGCACGCGCTCACGCTCGTCTTGGACGCTTTGCACAAGGCTTTCGAGGATTACTTGAACGAGGAGGCGGGCGAGATGCTCGTCGAAGGCATACTCGAAGGCTCGGGGATGAACGGCGGCAAGAGCGTCGTCGCCGCGATGAGCGGCGGGGTGGACTCGGCGGTTACGGCGCTCCTCCTCAAGGAGGCCGGGTACGACGTTGCGACCGTGACCTTCCGGCTGCACGACGGCGAGAGGGGGAGCCGCTCCTGTTGCTCGCCGGACACCGTCCTCTTCGCCCGCGACACGGCGCACAGGATGGGCCTGCCGCACTTCACGCTGAACCTCAAAGAACTCTTCAACAAGCGGGTCATGCAAGACTTCGTGGGCTCCTACGCAGCGGGGAGGACACCGAACCCGTGCGTGGCGTGCAATGCTCACGTCAAGTTCCACGCTGCCTCCTTCCTCGCCGACACTCTCGGCTTCGGCCACGTCGCGACCGGTCACTACGCCCGGGTCGTCGAGGAGCCCGGAAGGGTGACGATGGCCCGCCCCGCGGACACCAACAAAGACCAGACGTACGTCCTGTGGCCGGTGCCAAAAGATCTGCTCTCGCGCACGATCTTCCCTCTGGGCGAGTACCGCAAGGAGGAGGTGCGCAGCATAGCCGAAAGAAGGGGCCTCGCGGTCGCCTACACCCCGGAGAGCCAGGACATCTGCTTCATCCCGGACGGCAACTACCGGGGCTTCATCCGCAAAAAGGTCGAGGCGAAGCCCGGCGAGATCGTGGACCGGGAAGGGCAAACTTTGGGGCGGCACGCAGGCGTAGTCGATTTCACGGTCGGCCAGCGGCGTGGTATCGGTGTCTCCGCCCAGACGCCTCTGTACGTGACCGAGGTCCGGCCGCAGAAAAGGCAGATCGCTGTGGGAGGTCGCGTAGATCTGGAGGTACAAGAGGTCCGCGTTGGGGGTCTCAACTGGTTCCTGGAACCCTCAGAGGCGGAAGCCGTGCAGGTGCGCTACAACAGCCGGCCTGTGCCTTGCGAAGTCGAGGGAGCAGGTGACGAGGTTCGCGTGCGCCTGGAGGAGCCGATAGCTGGCGTCGCGCCCGGGCAGTCTGCAGTTTTTTACAAAGAGGACTTGGTGGTCGGCGGCGGAGTGGTGCGCTGGAACACCTGAGCTTCGCGGTGGGGCTCCGCCAGAACGCGGCGGTTGTATAATGGCCGTCCTGGGGCGAAGACCTTTGGAGGTACGGTAGGGTTTGGACGTATTCGTAGAGCTGGCGAGGGGCGCGCTCTTCGTGGCACTCGCCGTGGCGTTACTCGTGCTGGCGTGGATGTTCCTGCGGCTCGCCAGGATCTTCTCGACCACCGAGAAGACCATAAAGGAGGTCTCTAAGCAGATCGTGCCGCTCATCGGCAAGACGCACGTCACGGTCGACAACGTTAACAGTCAGCTCAGCCAACTCGACGAGGCCGTCGGCGACGTCGCCGACATCACCGGCGAGCTCGACCAGACGACTACCGTGATCACGCGCGGCGTGCGCGGTGGGGTCATAAAGGTCTCCACCGCCACGGCGGGGCTCTCGAAGGGCATTAGCGCATTCTTCGGCTCCGGAGATAGGAGGAGAGTCCGCGCTGAGGAGCGGGCGGCGGAAGCCAAAGGAGCTGCCGAGTCGCCGAAAGGGGTGAGTTAAGGCGATGCCCGGCTGGGGGAAGCTCATAGCGGGCGCTGTACTCGGGGCGGTGGGCGCCGTGTACGCGACGAACGAAGAGTTCCGCAAGGCCCTTCCCGAGAAGGCGCGAGATCTGCCGGTGACGGTCAGGCGGCGCTTCGAGGCTGCCCGCACGGCGGCCCGGGAGGCCTCGGCGAGCAGGCGAGCGGAGATCCTGCACGAGCTGGAAGCGCCGCGAAGCGCGCCGCCCACTCCCCCGAACCCTACCAGGACGGCCGAAGAGCCTGCGGTACACACGGAAGAGGTTTAGGAACGCGATGGAAGAGGAAACCGGTTTGGCATCCGCCGAAGCTGCCGAATACACGTACTTGACGCTCCCGCCGGACGTGGCGTTGCGTTCCTGCATCGGCCTTGTGCTCGCGGGGCTCGCAGCTCGGGCCAAGATTGGTGTTGCGGGGCTCGAAGAGGCCATCGAGATTCTCGAGGACCAGCACTCTGCAAACGGATCGACCAGGTTCCGCTTCTCCCTGAAGGACGAGAGCCTCATCGCCGAGGTCGAGGAGCGGGAACCGGACGCGGTCCGGGGCATCGGTACGGCGTCCGGCTGGCGCACCGTGGTAGAGATGGTGTCGTGACCACCAGGCGATACCGACGACCCGACAAGGCGCGCACCAGGCGGCTCCTGATCCGCTACCACAAGCACGGCGACCAGAAGGCGCGCGAGCAGGCTATCCAGGAGCAGCTCCCGCTCGTCGAGTTCCTCGCTCGTAAGTTCGCCGGTCGCGGCGAGCCGGTCGAAGATCTCGTGCAGGTCGGTTCCGTCGGTCTCATAAAAGCCGTCGACCGCTTCGATGTGGATCGCAACATCGAGTTCTCCACCTACGCGACACCGAACGTCTTGGGCGAGATCAAGCGCTACTTCCGCGACAAGGGCTGGGCCGTGCGCGTCCCTCGCGGCTTGCAGGAGCTGAGGCAGTCCGCCAAAGAAGCCATCCGCGACGGCACCGTAAAGACCGGCTACTCGCCGACCTTAGAGGAACTCGCGGAGTCCCTGAGCTCGGACGTAGAGAGCGTCGCCGAAGCCCTGACGTTGGGCCGCGCCTACAACACCGCGAGCCTCAACGCGCCCGTGAGCCCCGCCGACAAAGAAGGCGACTCCATGATGGACTTGCAGGCCGACGAGAACTCCCCGCTGGAGGGCCTGGAAGACAAGATCCTGCTGCAAGAAGCGATGGAGAATCTCAAAGACCAGCAGCAGCAGATCCTCAACCTGCGCTTCAACGAGGGCAAGACCCAGACCGAGATCGCCGAGATCATCGGCGTCAGCCAGATGCACGTCTCCCGGCTCCTGAGACGCGCCGTCGCGGACTTGCGGCGCCAGCTCGGTGAGATGGGCGAGCCGCGAGCTGAGCTGGAAAACAAGGCCTGAAAAAGTAAAATGCCCTCATGCAGAGCCACGAGATCCGCCAGCGTTACCTCGACTTTTTCGTAGAGAGGGGCCACCAACTCTACCCGAGCTCGTCCCTGATCCCCCACGACGATCCCACGGTCCTCCTCACCACCGCTGGTATGCAGCAGTTTATCACCTACTTCACTGGCCAGGAACGCCCTCCAAATCCCCGTGCTGCGAGTGTCCAGAAGTGCTTTAGGACCCCTGACCTCGAAGAGGTAGGAGACTCGACTCACCTCACCTTCTTCGAGATGCTCGGCAACTTCTCCTTCGGCGACTACTTCAAAAAAGAGGCTGTCGAGTGGGCCTGGGAGTTTCTGACAGAGGAGCTCGAACTGCCGCCGGAGCAGCTCTGGATTACGATCTTCGAAGGTGACGAGGACGCACCAGTGGACCTCGAAGCCAAGGAGCACTGGATGCGCGTGGGCGTCCCCGAAGGGCGCATCTTCGGGCTCCCAAAGAGTGAGAACTGGTGGGGACCGCCCGGCGACACGGGCCCCTGCGGTCCCTGCTCCGAGGTCTACTTCGACTACGGTGAGGAGCTCTCTAAAGGAGACCCCGCTGAGGACCCCAAGTACGGCCCCGGAGGGGAAGAGGGGGATCCACGTTTTATCGAGATCTGGAACCTCGTCTTTAACCAGTACGAGCAGCTAAAAGACGGCACACTCAAACCTTTGTCCAGGACCGGTATCGATACTGGGATGGGACTAGAACGCACCACTGCCGTCGTACGGAACGTCCGCTCTGTCTACGAGACCGACCTCTACGCACCGATCTTCGAGCAGGTGAAGGAGTACACCGAAGTTAGGCTGGGAGACTCAGAGGTTACCGACAGAGCCCTGTACATCCTCGCCGACCACGCCAAGGGTATAGCGTTCCTCATCGCCGATGGCGTGAGGCCCGGCAACCAGCGGCGCGAGTATGTTCTTAGACGCATAATACGCCGAGCGGCGCTTCAAGCATACGCACGCCTCGGCATGGGCCCGGAGCAGCTGGCGGAGCTGGCGGAGGTGGTCGTGGATTACATGGGCGATTTCTACGCGGCGCTGGAGGGGGCGCGGGAGGACATCTGGCGCGTTGTGACGGCGGAGGCCAGACGCTTCGTGGAGATCTACGACTCCGGCATGAGGCTCTTGGAGGCGGAGATAGCAGGTCTCTCAGGGGGTAACTTCCCGGGCGACGTGGCATTCACGTTGCACGACACCTACGGCTTCCCGGTCGAGGTCACGAGGGAGGTTTTGTCGGAGAGGGGCATCTCTCTGGACGAGGCGGGGTTCGCGGAGGCGATGCGTCGGCAGCGCGAGCGGGCACGCGAGGCGGCACCAGGCCACGAGAGGCTCGTAACGGCGTTCCGCGATAAGGACATGAAGAGCCGCTTCGTCGGCTACGAGCGGGAGCAGGTCGAGACCAGGGTCCTCGCCGTCGAGGAAGCTTCAGGAGCCGCCGGGGAGCTAAACATGGTGCTGGAGGAGAACCCGTTCTATGCTACGGGTGGCGGGCAGGTAGCGGACGAGGGTTGGATCTCTTCCGAGTCCGGCCAACTCGAGGTCTTCGACGTAGTCCCGGCGGACGACTACCAAGTCATACGTGCTAGGGCCCAGCGCGGCGCCGTTCAAGTCGGCGACCGGGTGACCGCCTCCATAAACCGGGTGCGACGTCAGCAGGTCGAGGCCAACCACACCGCCACGCATATCTTGCATTGGGCTTTACGGGCCGTCTTAGGCAAGGATGTTGTCCAGGCGGGAAGCTACGTAGGACCCGACCGGTTGCGCTTTGACTACCGCTACAGCGGCAAGGTAGAAGAAGCCGCCCTTCGGCGCATACAGGAGCAGTGCCTGCTCAAGATCACCGAGAATCAGCCCGTTCGTTACTACACGACCACCCTCGAAGAGGCCCGCAACCTCGGGGCGATAATGCTCTTTGGGGAGAAGTACGGCGACCTCGTGCGCGTCGTCGAGATAGACGGCTTCTCGCGCGAGCTCTGCGGCGGTACCCACGTGCGGGGAACTGCGGAGGTCGGCGCGTTCAAGATAACCTCGAACCGAAAGCACGGCGCCGACCTCTACCGCATCGAAGTCCTCACGGGCCGCGAGGCGCTCTACTACCTAGTCGGCGTTACCGAAAGAGCAGAGGAGGTAGCAGACTCCTTGCACGTGCCCGCAGAACGGCTCCCCGAAGCCGTCGTTGGGTTGCGGGAAGAGGCCCGCGAGGCACACGAGGCTGCCCGAGAAGAAACACTCAAGAAGGGCCTCGAAGAGGTAGGTTCCCTCGTCGAGGGCGCCGACAACGTAGACGGGATGAAGGTCGTGACTGGCCAAGTCGTGGCGGCGGACGTGAAAGGCCTCCGCCAGATCTCCGATGACGTAAAGAACCGTCTCTCGGGACCATCGGCCGTGGTGCTCGCAGCGGCCTTGGGGAACAAGGCGGTCCTCGTCGCCAACCTGCACCCCGAGGTCTCCCGCAGGGTCGGGGCCGGGGAGATCGTCAAAGAAGTCTCCGATATCCTCGGCGGCGGCGGTGGCGGCGGGCCCACCATGGCCCAGGCCGGTGGCGGCGAGGTGGAAGCCATCCCGCGGGCCCTCGACAAAGCGAGGGACATCCTAGACCAGAGACTCGCAGGCCCCACAGAGAGCTAGCCCTGAGTTCAAGGAGATCCCAGGGAAGGGTAGTCGCTTTGGACCTCGGCGAGGCTTACAGCGGGGTGGCAATCTCCGACCCCGGCGGCACACTCGCCCGCCCCTTGGAGGTGATGCCCTCGGGCCGGCTCGAGGATCGCCTGCGTGAACTCTTTGCGGAGGAGGCCGTGGCCGAGGTCGTGATCGGGGTGCCGAGGACGCTCGGGGGAGAGGTCGGCTTTCAGGCAAAGTGGGTTTTGGCTAAACTAGATACCCTGAAAAGCGTGTTCCCCACCATGCGCTTCGTAGAGTGGGACGAGCGCTTCACCACCCGCCTGGCCCACTCCATAGACCGGCAGGGACGGCGCAAGGGGGGAAAGAGGAAGCGAGTGGACCACCTGGCGGCCGCCGGCATGTTGCAGGAATATCTGGACCGGAGGGGGGTTCTTGGGTCGGCACAACGAGGCACGTAGGCGCAACTGGGAGGAGCTCGACGTGCTCCTCGACGCCGTGCGATCTTCCGGCCGGTCCCCGAGGAGACGACGCCCCGGACAGAAGAAACGGCGTCGCAGGCGCAACTCCCCGGTCAGACCTTCAGTGGTGCTGGCGCTCTTGCTCGTATGCGTCCTCTACGGAGGATACCTGCTCGTGAGCGCGGCGTTCGGCAGCGGCGAGGAGGACGAGCCGGTGACGGTCGTGGTCGAGAAGGGGGATACTTTGGACGACGTCGCCGACAAGCTCGAGGAGGCCGGCGTTATAGAGAGCTCCACCTTCTTTAAGCTAAACGCCCGCACCGAGGGCACGGACATAAAGCCCGGCGAGTACCAGTTCGCGCCGGGCGAGGACGGCGACGAGATCCTGGTAGCCCTCTCCAGCGGCGACTCGGTCTCGAAGCTGCAAGTGACCATCCCCGAGGGCCTATCGCTGAAGCAGACCGCGCGGGCGGTAGAAGAAGGGGTCGGCATCCCCGCCGAGGAGTTCGAGGCGGCGGCCGAAGAGACCGACTACGAGTACGCCTTCCTCGAAGACCCGGCGGTCGAGACCACCGAGGGGTTCCTCTTCCCCAAGAAGTACGAGTTCGAGCAGGACGCCGACGCTTCCCAGATCGTCGATCGGCTCCTCAATCAGTACCTCGTAGAGACGAGGGGTCTCGACTTCGAGGGGGCTCAGGAGCGCCTGAACCTCACCGAGTACGAACTCGTCACGGTGGCGTCCCTCGTCGAGAAAGAGGCCGCCAATGACGAGGAGCGACCATTGGTGGCCAGCGTGATCTACAATCGCATCCGGTCGGACATGCCCCTGCAGATGGACGCCGCGATACAGTACGTCTTGGACGAACCCAAGGAAGACCTTTCGCTCGACGACCTGGAGATCGAGTCACCCTACAACACCTACAAGACCGCCGGCCTGCCGCCCGGCCCGATCGCCAACCCGAGCCTGGAGTCCATCCAGGCCGCCCTCGTGCCGGCACGGACCGACTACCTCTACTACGTCCTCCAGGCCGACGGCAAAGAACACTTCTTCACCAACGACTACGACGAATTCTTAAACGCGAAGCAAAAATCGCAGGCGGAGCGAGAGAGTGAGGCGACATCGCTTGCCGTCACACACTGACGAAGTAGACGAGAAATTACTGCCTCCCGAAACTCCCGTTTCCGGTCTTTACAATCTAGCGTCTCCCTAGGATGATCTGGGTGTTGAACTGAATCCCAGGCGTGTTCGCCTGTAGCTTCCGCACCCGGGCGAGCTTTTCTATGGCTGCGAGGTAGCGGCGGCTTGCACTCTCGTGTAGCCGGGCTATCTGTAGGAGGTATACAGGCGCGACACGCGGTGGGTTTGACCGCGAATGAACTGTCCGGCCATAAGTACCTCAAAGAGCGTGGTAAGCATCCAGCACGAGACGATGCGCTCCGAGAGGAGGGCCTCTAAGGGCGTGGGGTCCTCGCCGGCGATCTCCGCCTTCATCGCATCGAGCTTGGCATAGAGGGCCTCTTCGATGAGCGGGTCGTTTGCTGCGGCGGTCCTGGCGAGTGCCCGCTGGCCGGTCCTGGCGATGTCCGAGGCGCGGTCGATGACCTCCGGCGCGCTTCTCTTTACCGCTCGTCTAAGCTCCCGCCTGGCCTCCTTGTCTCCGCCCTCCGCCTTCTTTGATAGTTTCTCTAGCTCCTCAAGTCGCTCGCTCACATCCTTAGGCAGTTCAAGCTTTCTACTCACTTCTCATTAACCTCCAATGTCTTTGATAGCGTCGGTATCCACTAGTAACGAGGTAAGCGCGGGTGAGGATCTCCGTCAGTTTTTGGGAAGGCGACTGAAATGGCTGGGTACGATATCAAGTACTGGTGCCCATAGTGTGGGGCTGACGGTAATGTGCACGGCAAGGACAAGGATGAGGCAGTTGAAAAACTGGAGGAAGCCGAAGAGGAGCACGAAAGGAGGATGGGGCATCGGGGTTTTGTGACAGAAGAACCGCCTGGACCAGCCTAGGCTAGGCGATCAACCGCGGCGAGAAGATGCAGGTGGCCCCGGCCTTTTGCTTGCCTCTCAACGTGTTTATTAATCCAAATTTCACTGGCTGTTAACCCAGCATCTCTACTGAGCTACTAGAATTGATCTCGTTCGGCATCATCGTGCTCGTCAGCATCATTTTGCTCCTGGGCATTTTGGCAGCCGTGGAATGAGAACGCAGGTAGCACGCAGAAAGAGGACGCAGGGAAGAAAATGAAGGCTGTAGCAAGCTCGCGGAAAGAAGAAGAATCGGACCTGGTATCAACAACGTCCCTAGCAGGGACCAAATGGACAGTGGAGAAGCCGGAGACTCGCGCTTTGGGCGAGTGGATAGAGTTTGGGCACAAGCTACGAAGCGCATCCGATGAGGAAATCCTCTCCCTGATGAGTAGCGTAGCGACGTACCTCGAAGAGAAGCTAAATGAGGAGACACTCCCGAGCACCGACGACTATAGGGAGTATATACGAGGGTACGCGAACACGAGCTTGAAGGCAGCCCGGGCCGAGCTGGCAAGGAGGCACTCGGAGGGGCTAAGGTGAGAGTGATGAGGAGTGTATTATTTAGTACCCCGACCCGCTTCTCATGCCCTTTAGGCCCTTGACTTTCCGAAAACGAGTTTCCGCGAACTAGGGCGTGTTTGGTGAATCAGAAACGGGGAGGATCGGGCTCAAAAACGTGCGAAAACGCTCGTAACGGCACCTCCCATGCAGTCGAAGGATCTATTTGGAAGGGTCTCGTTCCCCTCAGCGGGATTCACCAGACAAGCCCTAGCCTTAAAAAGTGTCCGAAAAGTCTCGCTGGGCTCCAAGCCAGAACCTTGCGGGACTATGAAACGCCGCGAAAAGTCCCTGATTTTGTCGTTGTGGGCCAGCCAAACGTGCGATAGAGAAGCCACTCAGCACCTTTTCGGACAGTTCACAGAAACCGTCCGAAAAGTTCTAAACACGGGCTAACCGCTTCATCATGAGTCGAGCCATCGCCGCATAGACGAAAGACTCGCTAGTCGAGCACAGCCTCTCGTAGTCCTTGCTCATCCTACGGTTGTGGCTCAACCATGCAAAGGTACGCTCCACCACCCACCGCCTCGGCAAAACTTCAAAACCCCGACGTGGGAGCAGCCTCTGCCAGTCGATCTGCCATCCCTCCTTGAACCATTCCTCTGCCCAGATCCGCGCTACCTTTTCTGAGGTAGGCTTTGGGGTGCGATGCACAACCTCGACGCTCAGCCCTAACGCCTTTTCTGCCCACTCCTTGCCCCTGCCTCGGTAGCCCGCGTCTACCCACAACTGAGAAAGGTGCTGAAGACGATCGCCTGAGCCCTCCAGCAGCAACCTGATCCCGTCCTGATCTGGTACCTTAGCGTTGTGGACCTTGGCCTTGAGCACGAGTCCCTCCGTGTCCACCAAGAGATGACGCTTTCTGCCGCGAACCTTCTTACCGCCGTCGTAGCCCCGTGCTTCGCCACCCACCCCGGTCGTTTTAGCCGACTGTGAGTCGACCATCCCTGCGCTGGGCTGTGAGTTCCTTCCCAACCGCACCCGTAAGCGCTCGCGCAGTGCAGTGTTTAGCCGCTCCCAGGTACCGTCGATGAGCCAAATCCTGAAGTAGTGATAGACGGTCTTCCAGGGCGGGAAGTCGTGCGGCAAAAGGCGCCACCAGGCACAGCCACTACGGACGATGTAGAAGATGGCATTTAGGATCTCGCGCGGGGAGTGTAGGCGGGGCCTACCGTAGGGCTGTGGAGCGGGAAGGTGGGCCTCTAAGTAAGCCCACTCAGCATCGGAGAGGTCAGTAGTGTATGCTCTTCTCATGTCGGTAGGGTACCGAGCCAACGCCTCAAAACCCTTTTTCGGACAGTCTCACAGAGACTGTCTGATAATTCCGGAACGGCCCCGATCTCGACTCCTACGAGCGGCCAAAACGGACCCAGAAGCACCATTTCGCTACCTTGAGTACCGCTAACTCGAACCTTCGGGAGCCCTCTAGCGATTTATCAGACAGTTTC
>Ga0126312_10000061_pt1 | contig 42306 bp, 32 predicted proteins | sample Plot104A_FD_92537 | JGI IMG/M metagenome (GOLD analysis project Ga0126312, IMG submission 92537) | Serpentine soil microbial communities from UC McLaughlin Reserve, CA, USA - Plot104A | ecosystem: Environmental > Terrestrial > Soil > Grasslands | place: USA: UC McLaughlin Reserve, Lake County... | reverse complement strand
TCGCCAGCGACTGGGTGATGCTCACAACCGGCGTCAGGCTCCGCGGCCGAGCCGCACTGCAACGGGAGCTGGTCGCCGAGTTGGACCGCGCAGGCATAGCCGCGCTCGGATTCGGCGTCGAACTCGTCTTCAAGAAGGTTCCGGAGAGCCTGGTTGAGGAGGCGCGGCAACGTTCCTTTCCTGTCTTCGAGGTGCCGCTTCCGACGCCGTTTCGCGACATCATCGGCTTCGTAAATCGCTCGCTGCTGAGCAGCGAGCTTTGGCGGTTGCAGCGGCTGAACTCGATGAGGTCGTACCTGCTCGACGCGATGCGTGCGCGCGACCCCCGGGAAGCGATCCTGACGCGACTCGCGCACCTGCTCGACAGCGCCGCGCTCGTCTTCAGCGGCGAGGGCAGGCTCGAGCACAGCGCGGGAGTCGCGCGCGCGGATCAGATCTGGGCGGAGGTTTCCCGGCGAGACGTGGCGGCCCAGCAGTTCGACGTCGCGGGCTGTCACGCCACGGCGATGCCGGTGTTCGTCGAAGGCCGGCCGCATCACTGGCTCGTTTGCACCACGAGGAGGACGGGGGGGGTCGCCCGTCTGGTCAAACCGCTTACGGAAACGGGGGCCTCGCTCCTCGAGGCGATCGATCGGGCCCGAGGGATCGCGTGGGCCGAGGAGCGCGCGCTCAGAGCGGACCTCCTGGAGCGCGTTCTTGAAGGCAGGACGTCATTCGACGGAGCTACCATCGCCCGCTTCGAAGCATGTGGGATCGATCTCGGCGGCTCCGCCCGGATCCTGGTCCTCTCGGACCGAGCTCAAGGCGACTCGGAGCAGTCGGCCCCGGAGAGCGTCCGGCACCGGCTTGAGGGCTTCCTCGCATCCCGTCACGTCGCCAATCTGATCACCGAGCGGGACGACAGGCTGATCCTCCTCCTTCAGGGGGGAGGCGAGCTCGATGCCCTGGTACACGAGTACCTGGCCGACGCCGAAACCCTGCTCGCGGGACTCGGCCGCCCGTTCTCGCTGCGTGGGGGGGCGGTCGACTCGCTCCGAGACGCGGAGCTCGCGTTCGACCACTTGGAGCACGAGCCAGGATCTCGGAGGCTGCTGCGTTTCGAGGATTTCGGCCTGATCGAGTGGGTCATCGTGGATACGCCCGCGAATCGGCTGGAGCCGAAAGTGGGCGAGCTTCTGGAGGAGATCAAGCGGGACGAGATGCTCTACGAAACGCTGGTCAAGTACCTCGAGGTCGACCTCGACGTCGGCCGAGCTGCAAAGGACCTTCACTTGCACCCGAACTCGCTGCGCTACAGGTTGGGCCGGATCGAGGAGCTGCTCGAATGCTCGCTACACGAGCTGTCGACCATCTCCAGCCTGTACTTCGCGACGACCTTCGACCGGCTGTCGAGCAGATCCTCAGGCGGATCGTCTCGCTCGACGTCCTAGGATGAAACCCTGAGCATCGTGGATTCCCCAAATCCGAGCGAGGCGTCCGGGGTACCCACGGTTGCCCGCCGCTCGAAGCGTATGCTAGGAACAGGGCGCGTCGTCTAGACGGAAATCTCGCTTCACGACCGAGGAGAGGAGAGGCGATGGCCACCAAGCCGAAGTCGGGCACGAGGTACGACCCGAATGCCGACGGCAGGCTTCAGGAGGAGTTCGTTGAGAAGTGGCGGGACAACGCCTACGGCTGCTTCTCGTCGGGGCACAAGTTCTGCCGCGAGGTCTGCCCGGTCATGCAGGTCACGCACAATGAGAACCACTCGCCGACGGCCTTCCACGCGAACATCGTCGCGATGGAGCAGGGGCAGGTCTCGGTCGAGGACGTCGCCGATGACTACGTGCACTGCACGCAATGTGGCGCCTGCGAGCTGCGCTGTCCCAACACCCTCTTCACGGGCGACTTCTACCGGCATCGCACGGAGACCGTGAAGGTGGTGCGAGCGATGCGCGCGCTCATGATCGACACGGGCCTCGATCGGCAGAACTGGCAAGTTTGGAACCGGTTGACCGACGAGCTCAAGAACGAGCCCGTGCTCGGTGTCGGCAACGGGCAGCCCAACGGCCAGGAACATGTGCGCGACTGGGCCGATGGCCTCAACATCCCGGTCGGCGGCGAGACGATCATGTTCGTCGACTGCGAGGCCGCCTTCTATCGCACATCCATTCCGCGGGCGACGGCGCAGATCCTTCAGAAGGCGGGCGTGCCCTTTGGGCTTATGCAGGAGCAGTGGTGCTGCGGTGGACCGGCGGCGGAGATGGGCTACGTCGAGCAGTCACGCGCCTTCGCCGAACATAACGTGGCGGATTGGCGTGCGGTCGGAGCGAACCGGATCATCGCCATCGAGCCGCACGACTACATCCACTTCACCGAGGACTATCCGGCCTACTTCGGCGAGAGCTTTGACTTCGAGGTTATCCAGATCCTCGAGCTCGTCGCGGAGCTGATTCGCGACGGGCGGCTGAAGCTCGAGAAGCCGATCGATCGAGTCGTCACCTACCACGATCCGTGCCGGTTGAACAAGCGTAAGGGCATCTATGAGGCGCCTCGGGAGATCCTGCGGGCGATTCCAGGGCTCACGTTCAAGGACATCGACCATGTCACCCAGTGGTCCTACTGCTCGGGGGGTGGCGGGGGACTGCCAATCGAGAAACCAGAAATCACCGCTGAGATCAGCCGCCGGCGCGTCGACCTCGCCGCCGAGCTCGAGGTCGACACGCTCGTAAGCGGGTGCGTGTGGTCGGAGCGCCCGCTCGCGGCCGCGGGGAGCGAGGCGGGCATCGAGGTGCTCGACATCATCGAGCTCGTCGCCGACTCCGCTGGAATCGAGGTCGGCGAGAGGAAGGGTCCGTGAGCATGGTCACGGCGCTCGAAGATTCGGTCGTCGAGGAGCTCGGGGCGACCCTGGAAGAGGATGGTGCCGTTCTCACGAACGTCACTAGCCGCGCGATGCGCGCGCGGGTACCGGCACCCTTCCCTGTCCACCGCTGGTTCGAGTACATGCCTCAGGTGGTAGTCCTACCGCGCACGGCCGAGCAAGTCTCCGAGATCGTCAAGTTCGCAAATCAGCACGGAATCCCGGTCGTGCCACGAGCGGGGGGGACCGGCCTCGCCGACGGCGCCGTCCCCCTGCGCGGCGGGATCATGGTCGACATCAAGCGGATGGACGAGATCAAGGAAATCGACCTCGTAAACAGGACGGTCACGGTCGGACCCGGGATCAACATGCTCAAGCTCAACGAGCAGCTGAGAAAGCACGGCGTGATGTACCCCGACGATCCGGCGTCATACCCGTGCTCGCTTGTGGGTGGGCGGATCGGAACGGGCGGCTGGTCTCTGTTGGGCGCCCGCTACGGGCACACGCGAGACCTCGTGGTGTCGATGCAGGTCGTGCTGCCGACGGGCGAGATCGTCGAGATCGGCGACGGCGGAGGGCGCAAGCTACGCAAGTCATCGACTGGGCTAAATCTCAAGCAGCTCTTTACGGGCCACCAAGGAACGCTCGGGATCACGACCGAGGCGACGCTCGAGCTCGTCCCCCGCGCCGAGTGCGAGTTTGCGGCCTTCTTCGCCTTCGACGACTACATGAAGGCCCATCTCACGACGGGTACGCTCGCGCGCTCAGGGTTGGCGACGCTGGCAGGCGTCGTGCTCTTCGATGAGAGGAAGCTTGCCTACCTTCGCCGGGACGACGAGGCCTACATCCCGCAGCCAGATTGGGTCGTGTCGGCCGTGGCAGCGACCCTCTACGGGACGCGGGCCGAGGTGGAACCTGCATCCAAACGGGTGATGGAACTAGGACGGAGCGCGGGCGGCAAGTACGTCGGCGACGAGATCTCATGGGGCGATTGGGCCTCGCGCCACGATCGCTACGCGACGCCGCTACACGGACGGCTGCCTAGCGGTGAGGTTGTCCCGATGTGCTGGCACTGCGAGGACGCGGCCCTTAGCTACAGCGAGCTACCGAAGGTGCGCGAAGAGTGGCATGCGATCGTCCAGCGCTACATTGACGAATACGGGATCTTCGACGACTGGGGCATGTTTGCCTACACGAACAGCGCCTATAAGCCGTGGGGTGACTACCTCGTCGAGATCGACGTCGGTATCTGGGAGGAGAAGCTGAACGACGAGACCTGGGCTGGCTGGGTCAACCTCAAGCGGGAGATCGCGGAGGTCTCGCTGCGCCACGGAGGCTCGATCACCGCGTGCCACGGGGCCACGCGCGTGGGCGACGCCGAGCTAGTGCCGACCGAGATGGGCAGCGCCTGGGAGGTCGTGAAGAGAGTCAAGCGCGCGCTCGATCCGAACAACGTCATGAACCCCGGGAAGCAGATGCTCGACGAAGCCTACGTGTCCAGTGACGGAGATGGCTCCGGATGACCGACGACACCTACAAGCAGGGCACGTATAGGCCAAGCGAGCAGGAGCCTCCGAAGCCCAAGCCGATTGCTGACGGAGTCGTCTCGCGCTTCGAACACGTGCTAGAGGTCGACCCGACGCTCATGCGACGCTTCGAGCAACAGTACCAGCCGGTTTGGGAGACCAAGCGGATCGTCGACAGTCGCTGGGAACACCTCCGCTGGATGCACGACCACTTCGCCGATGAGGTGCTGGTCGCGGGCGAGGAGTCCGAGACGGGCGCCGAGTGACCGCGGTTTCGGTCCTTAAGCTGGCGCCTCAATCGCTCGTTTGCGGGCGCCCTCGGCAAAACGGGGTCGACGAGCAAATGGTTCGCGACGGGCGTAGCGGAGCGACGGTGGAGCCACTACCCCGCCGAGCCCGAGATCGGCATTCGCAAGGAGAGGTCGAACTAGGAGGAGGAGAGCAATGAGCGACAACGGCCGGATGAAGTTCAGCTACGTGATGCTGCCCGATTACCCTCTATCGGAGTCGCTGGAAATGATCAAGGCCGCGGACGAGCTCGGCTTCTACGCGTGCTACAGCGTCGATGAGACGTGGCACAAGGACCTGTGGCTTCTCTTTGCCGCCGCAGCCGACAAGACGAGCACGATTCGGTTCGGGCCAGATGTCACGCACGTCTTCTTGCGGGAACCGACCCTGATCTGTCAGCAGCTCGCGACCCTCGACGAACTCTCGAACGGTCGTGCGGAGGCCGTCGTCTCCACCGGCAACTTCGTGATGATGCAGCAGTATCACATCGATTGGGCAAGCAAGAAGCCGCTGTCCCGACTCAGAGAAGCGATGCACGTCATGAGGACCTTCCTCGACGAGGGCAAGATCGACTTCCAAGGCGACTTCTTCCAGTACACCGGCCTGTTCACCGCGGCCCGGCCCGTGCAGGAGCACCTTCCGCTCAAGATGGGCGCGATGAAGGGCCCGCGATCGTTCGAAGCGGCGGGGGAGATCGCCGACGGGATGCACCACGCGCTCGGCTACTCCCGCGAGGCCTACGACTACGCGGTCGAGCACGTCCGGATCGGTGCAGACCGCGCTGGGCGTGACGTCGATGATCTCGACCTCGGCGCCTGGGTCGTGTTCGTGGTGAGCGAGGACTCGGTTGCCGCGAAGCAGGCCGCCCGCATCATTACCGCCTTCTACATCCCGTCGATGCCGCCGGAGTTGCTCGAGCGCCACGGTGTTGACCTCGAGGGGATCCAACCGATCAACGACGCGTTTGCCGCCGGTGACGTGGCCAAGGCGGTCGAGCTGACGACTCCTGAGCTGGCGGAGAAGCTATCGATGGCTGGGACGCCGGACGAGTGCATCGAGCAGATCAAGACGAACGTCCAGGCAGCAGGGATAAACCACATGGTCCTCGCAGTCACGGATTCCGATCTCGTCGAATTCTTCACTGAGCAGAAGGTCGAGAACGTTCCTGACGTTCGCGGGCAACTCAAGCTCATCGCGGAGCGGATCATGCCCGCGTTCGCGTAAGCTCCAGCGCGACTGGCGCCGGGCGGCCATCGCTGCCGATGCGCTACCGGTTGACGACCTCACCGAGCTCCTGCTGATGCAGAGGTTTCGTAGGCCTTGATCGGAAGAGCACCAGCCCGAGGGTTCAAGTAGGCGTCCAGTCGAGCGCGCCGGATATTCGGACGAGGCGCTGGATCGAGTATGCGATGAGGCTGCGTGCCGCGGGCGCTAGGGTGTACCAGGGCGTCGCATGGGATCCGAAAGAAGCTCGCTCACCGACGACTCCCCGGCCATGGGCGCCCGGGTTGGGTCGGGGCCCGTCCCGCCGGCGAACGCAGGCACGGATGCGGCCGGGCTCGAAGCGTCGGTGTCGAGCGCACCGCTCACGCCGCTGAGCTTCTTGGAGCGAAGCGCGGATGTCTGGGCCCACCGCCCCGCCGTTCGGGACGGCGGACGGGCGTGGACCTACGCCGAGCACTACAACCGCGTGCGCCGGGCGGCCGCCGCCCTCCGCTCGGAGCTCGGGATCGAGGTGGGTGACCGCGTCGCGACGCTGCTGCCGAACATCGCCGCCATGCTCGAGCTGCACTACGCCGTCCCCGGAGCCGGCGGCGTGCTCGTGCCGCTCAACACCCGGCTCTCGCCTGACGACTACGCATACATCCTCGCGCACTCGGGGGCGAAGGCTGTCGTGGCTTACGCGCCCGTGCGCCGGCAGCTCCTGGAGGCGATCGACCGGACGGAGGGAGAGCCTCCCCGGGTCGTGTGGGTCGAGGAAGGGGACGACGACCGCTCGGCCTACGAGGCTCTCCTGCGCGACGCGGCCCCCGCCGACCTGCGCCGACCGGACGACGAGCTGGCGCTCCTGTCCATCAATTACACCTCCGGCACGACGGGCTGGCCGAAGGGCGTGATGACGGCTCACCGCGGAGCCTATCTCCACAGCCTGGGGGTGGTGGCCGAGGCCGGGCTGTCACCGAGAAGCTCCTACCTGTGGACGCTCCCGATGTTTCACTGCAATGGCTGGGCGTACACATGGGCGGTCACGGCGATGGGCGCCAAGCATGTGTGCCTGCCACAGGTCGACCCGCCGCGCGTCTGGGACCTACTCAACGAGGAGGGCGTGACCCACTTGTGCGCCGCGCCGACCGTTCTGCTCATGCTCGTCGCAGCCGAGGAGGCTACGCCGTGCCGGGAGCCGGTACACGTTTTCGTCGGCGGCGCTCCGCCGGCCCCGGCGCTCCTCGAGCGGGCCGCGCAGCTCAACATGGCGGTGACGCATCTGTACGGCCTGACGGAGACCTACGGGCCGATCGCCGTGTGCGCGTGGAACCCCAACTGGGACGATCGGGCCCCTGCGGAGAAGGAGCGCCTGCGCGCGCGCCAAGGAGTGGCTACCGCGGTGAGCGAGCGGCTGCGCGTGGTGGACGAGCGGATGCGCGACGTGCCGCGTGACGGCGCCACCATGGGCGAGGTGGTCGTCCGAGGCAACAACGTCCTGCTCGGCTACTACCGCGATCCCGATGCGACGCGTCGGGCGTTCGCGGGCGGCTGGTTCCACACGGGCGACCTCGGCGTAATGCACCCGGACGGCTATGTGGAGCTGCGCGACCGCCTCAAGGACATCGTGATCTCAGGCGGCGAGAACATCTCGACGATCGAGGTGGAGCAGGCGCTCACCGCGCATCCGGCCGTGGCGGAGGTCGCCGTCGTCGGCGCACCCGACGAGCAGTGGGGAGAGGTGCCCGTGGCGTTCGTGGTCCCGCGCGATGGGGAGCGACTCGACCAGGAGGAGCTGCGCGGCTTCGCCCGCCAGCGCCTCGCACGCTTCAAGGTTCCGAAGCGGATCGAGGTGGTGGAGGAGCTGCCGAAGACGGGTACCGGGAAGATCCAGAAGTTCCTGCTCCGCGAGCGCGTCAGCCGATAGCGACGGCGATCGCTGGCGCCGACGCCACGACGCGGGCTGCTACGCACTTCGCCCGGAGGTGCCTCCCCAGGATCACTATCACGCTTCGCCTCGATCGTCTCAGGGTGGCCATGCCGATGTTCGCGCAAGCCGAGACGGCGGCAGGGGACCGGTCCTTTCCTGGACTCCTGGTTAGGAAAACCTCCAAAGCCAGTGGATGGATCCGTGGATTCGACAGCTGCGGGAGGGACGCTGTCGCCTGGGCCAACGGGACGAGGTACGGCCTCGCGGCCTCGGTCTGGACCCGCGACGTCGCCCGCGCCCACCGGGTCGCCAACGCCCTGCGCTTCGGCTGCGTGTGGATCAACGACCACATCCCGCTGGCCTCCGAGATGCCCCACGGCGGCTACAGGCAGTCGGGCTACGGCAAGGACCTCTCGGTCTACTCGCTCGAGGACTACAGCAACATCAAGCACGTGATGCTGAGCCTGGCGTAGGTACCGGCGCGACTCCGCGGCTAGCCGAACAGTGGTAGTGACCAGGCCGTTGGTGCCGGCTTTGCGCGCAGCTGAAGCCTTTGGTAGCCCAGGCACTACCAAAAGCTGCAATCGGTCCGCGGGATGTCGAACCAGTGCGGCGGAAGTCCTCAGCGGCGAGGCCCCCAGGTCCTCGGATGCGCTGAGCTGCGAGTTGGGGATCCGCTCCAGGCCCGCGAAGATCGGGATGATCATGTACGGCAGCCACACGTGGCTCATCAGGAGTCAGATGGAGACGTTGCGGCTCAGCCCGGGACCATGGCGCCGGTCGGCTCGAGTGCCCGGTTGAGGACCCCCGCAGCTCGAAAGCAGTGAGGGCGTGGGCCTGCCCTTCAGCGAGCTGGCTTGGACCGCTTGTCCAGCGAGGACGGCTTAGAAGCGGCCCTTGTGCCGCTTTCGATAGTCGCGCTGATTTTCAGCGCCCATGCTCCTGGCCCAGCCGGGACCGGCGCCTCGGGTGTCGGAGGTATCGAACCTCAGTCCGGCCACCATGAGGAAGGCGTGGCCTGAGTTCGCGTACACCGTGAACCAGTCGCCCTTGCCGTGGTGCGCCCAGCGCATGAAGCCGCTCGAATCCAGCGGCTGGTCGATGAAGCGGCCGCCGTGAAGCGCATAGCTCACGGAGCCCGAGCAGTCATAGCAGCGCGACTTGAACTTCGAGTGACCGCCGCCGTAGCAGTAGTCCCGGCCCTTCGCGATCTTGTTTGCCGCCTCGATCACGAGCTTGACGCGGCGCGGGGCGCAGTCGGGGGCGCGCGCGAGCCCGTCGACCAGCGTCGCGTCACCACAGCTCCCGCCCCCGCCGTCGGATCCGCTGACCGAGGTGCCCCCGCCATCGCCGCCGCTCGGTGAGATGCCCCCGCCACCCGCACTAGCCGGCGTGGCCGGAATCGCGATCAGGCCCACCGAGGCTGCCGCGAGGGCCAGCGTGGCGCCTAGCCTGGTCCCCCTGCGACGAACCCCCTCTTGGATGCGCAAATCGACCGTCTCCTTCGTCGGCCTACGGGGTTAGCTGTCGGGCTGGCGCTAAAGGAGCCTGCGCCCCCACCAAGGGTGGGCTCGCCCCAAGATTTGGTTCCCCCGCTCCCCGCCCGTGGCGGGGATTCGGCGTTTACGGGTTATCCGATGGCGCGGCACCTTACACCATCGAGCCGACGCTTGCTCACATAATCCTCACAATTTCGCCACGAGAGGCGAAGTCCCTGCAATTTGCGAGACCCGCATGCGACCGCGGCGCATCCCCCCAGCCCGCCCAGCGGCGGAGCGCTGGCTCAGGCTGACGGATTCCGCTCGAGCCGGCGCAGCATCTGGTAGTCCTCGGACTACCAGATGCTGCAACGGATTTGGTGATGCGCCGCATTAGCGACTGGACCAGCTCCCCACTAGGCGGCCAGTTCAGAGGCGGCGCCGACCCAGAGTGCGCTTCGCTAGGCAGCCCGGACTCGGTTGGTAGGTTCCGTTCGTGAGGATCGAGGGTAAGACGGCGCTGCTCACGGGCGCGACGGGTGGTCTCGGGCGGGCGATCGCTAAAGCTCTGGCGGAGCGCGGTGCGACGCTCGTGCTTAGCGCCCGGAAGGACGAGGCTCTGCGCGAGCTGGCCGACGCGCTTCCCGGCGAGCACCGCGTCGCAGCGGCGGACCTCGGCACCGAAGGGGCGGCCGCGCGACTCGCCGCGGACGTCGGAGACGTCGATTGCCTGGTGGCAAACGCGGGTCTGCCCGGAACCGGCAGGCTGGAGAGCTTCTCGCCGGAGGAGATCACGCGGGCGATCCGGGTCAACCTCGAGGCGCCGATGATCCTCGCCCGCGAGCTGTCAGCCGCGATGCGGGACCGCGCCGAGGGCCACCTGGTGTTCATTTCCTCTCTCTCCGGCAAGGCCCCGAGCCCGCGCTCTGCGGTGTACTGCGGGACGAAGTTCGGCCTACGGGGATTTGCGCTGTCCCTGCGTGCCGACCTCATGCGCGCAGGGATCGGCGTCTCGCTGGTGGTTCCGGGCTTCATCCGCGAAGCGGGCATGTTCGCCAGCTCCGGCGCAAAGCCGCCGCCAGGACTCGGGACGTCGACCCCCACCGAGGTCGCGGCAGGGGTCCTGAAGGCGATCGAGCGGGACAGGTTCGAGGTGGCGGTGGCCCCCCTTCCGCAGCGCGCCCTGGCGCACCTAGGACTCGCGAGTCCGCGGTTGGCGATGCTGGCGATCACCGGCACCACCGCACGGAGGGCGGCGGAGCGGGTAGCCGAGGGGCAGGCGGACAAGCGCTAGTCGCGCGATTCGGTGCGGGAGGCGGCGTGAGCAGCGACAGCTTCGGTGCACGTGACACGCTCGAGGTCTCGGGGCACGAGTACGAGATCTTCCGCCTCGACGCGCTTCAGTCGCGTTACGACGTCGCCCGGCTTCCCTACTCGATGAAGGTGCTGCTCGAGAACGCCCTGCGGCTCGAGGACGGCGAGTCGGTGACGAAGCAGAACGTGGAGTCGATCGCGACCTGGGCCGCGGGGGCGGAGCCCAGCACCGAGATCCCGTTCCAGCCGGCGCGCGTCCTGATGCAGGACTTCACGGGCGTCCCGGCGCTCGTCGACCTCGCCGCCATGCGCGACGCGATGGAGGAGCTGGGCGGCGATCCCGGGCGGATCGATCCCCTGGTCCCGGTGGACTTGGTCATCGACCATTCAGTCCAGGTCGATGCGTTCGGGAGCGCGCGGGCGTTCGACATCAACGCCGACCGCGACTACGAGCGCAACCGAGAGCGCTACGCGTTCCTGCGCTGGGGCCAGCAGGCGTTCGACGGGCTGCGCGTGGTCCCGCCGGCAACCGGTATCTGCCATCAGGTCAACCTCGAGTACCTAGGGCAGGTCGTGTTCAGGCGCGAAGTCGACGGCACGCCGGGCCTGGATGGCCCGACCTTGCGGGCATATCCCGACACGCTGGTTGGGACGGACTCCCACACGACGATGATCAACGGCCTCGGGGTGTTGGGTTGGGGCGTCGGCGGGATCGAGGCGGAGGCGGCGATGCTCGGCCAGCCGATCTCGATGCTCCTCCCGCAGGTGGTCGGCTTCAAGCTCGCCGGCGAGCTCTCCGAGGGCGCGACGGCGACCGATCTGGTCCTCACCGTCACCGAGATGCTTCGCGAGCGGGGGGTGGTCGGCAAGTTCGTTGAGTTCTATGGCCCCGGGCTGGGCACGCTGGGGCTCGCCGACCGCGCGACGATCGGCAACATGTCGCCGGAGTTCGGCTGCACCTGCGCGATGTTCCCGATCGACTCCGAGACCCTCCGCTACCTCGAGTTCACCGGGCGTCCGAGGGATCTGATCGAGCTGGTCGACGCGTACGCTCGCGGTCAGGGGCTGTTTCACGACCCCGAGTCCGCGGAGCCAACCTTCTCGGAGATGCTCGAGCTCGAGCTCGGAGATGTGCAGCCGAGCATCGCGGGGCCGAAGCGTCCCCAGGACAGGATCGCCCTGACCGACGCCAAGGCCGCGTTCGAAGAGTCGCTGCGGGAGCTCGATCGCGAGCCGGCGGAGGGACTTGGCAACGCCTACGACGATGCGGTCGCCGGCACCTTCCCCGCCTCGGATCCCCCGGGCGAGGAGCACGACGACGAACGGGGCAAGCCACATCACGCTGGCGGCACGGTGGTCGAGGAGCGCAGAGCGGAGCCGATCCGGGTGGCGCTGGAGGACGGAACCGAGACCGTGCTCGACCATGGGCGGGTGGTGATCGCGGCGATCACCAGCTGCACGAACACGTCGAACCCCACGGTGATGATCGGCGCTGGGCTGCTCGCGAAGAAGGCCGTCGAGCGGGGGCTCGAGCGCAAGCCGTGGGTGAAGACGTCGCTCGCGCCCGGATCCACGGTGGTTACCGACTACCTCGAGCAAGCCGGGCTGACCGATCACCTCGACACGCTCGGCTTCAACCTCGTGGGCTACGGCTGTACGACCTGCATCGGCAACTCCGGCCCGCTCCCGGCGGCGATTTCCGCGGCGATCAACGAGCACGACCTCGTCGTCTGCTCGGTGCTGTCAGGCAACCGCAACTTCGAGGGCCGGATCCAGCAGGACGTGCGCAACAGCTATCTCGCCTCACCGCCGCTCTGCGTCGCGTACGCGCTCGCTGGCAGGATGGACATGGAGATTCTCGAAGAGCCGCTCGGGGAAGGCGCCGACGGCTCGCCGGTCTACCTGCGCGACATCTGGCCCTCGAACGAGGAGATCAAGCGGACGGTGGAGAGCGCGATCCGCTCCGAGATGTTCACGAAGGGCTACGACGAGGTGTTCGCAGGCGATGAGCGCTGGCGCTCCCTGGACGTGTCCGAGGGGGATCACTATGAGTGGAGCGACTCGACGTACGTGCGACGTCCGCCCTTCTTCAACGCGATTGGTCCCAAGCCGGCGGACCCGGAGCCGGTCAAGGGCGCCCGGGCGCTCGCGGTGCTCGGCGACAGCGTCACCACGGACCACATCTCGCCGGCCGGCGCGATCAAGAAGGAGAGCCCTGCCGGCCGGTGGCTGATCGACAACGGGGTGGACGTCCGCGACTTCAACTCGTACGGCTCCCGCCGCGGCAACCACGAGGTGATGATCCGCGGCACCTTTGCGAACATCCGTCTCCGCAACAGGCTGGTCGACCGCGAGGGCGGGTTTACCCGCCACTTCCCGGGCGGCGAGGAGATGACGATTTACGACGCGGCCATGGCCTACGCAGAGGAGGGGGTGCCGCTCGTGGTGCTCGCGGGCTCAGAATACGGGTCCGGGTCGTCACGCGACTGGGCCGCCAAGGGCACTGCGCTGCTCGGCGTGCGGGCGGTGATCGCCGAGAGCTTCGAGCGCATCCACCGTTCGAACCTGATCGGCATGGGGGTGCTGCCGCTGCAGGTCCCCGACACAGAAAGCGTCGAGTCGCTGGGGCTGACGGGGAAGGAGGTCTTCGATCTGCAGGGACTCACCGAGGCCGTCTCGCCGGAGGCCTCGCGGCCGCGTGCGGTTCGCGTAAAGGCGGCACGCAAGGGCGGTGAGTCGGTCGAGTTCGACGCGAGGGTGCGGCTCGATACCCCGAACGAGATCGGCTACTACCGCCACGGCGGCATCCTGCGGCGGGTCCTTCGCGAGCTGCGCTGAGGCGGCTATTGACTTTCACCCGCCGGATGCGGCAGAATGCTGACGGGCGGAATTTTTGGGAGAATTGTGAAAGCTCGTCCCCGGCCAGTCCCGCCTCCGGGGGCGATCGCGTCGGCATCCCTCCCTGGCTACCGACGCGCAGGCGTGGGTGCGGGCTGTGTGGACCCCCTGCCTCCCACAGCCCCGCCCCGCCATCTTTTGCGGCGGACGCAAGCCCTTGCCTGGCGTTGTTCGCGTGCGATCGTCTTGCTCGCGCCCTATCGTCTCGCTCACGTAGGTTCCAGCTACGCTCGCCTCGCCGATCGGGCTTGCAGGCCAACTCGCCTTTGACCGCGAGATAGGCGGCCAAAGGCGGGTTCATCCCGATCGGCGCCCCGCGCCGCTCACTGACGTTCAGCGCGTGGTCGCACTTCGCGTCGCCCGTCCGTGAGTCCGCGGTCGCTTCCGTGCCTATCGCCGGCGCTCGATCACCTCGATCGCGATCACGCTGCCGAGGGGCCCGACCGGGGTGAGGGTCGCCGCGAGCAGGGTGTAGGGAGCCTCACGGCGAAGCACCGCGATCCAAATAAGCGCGCAGAGCGCGATGAAGCCGATCCCGTGGGCCCAGCCGAAGACGAGCGATTCGCGATCGAAGCCGGGCGCGAGCCAAAAGGCGCACAGCGCCGTGAAGACGCCAAGCTCGACCCAGCTCGCGCGCTTTACCCAGGGCCAGAGCGCGCCGGGGATCGGCTTCCGCAGCACCTCCGGTTCGGCCGGAGCCGGTGCGACCTGCTCGGCGGAGCCTCGCGCCACGGGCCGAGGTTAGCGGTCGCGCGACGTAAGATCGGTGCCGGCTCCGCGGCCGCGGGCAGCCGGGAGGAGGTACCAGAGCGTGGCGAAAACCGCCACGGATGCGACCGTGATTGGGATCGAGGCGGCGGGCCCGAACAGCACATGAGTGACCAGCAGGATCGCTCCGCACATCGCCACGGCCAGAAACGACAACCCGACGATCGCCGCGCGGTTGGCGAAGAAGACGACCTCCGGCTTGCGGCCGCGCCGGAACAGAACCCGGTGGTAGGCAGTCGGGGCGATCAGGAACGCGGAGGCGAGCGCCGTGCAGAGTAGGACGGCGAGGTACACGCCCCGTTCGAATCCGCTCAGCGTGGAGAAGCCCTGTGAGAACGGGACGACCAGCAGGAAGGCGAACAGCACCTGAACCCCGGGAAGGGCGATCCGGAGCTCGCCGAGGAGCTCGTTGAAGTTGCGGTCGAGGCGCTCGGCTGGCGTCTCGTCGCGGACCAGGGGCCCCTCGAGTTCATCGAGTTGGACCATCGCCATCTCAGTACCCTCGGCCGCCGTAGCTGAACCGGCAACCGGTAGGTTGGGTCGCCGAGACCACCTTGCCACATACAGAGCCACGGCGCAAAATGTGGACCCCTGTACATAGGCGGCGACTCTATGCCAGGCGAAGATTGGTCCCATGAGCGCACCGATCGTCGAGGCAACGGGGCGGGGCCACCGCACGCGATCGGTCCGGCGGCTCGTCGGTCTCGAACGCGAGTACCGTTGCTCGTCCGGTCACGAGCACCGATCCTGGGATCGCATTCACGCCTGTCCCGACTGCGGCGAGTCGCTCTCCGTGGCGGTCATCCGCCGCGCCGCCCTCGCCTGAGATCAGCCCTCCAGGGCGGTGAGGACGATGCGCTCCTGCTCGGAGCGGTGGGCGGCCGGATAGCCTTCGCTCGGGCTGGCCCGCTGCGGGCGCCCCACGTAGTCGAGCTCGACTCCATCTGGGAGGACCTCCGGCAGGCGCCTGTACATGACGCTCCAGGCACCCATGTTCCGCGGTTCCTCCTGCACCCAGACGACCCGCTTGAGGTTGGGGTAACCCGCGATGAGCTCGGCTAGCTGGTCTCGTGCGAACGGGTAGAGCAGCTCCACCCGACCGATCCCGACGGAGGTCGCTGCCTCGCGCCTCTCGTGGCCGTCCATGTCGTAATAGACCTTGCCGCTGCAGAGGACCAGTCGCTCGACCTTCTCTCGGCGGCCCTCTGCCCGCGGGTCGTCGAGCACGAAGCGGAACGTCCCCGAGGTCAGGTCCTCGAGCGTGGAGGCCGCCCCGCGGAGCCGCAGGAGCCCCTTCGGCGTGAACACGACGAGGGGACGCGCCTTCTTGATCAGCGCCTGGCGCCGCAGCAGGTGGAAGTACTGCGCGGCCGTGGTGGGGTTGGCGATCCTCATGTTGCCCTCTGCGGCGAGCTGGATGAACCGCTCGGGCCGCGCGCTCGAGTGCTCGGGCCCTCCGCCCTCGTAGCCGTGGGGGAGCAGCAGCGTTAGCCGCGTGGTTTGACCCCACTTCGACTCGCCCGAGGCGATGAAGCTGTCGATGATCACCTGGGCGGCGTTCGCGAAGTCTCCGAACTGCGCCTCCCACGCGATCAGGCTCTGCGGCGAGGCCGCGGAGTATCCGTACTCGAACCCGAGGCAGGCGCTCTCGGAGAGGGGGCTGTTGTAGAGCTCGAACGGAGCCAGCGCCCCGGAGAGGTTCTGGATCGGGACGTACTTGAGGCCGGTCTTCTCGTCGAAGTACGCCAGGTGGCGATGCGAGAAGGTGCCGCGGACCGTGTCCTGACCGGTGAGGCGGATGTGAGTGCCCTCGGTCAAGAGCGATGCGAACGCGAGCGCCTCGGCGTGGCCGAACTCGATCCCGCCCTCCTCCATCGCCTCGACGCGTCGAGCAAGCGGCTTGCGGAGCTTGCGATGAAGCGTGAAGCTCTCCGGGAACTTGAGCAGCTCCTCGTTGAGTGAGCGCAGCCGCTCAGACGAGACCGCGGTCTTGACCTGAGGACTCTTGGTGCGGTCGAGCTCGCCCGTCCCAACGTGAGTGGAGGTATCCGCCTCGAACTCCCCGGCCTCGATCTTCCCCTTCAGCGCCCCGTGGATCGCCCGTAGCTCCTCTTGGCGCTGCTTTGCCTCGGACTCCAGGTCCTCGGGCGTGACCACGCCCTCGTTGACGAGCTGCTCGGCGTAGATCTCCGAGACCGGCGGGTGGTTTTTGATCTTGGCCGCCATGGTCGGCTGGGTGTAGGCGGGCTCGTCCGTCTCGTTGTGGCCATAGCGGCGGTAGCCGATCAGGTCGATCACGATGTCGCGATCCCAGCGCTCTCGATACGCCATCGCGAGGCGGATGGCCGCGATGCATGCCTCGACGTCGTCGGCGTTGACGTGCACGATCGGGACGTTGAAGCCCTTCGCCATGTCCGAGGCGTACGGCGTCGAGCGCCCCTCCTCGGGCTCGGTGGTGAAGCCGACCTGGTTGTCCGTGATGATGTGGACGGTGCCGCCGGTTGAATAGCCCTCGAGCGCCTGGAGATTCAACGTCTCGGCCACCACGCCCTGTCCCGGGAAAGCGGCATCCCCGTGCAGGAGCAGCGGCACCGCACGCTCTGGGTTGTGATGGAGTCGCGGGCCCGTATTGGAGGTCTGCGCCGCCCGGGCCCCGCCCACGACGACGGGATCGACGAACTCGAGGTGGCTCGGATTCGGGTAGAGGTGGACCTTGATCTCCTCGCCATCGCGGGTAGTGAACAGTCCCTCGGCTCCGTGGTGGTACTTCACATCTCCCGTGCCGCCGTGCGGGATCGCCGCCACCGCCTTCACTCGCTCGAGCGCCCGAGCTCCCTCGAACTCGGCCATGATCGACTCGACGGAGCGACCGAGATTGTGGGCCAGCACGGCGAGACGGCCGCGATGCGCCATCCCGATCGCGACCTCCTCCGCGCCGCCGCCGCGGCCCACCGTCACGAGCTCGTCGATCATCGGCACGACCGCGTCCAGGCCCTCGATCGAGAAGATCTTCTGTCCGAGGTAGGCCTTCTCCAGGAAGCGCTCGAACTGGAAGACCTCGATCAGCCGCGAGAGCAGTGCTCGCTTCTCCTCGGCCGAGAGCGGCTCGCGATGGGCTCCGGTCTCGATCACCTCGCGCAGCCAGACGCGCTGCTGGTGAGACGAGAGGTGCTCGATCTGGTAGGCGATCGTGCCGCAATAGGCCTCGCGCATGCGCGGCAAGGCCTCCAGCAGGGTCTCTCCCTCGACCCCGATGCGGAGGATCGAGGCCGGGATGCGCGCCATCAACTCGGGGGTCAGGTTGACGTTCTCGGGCTCGAGGGCCGGATCGCCCCTCGGCTCGGACCCCAACGGGTCGAGGCGGGCGGCGAGGTGGCCGTGCGTGCGGTACGCCTTCAGCAGCGAGGTCGCCGCCTGCACCGCCTGCAGAAGCTCGGTGTCCGCGGGGGCCTCGGCGGCGACCCCGGCGGGGGCTCCAGGGGCAAGCGGCGGGGCGGACGCCGCCGCCGGGTAGGCGTTCGTGACCACTCCGGGCGGGACCTGGAGCGCTTCCGCGAGGGACTCGTAGAAGCCGTCCTCACCCTGGAGGAGCTGGTCGATCCGGCGCAGGAACGAGCCAGACTCGGCACCCTGGATGACCCGGTGGTCGTAGGTGGAGGTCATGGTCATCACCTTGGACACGCCAAGCGCCTTCAGGTTCTCCGGCGGCGCGTGCGACCACTCGACCGGATACGCGAGCGACCCGCAGGCGACGATCGTTCCCTGCCCGGCCATCAGGCGGGGCACCGAGGCAACGGTTCCGAGCCCGCCGGGGTTAGTCAGGCTGATCGTCGTGCCGCTGAAGTCGTCCGCGGTCAGCTTGTTCTCGCGCGACTTGGTGATCAGCTCCTCGTAATAGGTGTGGAAGCTGGCGAAGTCGAGCCTGTCAGCGCCCTTGATGCAGGGAACCACCAGGCTGCGAGAGCCGTCCTTTCGCTCCACGTCCACGGCGATCCCGAGGTTCACCGCCGAGGGCTCGACCACGAAGGGCCTTCCGTCACGCTCCTCGTAGATCCGCCCCATCACCGGCCACTCGCTGGCCGCCTGCGCGATCGCCCAAGCGATCAGGTGCGTGAATGAGACCTTCATCCCGCGGTCTTGGAGCACCTCGTTCAGCGCCTTGCGCTTCGCGTCGATCACGTCCACGGCGACGGTCCGAAACGAGGTCGCCGTCGGTACGGAAAGGCTCTCGCCCATCGCGTGAGCGAGCATCGCTGCGGGGCCGCGGAGCGGCTTTGCCTCTCCCGCGGGCGGCGCCTGGGGGGCGAGCGCGGCAGCGCCTCTGCCGTCGCCCGCGGCCAGGACATCGGCCTTCGTCACCTTGCCGCCGGGTCCCGAGCCCTTGACGGCGGTCAGGTCGATGCCGATCGCGGCGGCGATTCGCCGTGCCACCGGCGAAACCCGAGCCTCGCCGTCGCCTCTCGGGGAGGGCTCGGCGGGCCGGGCTGCCTCCGCCTCGCTTACTCGGCGCTCTTTGCTCGGCGCCTGAGCGGTCGCAGCGCCTGCCGCGACCATCTCGGCGAGGGCCTGTCCCACACTAACGGTCTCATCGGGCTGGACGAGAAGCTTCGTGATCGTGCCGCTCGCCGGTGCGGGCACCTCGGCGTCTACCTTGTCCGTCGAGACCTCGACGACCGTCTCGCCTTCGCCGACCGAGTCGCCCTCCCGCTTGTGCCACTCGAGCACCGTGCCCTCGGTCACCGACTCGCCCATCTCGGGCATCCTGATCTCGATTGCCTCGCCCGCGGCCTCGGCCTCCCGCGCCGTGACTCCCTCGCCGGTGTCCGAGGGGCCGCTCTCGATTGGGCCCTCTCCGAGGTCCTGGTCTCCCTCCCCGCCCCCTTCCGCCGTCAGGCCGGGGCCGGGCTCGCGCTCCGCCCGTTCCGATTCGGCTTGCGTCGGCGCTCCGTTCGCCGATGCGCCATCGCCGGAAGGGCTGCCACCTGGGTCGAGCTCCGCGAGCACGCCGCCCACCTCGATCGTGTCGTCCTCGGCCTTGAGGATCCTCCTGATCACACCGCTGGCGGGGGCCGGGACCTCGGCGTCCACCTTGTCCGTCGACACCTCCACGACGGTCTCGCCCTCCTCGACGAACTCGCCTTCGTGCTTGCGCCACTCGAGCACGGTGCCCTCGGTGACCGACTCACCCATTTGGGGCATCTGGATCTCGACGGTGGCGGAGCTCGTCATCTCATTTGAGTGTATGACCTGTCCGCGCGGCCGGTAGCGCTCGAATCAGGCCTGAAACGGCCGTCTCCTGGCCGGCCGGAGCGATCGCTACGCGACTCGCGCTACGACGCAGACTTCGTTCCGCACCGTGTCGAACACGTCCTCGCGGACGAACGCCCGCGCCGGGGCCCGGTGGTCGCAGAACCCGCACTTGAGCGGAAGCCCCGCGCTCAGCCGTCCCGGCACCGCGATCGGGAGCTCGCATTCGGGACACGCGAGGGCGCCGTGCGCGAGCATCTGCATCCCATCCCGCACGAGGCGTCGCTCGGCGGCTGCCTGCGAGCCGTCCAGGCGACCGATCCGGACCTTCGGTTGGCCGGGATCGCCGGGGTCCGCGGGTAGCTCGAAGGGCATGGTGGGGAGTGTAGGGTCACGGTTTGTGAGCTACCTCGTCACCGGGGCGACCGGGTTCATCGGACGCAACCTCGTGGAGGTCCTGCTCAGACGCGAGGGGAGGATCTACGTGCTCGTGCGGGAAGGGTCCAGGGGTCGTCTCTCTGAGCTGCGCAACCGCTGGCGAATCGACGACGAGCGCCTGGCGGCAGTCGTCGGCGACTTGGCGGCGCCCCGGCTGGGTGTGTCGGACGAGGACGTCGGGGGGCGTTTGCAGGGGGACGTCGATCACCTCGTCCACCTGGCTGCGATCTACGACATGACGGCCGATGCCGAGAGCCAGCGGCTCGCGAACGTCGAAGGGACGCGCCACATGCTCGAGCTCGCCGAAGCTGTGGAGGCGGGCTGCGTCCACATGGTCAGCTCGATTGCCGCCGCCGGGCTCTTCAGAGGCACCTGGCGCGAGGACATGTTCGAGGAGGCCGAGAACCTCGACGTCCATCCGTACTTCCGCACCAAGCACGACTCGGAAGCGGTGATCCGGTACGAGTGCTCCCGGCCCTGGCGCGTGTACCGGCCAGGCATCGTCGTCGGCCACTCCGAGACCGGCGAGATGGACAAGGTCGACGGGCCCTACTACTTCTTCAAGCTGATCCGCCGGATCCGCAACGTGATCCCGCAGTGGATGCCGATGCCCGGGATCGAGGGCCGCGAGATCAACGTGGTGCCGGTCGACTACGTGGTCCGCGCGATCGATCACATCGCCCACCAGGACGGCCTCGATGGCAAGGCGTTCAGCCTCACCGACCCGAATCCGCCCACAGCCGGTCAGGTGATCGACATCTTCGCGCGCGCGGCGCACGGCCCGCAGTCGTCGGTCCGGGCTCCAGCCGCGGCTCTCGAGGCTTTGGAGCCGTTCGTGCGCGTGGGCCTATCGAGCGTGCCGTTCGCGAACCCGCTGGTCGACCGCATCCTGGCCGACTTCGGCATCCCCCGCTCGGTGCTCATGTACGTGAACTACCCGACCCACTTCGACTCACGCCAGGCCCAGGCGGCTCTGGCCGGGACGGACATCGCCGTCCCACCCCTGGAGGCCTACGCCGGGAAGCTGTGGGACTACTGGGAGCGCCACCTCGATCCGGATCTCTTCCGTGACCGCACCCTGGTGGGCGCAGCGCGCGGGCGCATGGGATTGGTCGGCGGAATTACCCAGGTGATCGAGCAGCAGGTCCCGGACGAGCTCATGCGGCTCGGCCGTCGCCTCCAAGGATCCGTCTCCCTGGAGCAGGCCGTACGCGGGCGCATCATCTTGGTCACCGGCGCCTCGTCCGGAATCGGCAAGTCGGCGGCGCTCAAGATCGCCGACGCCGGCGGTTCGGTGCTACTCGTCGCCCGCACCCCGGAGAAGCTCGAGGCGACGAGGGACCAGATCCGGGCCGGCGGCGGCACCGCGTACATCCATCGCTGCGACCTCTCCGACATGGACGACATCGATCGGATGGCCGACGAGGTGCTCGCACAGCACGGCCACGTCGACGTCCTCGTGAACAACGCCGGCCGCTCGATCCGCCGCTCGATCGCCCTCTCCTACGACCGCTTCCATGACTTCGAGCGCACGATGCAGCTCAACTACTTCGGGGCGGTGAAGCTGATCCTGAGGCTCTTACCGGTGATGCGTGAGCGCAAGTCCGGTCACATCGTGAACATCAGCTCGATCGGCGTCCAGACCAACACGCCACGCTTCTCGGCCTACGTCGCCTCGAAGGCGGCGCTAGACGCCTTCTCGCGCTGCATCGCGTCGGAGATCATCGACGACGGCGTCCACATCACCACGATCCACATGCCGCTCGTGCGCACGCCGATGATCAAGCCCACCCGGATGTACGACCGCTTCCCGACGATAACCCCGGACAAGGCGGGGGACATGATCTGCGAGGCGATCATCCATAAGCCCAAGCGGATCGCGACGCCCCTGGGCACGCTCGGCCAGCTCCTCTACGCGGTCAACCCGAAGTCGATCGACTACATCCTGAACAGCGCCTACAAGCTCTTTCCCGACTCGCGCGCGGCGCGGGGAGAGAAGGTCGAGAGGACCCCCGCCGCCGAGGAGGAGCAGGCCTCGACCGAGCAGGTCGCCTTCGCGTACCTGATGCGCGGCGTGCACTGGTAGTGGCTTGAGCCGCGCCGCAACAGGGCAGCGTCGAAAGCACTGGGGCTGGGGGTACGAGGACCGCCAGCCGGGCCGCGAGGAGCTCGCGGTGGCGGCGCGCGGCATCCGCGAGCGGCTCGGGTTCCGTGTCGAGCAGATCGAGGAGCCGGTGCCTCTCGACGCGATCGAGCTGCGTGCACCGCGCGTCGAGGCTCCCGCGTCGCTCTCCCACCTCTTTCGCCTCGACCCGTACGACCGCGTCTCGCACGCACTTGGCAAGACCTACCGCGACGTCGTCCGCGGCTTTCGGGGCGAGATCGAGAACCCGCCCGACCTGGTCGCGCATCCATCCAACGAGCCCGAGCTCGAGGCGATGCTCGCCTGGTGTTCCGAGGAGGGGATCGCGGCGATCCCCTACGGGGGCGGCACGAGCGTGGTCGGCGGAGTGGAGCCGCGCGTCGACGAGGCCTACCGCGCCGCCGTGACGATCGATCTAGGGCGGCTCGATCGGGTGCTCGAGGTGGACCCCGTCTCGCGAGCGGCTCGGATCCAGGCGGGTGCCGCCGGCCCCCGGCTAGAGGACGAGCTGCGCGGACACGGGCACACGCTCCGCCACTTTCCTCAGTCGTTTGAGTTCTCGACCTTGGGTGGCTGGATCGCCACCCGGGCGGGCGGACACTTCGCCACCCTCTACACGCACATCGACGACCTGGTCGAGTCGGTGCGCGCGCTCACCCCGCGTGGCGCCTGGGAGAGCTTCCGGCTGCCGGGATCGGGTGCCGGACCGAGCCCGGATCGCCTCCTGCTCGGTTCCGAGGGAAGCCTCGGGGTAATCACCGAGGCGTGGGTGCGGGTGCAGGAGCGCCCTCGGTTCAAGCTCTCCGTGGGGGTTGCCTTCGACTCCTTCGAGGACGGCGCGGAGGCGGTGCGGGAGCTGGCGCAGTCCGGCCTCAATCCCTCCAACTGCCGCCTTCTCGACGCCGCCGAGTCCGAGGTGAGGAGCGCCGGGCCGGCGGGAAAGGCCCTGCTCGTGCTGGGCTTCGAGTCGGCTCATCATCCGGTCGAGGCGTCCATGGAGATCGCGCTGGAGGCGACTCGGGATCACGGTGGCGAGCGGGGCGAGATACGAGGAACGAGCAACGAGGAACGAGAACCGGACCCCAAACCGCGGCAAGGATCGCTCCGCAATAACCCGCCTGTGCGCGGTGAGGCCGGCTCCGATCCTGTGGGCTCCTGGCGCCACGCCTTCCTGGCGGCCCCCTACCTCCGCGACACCTTCGTCGCCTGCGGCGTCCTCTCCGACACCTTCGAGACCGCGATCACGTGGGACCGCTTTCCGGACTTTCACGCCAGCGTCACCGACGTCGCCCGGCGCGCCGTCGCGGAGGCGTGCGGCGCGCCGCCCGACGGCCCCGGGCTCGCCTCGCCTTTCCTGCCGCTTCACCCACGTCTATCCCGACGGACCGGCGCCCTACTACACGGTGCTTGCCGCGGCCCGACGTGGCGGCGAGGTCGGGCAGTGGAACGAGATCAAGGCAGCGGTCTCGGAGACCGTGATCGCCGCCGGCGGAACGATCACGCACCACCACGCCATCGGGCGCGACCACCGCCCATGGTATGACCGCCAGCGCCCCGACCCCTTCGCGGAGGCCCTGCGCGCAGCCAAGCGGGCGGTCGACCCATCCGGAGTCCTGAATCCTGGGGTCCTCGTCGATCCCGCCTGAATTCGGGCCCGCGCCGCCGCGAGCGGGGGGATTTTGCATCGCATGCATGGAAAATCCGCCACTCGGCCAACGGCACGCGTTCATAGGCCGTCAACCGAGTTCGTCCGTAAGCTTTCCCGCATGGAGACGCTTGCCGAGGAGCGGCGCGACCCCGCGGGCCCCGCCGGCTCCGAGGTCCTGGCCCCCCGCTCCACCACCTGGCGCTCGCCGGCGATCGCGCTGCTCGTTTCCATGCGGCCGCCGGAGTGGATCAAGAACCTCTTGGTCTTCGCCGGGTTGCTCTTCTCGGGCAACCTCGACGAGGGAGCGCAGGTCCTGGACGCGACGCTTGCCTTCGCCGCCTTCTGTGCGATCTCCAGCGCCGGCTACCTGCTCAACGACCTCCGCGACGCGCCACTCGACCGGCGCCATCCGGAGAAGCGCCACCGCCCGATCGCAAGTGGGGCCCTCCGGGCATCCGCCGCCTGGATCGCCTCGGTCGCGCTGGCGGCAGTAGGGATCCTGATCGCCCTGCTCGGAGTCTCGGCCGAGGTCGCGGGATTGGTGGCGCTCTACGGCGCCACCACCGTGGCCTACTCCCTGCTCCTCAAGCGCCTGGTGATCCTGGACGTGATGACGATCGCCTCGCTGTTCATCGTTCGCGTCGTCGCGGGCGCGGTCGCGGTCGAGGCGCATGCATCGGAGTGGTTGCTCCTGTGCACGGCGATGCTCGCCCTCTTCCTTGGCTTCACCAAGCGTCGCCAGGAGGCGATGGCGGAGCAGGCAATGCCCGTCGCCTCCTCCGCAATGGGGCCCGAGGGGCAACCGGTGATCCGAGCCGAAGCCTCGCATGCGGAGGCGGCGGGGTCTGCGGGCGCCCGGCCCGTGCTGGAGCACTACTCGATCCCGTTCCTGGACCAGATGGTCTCGATGGTGACGGCGGCCTCGATCATCAGCTACGCGATCTACGCCGTTAACAGCCCGCTGATCGGCAGCCGGATGCTCGCCACGGCGCCGTCGGTGCTCTACGGGATCTTCCGCTACCTCTATCTGATCTACGACCGCAAGGACACGCGTTCGACCGCGGCCATCCTCACCGAGGACCCCGGGATGCTGTTCGCCGCCATCACCTGGGTCGGAGCGGCGCTCGCCATGCTGTATGTGTTCGATTAGGCGATCACGCCGATAGAGTGCCGCCGGCATGGACCTCACCCTGACCGCCGAGGAGCAGGCGTTCCGCGACGAGGTCCGTAGATGGCTCAAGGAGAACCACCCGGGGCCCGAGCCCGAGGGCGAGCAGGCGAAGTTCGAGTTCCGGCGCGAGTGGCAGCGGAAGCTCCACAAGGCCGGTTGGGCTGGGATCTCGTGGCCCAAGGAGTACGGCGGCCGCGGCGCGACCCTGATCGAGCAGGCGATCTTCTCCGAGGAGATGGCTCGCGCGAAGGCGCCGTCGCCGGCCAACGTGCTCGGGCTGGTGATGGGAGGGCCGGTCGTGATCGCGCATGGCACAGAGGAGCAGAAGGAGCGCCTCCTGGAGCCGATCCTCTCTGCCGACGAGATCTGGTGCCAGGGCTTCTCTGAGCCGGAGTCAGGCTCCGATCTAGCGTCGCTCAAGACGAGAGCCGTGAAGGAGGACGGTGCCTGGCGCATCACCGGCCAGAAGGTGTGGACGACGTACGCGCACGAGGCGAAGTGGTGCATGCTGCTCGCCCGCTCGGACTCCGGCGCCCCCAAGCACAAGGGCCTCACCTACTTCATCTGCGACATGGAGCAGGACCAGATCGAGGTCCGCCCGCTGCGGCAGATCACCGGCGAGGCCGAGTTCAACGAGATCTTCCTCGAGGGCGCATTCGTCCCGGACGAGAACGTGGTCGGCGGAGAGGGAAATGGATGGAACGTCGCGATCACGACCCTGATGCACGAGCGGGCCGGGCTCGGCGCCGCGTCGGCGATCCAGGTGCGCCGCGACCTCGACGAGCTGACCGCGGTGATCAACGAGCGGGGGCTCGCCGGCGACCCGGTGATTCGCCAGCGGATCGCGGAGCTGAAGACGGGGGTTGAGGCGCTGCGACTGGGGTCGCTGCGATCGCTCACCCAACAGATGAAGGTGGGCATCCCGGGGCCCGAGGGCTCGGTGGCGAAGTGGGAGTGGGCGGACCTGAACCAAGCTCTCACGGAGCTGGCCGTCGACGTGCTGGGGCCCGAGGCCCTGCAGCCCCGATCACCGTGGGCCTACCGGTTCCTGCGGGCGCGCGCCAACTCGATCGAGGGGGGGACGACCGAGGTGATGAAGAACATCATCGCCGAGCGCGTGCTGGGTCTGCCGAGGCTTCGTTAGCGAATGGACTTCGGCTTCAGCGACGAGCAGGGGGCGATCAAGGAGACGGCCCGCGAGATGCTCGCGAACCGCTGCCCGATGGTGAAGGTGCGCGAGGCGGCTGAGTCGCGCTCCTATCCGGAGGACCTGTGGGAGGAGATCGTTCATCTCGGGTGGCCCGGGATCGCGATTTCCGAGGAGCATGGCGGCCAGGGGCTCGGGATGGTCGAGCTGGTGATCCTCTGCGAGGAGCTGGGCTACGCCTGCGCGCCGACGCCGTTCCTCTCGAACGCGGTGGCTGGGCTGATCCTGGCGCACGCCGGCTCGGACGATCAGCGAGAGAGATGGCTGTCGGGCGTGGCCTCCGGCGAGTCTCGCGGGGCCTCTGAGCTGACCGCTCCCGATGAGTCCCCGGTTGTCGCCGACGCCGCCGGCGCCGCATTCGTGGTTCTGTCCGATGGCGACGCTGCCCGCCTTGTCGAGGGCGACGCCGCCGAGATCCAGCCTGTGGAGTTGATCGATCCGACCCGTTCCTTCGCCCGCGTGTTGGCGGATGGCGGCGAGGCCGTGTCGGGCGACGTTGAAGGCGCGATCGACCGAGCGCTGGTCGCCTTGGCGGCCGAGCTCGTGGGGGTGGCCCAACGGGCGCTTGACATGGCCGTCGACTACGCAAAGGATCGCCAGCAGTTCGATCGCCCGATCGGCGCGTACCAGGCCGTCTCTCACCGCTGCGCCGAGATGTTGTACGAGACCGAGGAGGCGCGGTCGCTCACCTACTACGCGGCCTGGTGCGCCGACGCGGAGCCTGAGTCCCTGCCGATGGCCGCGTCGATGGCCAAGGCCCGCGCCTCCGACGCCGCCTGGCGCGTCACGGCCAACGCGCTCCAGGTCCACGGCGGCATCGGGTTCACCTGGGAGCACGACCTCCACTTCCTGCTCAAGCGGGCGAAGGTGGGCGGGCGGCTGCTCGGCGACCCACGCCGTCACCGCGACCGCGTGGCGACGCTGGGAGGGCTCGGCTAGCCGCGTAGAGTCAGTCCGGGAGGATCTCGACGTCGGAGGCGAGCTTCACCCGGCCACCGAGGCGATACTCGATATCGACCGTCTCGTGCTGGCGGTAGGTGCCAAAGAGCCCGAGGAGCATCGCGAGCCAGCGCAGGCCGCCGACCTTCTCCTTGAGGATCGGTCGCGCGAACACGATCATGCCGCCTCGGACCTCGTAGCTCTCACCCTTCGGCTGCTCGACGCCGTTGACGTAGACCTTGATCGGGCGCTCGGCGCCGCGCGGTAGCCGCACCCGCCGGCCGACGGCGACGCTTCCCTCTGGTACTTCGAACTCACCGGCGCTCATCGCCATACCGGCGTTCGAGGCTTCGGCGAGGTAGCCCTCATCTCTGAAGCGCCTCGCGCACCGCATCGAATGGCGACTGATCGCCTTGCGGCATGAGCTCTCGCTTTCGGATCAGCCCGACGTAGGGGACGAGGGCGCCGTTTCCCATCACGTCTACGCCGGCCTCGGGGCCGCGGAAGAGCCTCCCCGATGAGAGCTCTAGGCGGGCGTGAACGCGCCGACTGGGCTCGTAGGGTCGCAACGCGCTGATCTCCTCGAGCGGCCCCTCGTTGCGGATCTCCTCGGCGCGGCGCTCCAGCTCGGCGATCGCCGCACCAAGATCGTCGAAAGCCTGGTGCTCGACCTGCGGGCCGTGCCTGATTGCGAGCCGCCACCCCGACACGGTCCGATCCTAGACGCGCGTGTCGAACTGCCTGCCGTATAAGCGGCGGAAAGCGCGACGATCTCCCCGCTACGCGCCGCGGCGCTCGCGCTTCGGGCGGCGTGCGGGAGGGCCGGTGATCTTCTCCGGGCCCTCACGCTTCTCGATCGAGACGTAGTCGCGGCCCCGCTCGCCGGTGTAGATCTGACGGGGACGGGCGATCTTCTGCTCCGGGTCGTCGTTCATCTCCATCCACTGAGCGACCCAGCCGGACGTGCGGGGGATGGCGAAGATCACCGTGAACATCTCGTTCGGGATCTGGAGGGCCTCGTAGATGATCCCCGAGTAGAAGTCGACGTTCGGGTAGAGCTTTCGCGACGTGAAGAACTCGTCGTCGAGAGCGCGCTTCTCGAGCTCGCGCGCGATCTCGACGAGCGGGTTGTACTGCGTCGCCTCGAACACCTCCTCCATGTGCTGCTGGATGATTCGCGCCCGCGGGTCGTAGTTCTTGTAGACCCGGTGGCCGAATCCCATCAGCCTCTCCTCACGGTCCTTGACCCCCTTGAGGAAGTCGGGGACGTTCTCGACGCTTCCGATCCGGCGCAGCATCCGCAGGACCGATTCGTTAGCGCCGCCGTGGAGCGGCCCGTACAGGGCGGCGACTCCGGCCGCGACCGCCGAGTAGGGGTCCACCCGTGAGGAACCGACGCCGCGGACGGCGTTGGTCGAGCAGTTCTGCTCGTGGTCCGCGTGGAGGATGAAGAGGACGTCGAGCGCGCGCTCGAGCCGGGGATCCGGCTCGTACTTGACCTCGGTCATCTTGAACAGCATCGAGAGGAAGTTGCCCGCGTAGGAGAGGTCGTTGTCCGGGTAGATGTAGGGCAGCCCGAGGTTGTGGCGGTATGCGAACGCGGCGAGCGTGGGCATCTTGGCGATCAGCCGGATCGCCGCCATGTACCGCTCCTCCGGGTCGTCGATCATCTTCGCGTCCGGGTAGAAGGTGGACAGGGCGCCGACGCCGGCGAGCAGCATGCCCATCGGGTGGGCGTCGTAGCGGAAGCCCTCCAGATGCTGCTTGATGTCCTCGTGCACGAAGGTGTGGTGGGTGACGTCGAACACCCAGCGCTCGAGTTGCTGCCCCGTTGGCAGCTCTCCGAAGACCAGCAGGTACGCGACCTCGAGGTAGCTCGAGTGCTCGCAGAGCTGCTCGATCGGATATCCGCGGTGCTCCAGCACCCCGGCCTCGCCGTCGATGAAGGTGATCGCCGATCGGCACGACGCCGTGTTCGTGAACGCCGGGTCGTAGGACATCAGGCCGAAGTCGTCCTCGGAGACCTTGATCTGGCGCAGCTCCATTGCCCTGATCGTCCCGTCGGTTATCTCGACCTCGTAGGTCTTACCGGTGCGGTTGTCGGTGATCGTCAGCGCGTCCTCGCCGGCGGTGGCCACGCCGCCATCGCCTTCGTGCTGGGTCTGCTGCTCGGTCGCCATCGCCTCTCCTCGTTGGGCGGACTTCATTCAAGTTTCATTCTGTCACTGCGGACCTCCGGCCGACCGGTTTCTGGAAGTCTTCAGGCACCGTGGCCACGGGCGAGGCCGTCGCCTCCGAGCGAAAGCGCACGGCGCTGGCGCTGTTCGCGGGACTCCCGCGTCGGTACGACCTGCTGTCCGGGCTGCTCAGCTTCGGCCAGGACCCGCGTTGGCGGCGAGCGCTGGTGGAGGCGGTGGCGGCGCATGCCGGCGATCGCGTACTCGATGTCGCCACGGGCACCGCCCTCGTCGCGCGCGAGCTCGTCAAGCGCTACGGCTGCTCGGTCGTTGGGCTCGACCAGAGCCCCGAGATGCTGGCCGGGGCGCGCCGCGCGCTCGAGCGGCATCCGGAGCTCGCAACCAGGATCGAGCTTGTCGAGGGCCAGGCCGAGAGGCTGCCGTTCGCCGAGGGCCAGTTCGACCACGTCACTTTCACCTATCTGCTGCGCTACGTCGACGACCCTGGCGCCACGCTCGCCGAGCTGGCGCGGGTGGTGAAGCCGGGCGGCCGGGTCGCTTCGCTCGAGTTCGGCCTTCCCGATCCGCCCCTGTGGCGCGCGCTGTGGCGCATCTACACGCGGATTGGCCTCCCCGCCCTCGGCCGGCTGTTCGGGCAGCCCTGGGACGAGGTGGGGCGCTTCCTCGGACCGAGCATCGAGGATCTCTATGAGCGCTGGCCGCTCGAGCGCCAGCTCGAGCTTTGGGGCCAGGCGGGTGTTGCGAGGGTGCGGGTGCGGCGCATGAGCCTGGGAGGCGGCGTCGTGATCTGGGGGAAGCGGTCGTGAGGAATGTCGCCTTCGAGCCCCGCCGCAAGCCGGCCACGCCCGCGGCGGCGCCAGGCCGCGCCGAGCGGTCAGGGCGCTCGCAGCGCGGCGGGTCACCCCGGCGAGCCGCGTTCTACGCGCTGCGCCCCGGCAGCTGGCGCGACCTGGTCACGATCCTTCACCCGCCGTACACAGCGTGGCACCTGAGCTACGTGGCGCTCGGCGCCGTGGCGGCGCCAGAGCTTCACGCCGCAAGGCTCTGGGCCGCGCTCGCGGCGTTCTTCCTCGCCGTCGGAATCTGCGCGCATGCGCTCGACGAGCTTCGGGGCCATCCCCTTGGAACCCGCCTCTCGGATCGCACCCTCGCGGTGCTGGCGGGCCTCGCCCTCGCTGGCGCCGTCGGGATCGGGATCGGCGGAGCGCTCGGGATCTCGGCCAGCATCCTGCCGTTCGTCGCTGCCGGCGCCTTCCTCGTGGTTGCCTACAACCTCGAGCTGTTCGGCGGCCGCTTTCACACCGACTTCTGGTTCGCCGTCGGCTGGGGCGCCTTCCCCGCGCTGACCAGCTTCTGGGCGAACGCCCTCGGGATCCACTCGCTCCGCGAGGCGGTCGCGGGCGCCGGGGTCACGCTCGCCTGCTTCGGGCTCAGCGTGGCCCAGCGGCGTCTCTCGACCCCCGTGCGCGAACTGCGCCGCAGGACGGTCGAAGTGCGCGGCGAGCAGCGGCTCACCGACGGCACCACCCGTGAGCTCTCGGCGCCCCGCTTGGCCGTCCCGCTCGATGCGGCGCTCGCGGCCCTCTCCGCGTCCCTCGTCCTACTCGCTGCCGCGCTCGTCGCGATCCGGCTCTAGCCGTTTTGGCGCGGCTCTCAGCGCACGGTTCGCCTCAACTGGTCTCAGCACGGCGCGCTAACGCGGGCGGCTGAGCTCTACGTCGTTCGCCCCACGACCCTCGCGCGCATGCTGGTCAACCGCGGGGTGGCGGCGATCCGACCGAGTACCGCCGGGGCGAGATGGGCTTTGGCACAAGACACGGTGGGGTTCGCGGCGAGGGCAGCGCCAGCGGCGCGGGCCGCGGTTAGCCGACCTCGAAATGCGTCATGGTCCGAAGCGCCTCGTAGCGCTCGCTGATCTCGTCTTCCGTCAGCCGCGCCACCCGCTCCGTGCCGAATTCCTCCACGTTGAACGAGGCAAGCACGCTCCCGTAGGCCACAGCCCGCCGAAGGGCCCCGTCGCTCAGCGCCGCCATTCCCTGCATGTCGAGGTAGCCCAGGAAGCCGCCGGCGAAGCTGTCGCCAGCGCCCGTTGGGTCGCGGACATCCTCGAGCAGGAATCCGGGGAGGGCGAAGAACGCGTCGGGAGTGAAGAGGACCGCCCCATACTCCCCCCGCTTGGCCACCACGATGCGCGGGCCCAGCTCCATCACCTTGCGCGCCGCGCGCGCCAGGTTCGGCTCCTCCGTGAGCATCCGCACCTCGCTGTCGTTCAGCAGCGCGCAGTCGACTTCTCGAAGCGCCTCAATGAGCGAGTCGCGAGTGGTCTCGATCCAGAGGTTCATCGAGTCCAGAGCCGCCAGGCGGGCGGCGCACTGCCCGCGCACGCGCCGCTGGAGGTCGGGTTGGATGTTGCCGAGAAACAGCACGTCGGCGCTCCTGGACTCTTCGGACAGCTTCGGCTCGAAGTCCGCGAATACGCCGAGCTGCGTGTCGTCGGTGTGGGCTAGGTTCATGTCGATTTCGTAGTGGCCCCGCCAGAAGAAGGTCCGGCCTCCGGCGATGTGCTCGATGTCGTCCACGGCTACGCCGCGCGAGCGGAGCAGGTCCACGTGCTCGTCCGCGAAGTCATCGCCAACGGGACCGACGACGTGGACGTCGCTGAAGAAGCTCGCCGCCAGCGCGAAGTGAACCGCGGAGCCACCGAGCATGCGCTCTCGCTCTCCGAACGGGGTTCGCACGGAGTCGAACGCGATCGAGCCGACGACGGTTAGCGACACGGCCGTGCATCCTAAAATCGGCGGCCGCGTCGAGCAGTCGATCTGCGCGCCCCGCAGGCCTGTAGCGTTCGGCCTGAGATGGCGGTGGCCGCAAAGCCGCACCTGCACCGGCCGCGGGCCGCCGCGCCGCACTTCCACGCGATCGGCGACTACGGCTTCCTCTCCGATTGCCACACCGGGGCGCTGGTCGCCTCCGACGGCACCGTGGAGTGGATGTGCCTGCCGCGATTTGACTCGCCAAGCGTCTTCGGCGCCTTGCTCGATCGCGGTGCGGGGGCCTACAGGATCGGGCCCAAGGACCTGCGAGCTCCGGTGGCGCGTCGCTACGTCCCCGGCACCAACGTCCTCGAGACGAGCTGGATGAGCCGCACCGGCTGGCTCGTGGTCCGCGACGCGCTGGTGCTCGCCCCTTCGGGCGCGGAGGACGGCATAGACGAGCGCGGGCGCGAGCTTGGACCCCAGGACGCCCAGCACCTGCTCGTGCGGAGCGTCGAGTGCGTGCACGGACGCGTCGAGGTGGAGGTGCTCTGCGAGCCAGCGTTCGGCTACGCGACCGAGGAGACCAGCTGGAGGCTCGTGGATCGCGCCGAGTTGGCCGCTGACGCGAGCGGCGGCGGCGAGGTCGTTCGGCTCCTGGGAGACGTTCCCCTCGAGATCGATGGCACGTCCGCTCACGGGGTGCGCGAGCTGGCGTCGGGCGAGCGTTCCTTCTCCTGCCTCTCGTGGCGCGAGGAGCTGGGTGGCCCCATCGACGCCGAGGATGCGGTGAAGCACATCGACTGCACCGCGCAGCTCTGGCGGCGCTGGCTCGAGCGCGGAAGCTTCCCGGACCACCCCTGGCGCTGGTCGCTGCAGCGCTCGGCCCTGGCGCTCAAGGGACTTACCTACGAGCCGACGGGGGCGATGGTGGCGGCGCTCACGACGTCGGTTCCGGAGACGCCCGGCGGGGAGCGCAACTGGGACTACCGCTACTCCTGGATCAGGGACGCAACCTTGACGCTGTGGAGCCTCCACGTGATCGGGTTCGACCAGGAGGCAAGCGAGTTCATGGAGTTCGTCTCCCATCTATCCCACGGCCGCGGGCCCGAGACCCAGATCATGTTCGGGATCGGCGGCGAGACCGATCTCACCGAGAACACGCTCGACCACTTGAGCGGTTACGCGGGATCGCGGCCGGTGAGGATCGGCAACGCCGCCTACACGCAGCGCCAGAACGACGTCTACGGCGGGTTGCTCGACTCGATCTACATTCACTCGAAGACCCGCGAGGGGGTGCCCGAGGAGATGTTGCGGATCGTCTTCGAGCAGGCGGAGGCGGCCGCCGCGGCCTGGCACCTGCCCGACCAGGGAATCTGGGAGACGCGCGGAGAGCCCAGGCATTACGTCTCCTCGAAGCTCATGGGCTGGGTCGCGCTCGACCGCGCCTCGCGCCTCGCACGCGATCACGGCAGGCCCGAGCTCGCCGAAAGCTGGGACCGCGAGGCGGACAAGGTGCGGCGGGACATCCTGGAGCGTGGCGTCAGCGAGCGGGGTGTCTTTCGCCAGCACTACGACACCGATGCGCTCGACGCCTCGCTGCTGCTGATCCCGCTCGTCCGCTTCCTTCCCGCGAACGACGAGCGCGTGCGGGCGACCGTGCTCGCGATCGCCGAGGAGCTCAGCGAGCACGGCCTCATGCTCCGCTACCGGGTGGACGAGACCGACGACGGCCTCACCGGCGAGGAGGGAGCCTTCACGGCGTGCTCCTTCTGGCTGGTCTCGGCGCTCTCGGAGATCGGCGAGGCGGAGCGGGCGCGCAGGCTGTGCCAACGCGTCCTCACCCACGGGACCGCCCTCGGTCTCTACGCGGAGGAGATCGACGCCCAAAGCGGAGCCCAGCTCGGCAACTTTCCGCAGGCGTTCACCCATCTGGCGCTGATCAACGCGATCTCCCACGTGATCGCCGACGAGCAGATGGGAAAGCGGGAGGCGCCCAGCGCCGTGTTCAGCGAGATGCGTGCGGCGGGCGCCGCCGGCTAAGCGGTCCCATGCCCTCGTTTCGCGACCTCGGGGTGGCCGAGGATCTGCTCGCGGCGCTCGACGAGCTCGGCTACACAGAGCCTACGCCGATCCAGGACCAGGCGATCCCCGAGCTGATCGCGGGCCGAGACGTGATCGGCCAGGCCCAGACGGGCACCGGAAAGACAGCGGCGTTCGGGCTTCCCCTGCTCGGGTATCTCGACCCCCAACGCGAGGAGACGCAGGCCCTGGTGCTGACGCCCACCCGCGAGCTCTGCATCCAGGTGACGCAGGCGCTGCGCGCGTACGCCGAGCACGTGCCGGTGGAGGTGATCGCCGTGTTCGGAGGCCAGGCCGTCCAAACCCAGCAATCGCGCCTTCGCGGCGGCGCCCAAGTGGTGGTCGCGACCGTGGGAAGGACGATCGACCTGATCACGCGGGGCTCACTCGTTCTCAGCTCGGCCCGATACGTGGTGCTCGACGAAGCCGACGAGATGCTGGATCTGGGCTTCATTGACGACGTTGAGCGCATTCTGCGCAACTGCCCCTCGGGACGGCAGACGTCGCTGTTCTCGGCCACGATCCCGCCGCCGATCGAACGGCTCGCCGAGCGTTACATGTACGACCCCGTGACGATCAGGGTGGCGCCGAGGGGACTCACCGTGGACGCCATCGAGCAGGCCTATGTCGAGGTTCCCGCGCGCGAGAAGGTTGACCGCCTGGTGAAGGTGCTGCGTGCCGAGGACCCCGAGCAGGCGATCATCTTCTGCCGCACGAAACTCGGCACGGCCCGGCTCGACGAGTCGCTTCGCGCCCGCGGACTCGAGGTCAGGGCGCTGCACGCTGACCTCAGCCAGGGGCAGCGCGACGGCGTCATGCTCGCCTTCAAGGACCACAGGCTCCACCTGCTCGTTGCGACCGACGTCGCCGCGCGCGGGCTCGACATCGAGCACGTGACGCACGTCATCAACTACGACGTTCCCGACACCACGGAGGCCTACGTCCACCGGATCGGGCGCACCGGCCGGGTGGGGCGCACGGGACGAGCGATCACCTTCGTGACCCCCGCACAGCGGGGCGAGGTCCCGCGCATCGAGCGCGAGGCGAAGACGCAGATCGGGGATTGGGAGCCCCCCGAGGAGCGCCTCGAGCATGCCCCGCGCCCCAGGCGTCGCAACCACGTCCGCGAAGCCCGCGACACGGCGGAGCGCCCGGCAGTGGCCAAGAGCACCAAGCTGTTCGTCAACCGCGGGCGGCAGAGCGGCATCGACGAGGGGGATCTGAGATGGGCGCTCACGGAGGGAGCGGTGATTCCCGAGGACGCGATCGCGTCGATCCGGGTGCTGGGGCGATTCTCGTTCATCGAGCTCGCGCCCGCGCTCGCCGAGCAGGCGCTCGAGCGCCTCGAGGGTACGAAGCTGAAGGGCAAGCAGATCCGCGTCGAGTACGCGAAGGGCTGATCACCCACCCGCGATTGTCAGGTTTCTACCTATGCGGTAAGAAACCCGACAAGATCGAGGAGCGCGGGCATGCTCATACGCTACGCCGATGCTCGCCGGCCCGCTCCTGCTCGCCGCCGTTCTGGCGGGCGGCTTTCTGATCTGGCAGCCGTCGAGCGCGGATCTCGCCGCGCAGAGCTTTCGAGCCGACATCTTCTCGGAGCACGGGTTCCTGCTTTGGAACAACGACTGGTACTCCGGCCATTACCTGCTCGGCTACAGCCTGCTGTACCCGCCCCTCGGCGCCGCGATCGACCCCAGGCTCGTCGGCGCGCTCGCGGCGGTTGGGGCGGCCGGACTGTTCGGGGTGCTGGCGCGGCGCCGCTACGGCGACCGAGCGCGCCTCGGCGTGCTGTGGTTCGGTGCGGCCACGGCAACAATGCTGGTCGCAGGTCAGATCACGTTTGCCGTCGGCGTCGCGCTCGGGCTCGGCGCCCTGGTCGCCGCCCAACGCCGCAGCGCGACTGGAGCGGGCATTCTCGCCGCACTGACCTCCTGCGCAAGCCCGGTTGCCGGGCTCTTCGTCGTGCTGGCCGGAGCCGCGGTGGCGCTGACCGGCCGGCGGTGGATCGGGATCGTCCTGGCGAGCGCCGCGATCGTGCCGATCGCGGCGCTCGCGCTCGCGTTCCCGTCGAGCGGCTACTTCCCGTTCGCGACTACGGCCTTCCTGGCGGTGCCTCTGTTCGCGGCCGCCGCACTCGTCCTGCTCCCCTCCGAGGAGCGCACGTTGCGGGTTGGGGTGGTGCTCTATCTCCTGCTCTGCATCGCGCTCTCCCTCGTCCACACTCCCGTGGGCGCAAACGCGGCGCGCCTCGGCTCGCTCTTCGGGGGCCCCGTTCTGGCCTTGGCCCTGGCCGACCGCCGGCCGCGGGCTCTCGCGGTCGTCGCGCTGCCGCTGCTGTACTGGCAGTGGGGGGCGCCGGTGCGAGACGTCGCTCACGCGATCGGGGACGCGTCGGTGAACGCGGCGTATTACGAGCCGCTGCTCGCCGAGCTTGAGCGCCAAGCCGGTGACGAGCCGATCCGGATCGAGATCCCGCCGACTCAGAACCGCTGGGAGGCCGACTACGTCGCGCCGCGGTTTCCCATTGCACGCGGTTGGCTGCGCCAGCTCGAGTCCGATGACTTCAACACCTTCACGGGCGACGATCTGACCGCCGCGAGCTACCGGCGGTGGCTTGACGACGAGGGCGTCACCTACGTCGCGCTCGCGGATGCGGAACCGGACTACCTGGCCGAGGACGAGGAGGACTTGATCCGAGCCGGGCTGCCGTATCTCCGCCCGGTATGGCGCAACGAGCACTGGCGACTATACGCCGTGCGCGGTGCTCCGGGGCTCGTCTCGCCCGCCAGGGAACCTGAGGAGCCTGCAGGGCATGTGGATCGCCTCACCGGCCTGGGACCGGCCTCGTTCTCGGTCTTCGCGCGGGAGGCCGGCGCCTTGCTCGTTCGCGTCCACTTCACGCGCTACTGGGCGGTGATCGCGGGGGGGGCGTGCGTGGAGCGCGACGGCGACTGGACGCTGCTCGACGTCCGGGAGCCCGGCCGGATCGAGGTCTCCGCCCGCTTCAGCCTCGGCGCCCTGTTCGGCGGGGACGGGGAATGCTCGGGGTAGCGCTCGGCCTCGCGTCCAGCATGGCCTGGGGGATCTCAGACTTCCTCGGCGGTCTCCAGGCACGCCGCTTTTCCGCGTTCTCCGTCCTCTTGGTCAGCCAGCCCATCGGCGCCGTGCTGGCCTTCGTGGTGGCTCTATCGGCGGGCGGCAGGATCCCGGCACCCGAGTTCGGCCTCGCCGCGGTCGGAGGCGTGGCGGTCACCATCGGCTTGGCCGCCTTTTACAGGGGCATGGCGCTGGGCTCGGTGAGCGTGGTCGCGACGATAGGGGCGTTGGGCGTCTTGGTGCCCGTCGCGGCGGGCATCATCCGCGGCGAGACGCCGGGCGCCGTGCAGGACTTCGGGACGGCGCTCGCGATCGTCGGCGTACTCCTCGTCGCCCGCGAAACTGATCCCGAGTGGCGCCAGGCGAATCGCCATGCAATCGGGCTTGCTGCGGTAGCCGCGCTCGGGTTCGGGATCTTCTTGCTGCTCATCGATCGCGCCGCCTCCCAAGATCCCGCTTGGGCTGTAGCCGCGGCGCGCAGCGGCGGCACAGGCCTTCTGCTGGTAGGAGCCCTCTACATGCGGCCGGGGCTTCCTCGGGCTCGGGGGGCGAGCCTCGCCGCGCTCCTCGCGATCGGATTCTTCGACATCCTCGCGAACTCGCTCTACGCCGTGGCCTCGACCCATGGGCTCCTGCCGCTCGTTTCCGTCGCCGCCTCCCTCTATGCGGCCGTAACCGTGGTGCTGGCGCGCTTCATCCTGGGGGAGCGCCTTGGGGCGCTGCAGCAGGCCGGCGTGGTCTTCGCGCTGCTCGGGATATCGGTCATCGCTGCGGGAGCCTGATCTCGATCCCCAAGAGCTCCTCCAGCCGCGCGATCGTCTGCTCGGCGTCCCGATGAAGCACCGCCGTCATCCCCACGGCCTCGGCCCCGGCGCAGTTCTCGCGCAGGTCGTCGACGAACACGCACCGCTCCGGTGGCTCGCCAAGGCGCTTCGCGGCCAGCAGGTAGATCTCCGGCTGGGGCTTGTGAAGCCCGACCTCGGCGGAGATCACCACGGCGTTGAAGAGCTCGCCGAGGAGATCGCGGTCGTAGTGCGTCGTGCTCCAGGAGTTCGAGATGAGCCCCGTGCGAACCCCCGCCACGCGGGCCGAGCGGACTGCGGCCACCATCGGCCCCGCGGGCCGCATGCCACGAAACATGCTCTCGATCAGATCCGCTGCCTGGCTGAGCCCGAGGCGCTTCGCGAAGCGGCGCTCGAACTCGTCCTCTTCGATGGCGCCCGTCTCGAGGGCGCGCAGGTCCGCCAGGGCGTCGGGATCCTCCCGGAACAGCCGCCTGACGGCGTTCTCCTCGAGGCCCTTCGAGCGGCAGAAGTCCGCGAAGCTGTCCCAGATGGAGGTCGTCAGGACGCCGCCGAAGTCGACCAGGAGGCCGGTGTGCCTCCGCTCCGCCGAAATAGGATGCGCCGACATGGGCGACGAGGCTACCGAGCAAACCGACGAGCGGATCCGGCAGGCCGACGACTCGATCGAGCAGACGGACGAGGCGGTCCGGCAGGCCGACGAGGCCATCGACCAGCCTCGCCTGGAGGCGTGGTTCGTAGAGCAGGTTCCCGGAGCCCAGCCCCCGCTCTCCTTCGAGCGGATCTGCGGCGGGCGGTCGAACCTGACCTACGGAGTCACGGATGCTGCCGGCAAGCGGTGGGCGGTGCGCCGACCGCCGCTCGGCACTCGCCTCGCCTCTGCCCACGACATGGGCCGCGAAGCGCGGATCATCGCCGCGCTCCAGGTGACGGAGGTGCCCGTTCCGCCGCTCGTCGGACTATGCGAGGACGACTCGGTGAACGGGGCGCCGTTCTACGTGATGGACTTTGTGGAGGGGCCGGTCCTCCGTTCCCGTTCCGAGGCCGAGAGGGCCTTCGACGAGGGTGAGCGCCGGAAGATCGGCGAGCGGGTGGTGGACACCCTGGTCGCCATCCATGCTGTCGACCCCGACCAGGTCGGTCTCGGCGAGCTGGGCCGCAAGGAGGACTACGTGGCGCGCCAGCTCCGCCGCTGGCACGGCCAGTGGGAGAAGTCGAGGACGAGGGAGCTACCGGTGGTCGACGACGTCCACGGCCGCCTCTCCGCGCGCGTTCCCAAGCAGGGCACCGCGACGATCGTCCACGGCGACTACCGGCTCGACAACCTGATCCTCTCGCCCCAGGGCGAGATCGCCGCGGTGGTCGACTGGGAGCTCTGCACGCTCGGCGACCCGCTGGCCGACGTCGGCTTGCTGCTCGTCTACTGGTCGGAGCCCGGCGACGAGTTCACGCCGCTGTCCGAGGCGGCGACGAGCGCCACCGGCTTTCCCGCCCGGGATCTGGTCCGCTCGCGCTACGCCGAGCTCTCCGGCCGCGACCTCTCGGAGATCGACTTCTACGTGGCCTTGGGCTACTGGAAGCTCGCGATCATCCTCGAGGGTGTTTTCGCTCGCTATGCCGCAGGGCAGTACGGCAAGACGGACGAGGGTTTCCATGAGTTCGCAAAGGCCGTCGAACGGCTCGCTGAGGCGGCGGACGCCGCGGTGAAGCGTTTGGGCTGAGGGTGCGAGATCCACTGCCCCCGAGAGGCTCCTGTCTTGTCAGGCACCTGTCAGACAGCTCGGGAGACGCGGAAGCGAGGTCGGATGGTGAGCTCAGGCCGTCGCTGGCTCAGGCGAGGGCGCTTCAGCCCCGCCCGCCTCCGCCTCGGCTTCCCTCGCCCAGCGGTTGAGCTCGCGGCGCGCGACGACCATCTTGTGGACCTCGTCGGGGCCGTCGGCAACCTTCAGCATCCGGGAGAAGCGCCACATCCCCGCCAGCGGCGTGTCATCCGACATCCCAAGCGCGCCATGCACCTGGATCGCGCGGTCAAGCACGTCCATGACCACGTTCGCGGCCACGACCTTGATCATCGAGATCTCCCGCCGGGCCTCACGCTTGCCGCGGGCGTCCATCTTCCAGGCGGCCAGCATCGTCAAGAGCCTGGCCTGATCCACCTCTATCCGGGACTTCGCCACGAAGTCCTGAACGAACTGCTTGTCGGCGAGCTTGCCGCCGAACGCTTCCCGCTCATTGGCCCGCCGGCACATCATCTCGATCGCCCGCTCCGCGGTTCCGATCGCCCTCATGCAGTGATGGATCCGACCCGGCCCGAGCCGATCTTGGGCGACCACGAACCCGGCGCCGCGCTCGCCGAGCAGGTTGGACGCCGGCACCCGGCAGCTCTCGTAGCGGATCTCGCAGTGGCCCGGCCCTCCCGAGTGGCCCATGACGGACACGGGACGGACCAGCTCGAACCCCGGGTTGTCGGTGGGGACGAGGATCATGCTGGCGCGGGCGTACGGGTGGGAGGCGGGGTCGGTGACGCACATCACGATCGCGACCTCGGCACCGACGGCCCCCGATGTGAACCACTTGTGGCCGTTGATCACCCACTCGTCACCGTCGAGCTGGGCCCGCGTTCGCAGCGTGGTGGGGTCCGATCCGGAGACTTCGGGCTCCGTCATCGAGAAGCAGCTCCGGATCTCGCCGTCCAGGAGCGGCTGGAGCCAGCGCTCTCGTTGCTGCTCGGTCCCGTGCTCGGCGATGATCTCCATGTTTCCGGTGTCGGGTGCTGAGCAGTTGAACGCCATCGGGGCGACCAGCGGGCTCCTGCCCATCTCCTCGCACAGCACCCCGTACTCGAGGTTGTTGAGCCCTGCGCCGTAGCGTTCGTCCGGCATGAACAGGTTCCAGAGTCCCTCAGAGCGCGCCTTCGACCGGATCTCGACGAGGATGCCGGGATAGGGCTTCCCCTGGCAGACCTCCTCGTCCAGCGCACGTATCGCCTCGAGCTCCGCCGGATACAGGTGCTCCTCCATGAAGGCGCGAACGCGCTCGCGCAGCTCCTCGATCCGCGGGCTGAGCTCGAAGTCCACAGAGGCAGCGTATCCGGACGGGTTGGCGGTGGACCGGCCGTACGCGCCTAGCGCGCCGCGGCGGGAGCCTGGCGTGTGCCGCTGCGGATCCGCTGGCGGTGAAGGCCGATCTGGAAGGCGAACAGGCCCGCGATGACCGCCACGGCCACGCTGAGCGAGGGAATCAGGATCCCCTGCGGCACGCTCTCCTTGGTGATCAGGGTGATCGAGGACGCGATCAGCACGACGCCGAGGGCGTTCCGCAGCACCGCCGTGGGCACCTTGACGGCGAACTGGCTTCCGATCAAGACCCCCGGTACCGAGCCCAGGAGGATGTTGCCGGCCAACCCGAGGTCGACGTTGCCGCCGACCCAATGCGCGAGCCCCGCGGCCCACAGCAGGACCGCGGCGTGGAAGATGTCCGTGCCGACCACGCGTTGCGGCGTGAGCCGGAAGACGGCGATCAGGACGATCGCTATCAGGGTGCCGCTGCCGGCGGAGGTGAGCCCGATCACGAACCCGGTCGTCATCCCGGTGATCACCGCCGCGACGATGTGCCGGCGATAGAGGTGCATGGCGTAGCGCTCCGGGATCACGTCGCGCAGAAACAGCGCCCGGATCAGCGTCGCCACGCCAACCACGAGGAGCGCGGAGGCGACCATGCCGAGGACCACCTTGTTCACCTCGTCCTCGCCGTAGTTACGCTGGAGGATCTCGATCAGCCAGACGCCCGCGATCGCCATCGGGACGCTGCCCACCGCGAGCCAGAAGGCGATCGCCCGGTGGACCGTCTGGTGCTTCAGATGCCGCCAGCCCCCGACCGTCTTCGTCACGGCGCCGTAGAAGATGTCGGTCCCGACCGCGGTCACCGGCTGGATCCCGAAGACCAGGATCAGGAGCGGGGTCATCAAGGAGCCGCCGCCCATGCCCGTCATGCCGATGAGCAGGCCGATGCCCAGGCCGAAGAGGACGATTACGGGGTCCACGGGGCGTACGAAACGAAGGCTCTCTTCTGCCCTTTTTTGACTAAATTAGTCAAAAGCGGCGCGTGGATCAGGGTAGCAGAGCCCGTCTCGCGAGCGCTACGAGTCAGCGCTTGCTCCACGCATCCGGGTCGGAGACGAGCCGCCCGATCGGCTCGGGCAGGGCGTCGTCGCGAACGTCGGCCAGCGTCACCTGTTCGAGCACCGCCCTCAGGTTGGCACGCACCGCCACCCAGACCTCCTTCAGCTTCTCCGCCGGCCCGGGGTATCCCGTGTCCTCGGGGGCGGAGTC
>Ga0126312_10000060_pt1 | contig 42443 bp, 41 predicted proteins | sample Plot104A_FD_92537 | JGI IMG/M metagenome (GOLD analysis project Ga0126312, IMG submission 92537) | Serpentine soil microbial communities from UC McLaughlin Reserve, CA, USA - Plot104A | ecosystem: Environmental > Terrestrial > Soil > Grasslands | place: USA: UC McLaughlin Reserve, Lake County... | reverse complement strand
CGCGTCGTCGGCCGGCTCCGCACCGCCGAGGCGCGTCGTGTTCGCCGTGGCGAGCGACAGGAGCGAGAAGCGCTCGAGACCCTCGAGCGAGCTCGAGTCGGTCCCGTTGGAGTTGAACGAAGGGCCGCCCGCGCCCTCGCCGAGCGAGCACCCGGCGGGCGCGAGGGCGAGCACGACGAGCGCGAGGGCTGACCGCCTGCGAAGCACGCGCGCACGATACCGGGGCGCGCGGCTCGCCCGGCGCGGGGGCGGTCCGGCGCGATATCCTCCGCTTAGATTGACTGGTCAGTCAATCCGAATACGGCGAGCCAGAGCCGCTCCGCGAAGATTCGCCCTCGAGCACCAGGAGGCCCGCGACATGGAATTCCGCCTCAGCGACGAGCAGATCGAGTTCCGCGACCTCTGCCGGCGCTTTGCCCGCGAGGTCATCCGGCCGGTGGCCGCGAAGCACGACCGCGAGCAGTCGGTGCCGTGGGAGTGCATCCGCGCGGCGCGCGATTGGGACCTGCACGGCCTCGACACGATCCAGCGGCTCGGTACGGACCCCGACGGCATGTACAGCGTGATCTACGCCGAGGAGCTCCACTGGGGCTGCGCGGGGATCGCGCTCGCCATCCAGGCCTCCTCGCTCGCCGCCGCGGGGATCGCCTCGTCGGGCACGCCGGAGCAGATCGCCCGCTGGATCCCCGAGTGCTTCGGCACGGGCGACGAGATCAAGCTCGGCGCCTACGCCGTGACCGAGGCCGGCGCGGGCTCCGACGTGAAGTCGCTGCGCACGACCGCCAAGCTCGACGGCGACGAGTGGGTCCTCGACGGGACGAAGGTCTTCATCTCGAACGGCGGCATCGCCGACGTCAACGTGGTCGTCGCCACGGTCGACCCCAACCTCGGCCACCGCGGCCAGGCGTCGTTCGTCGTCCCGAAGGGCACCCCGGGCCTGTCGCAGGGCAAGAAGGAGGACAAGCTCGGAATCCGCGCGTCGCAGACCGCCGAGGTAGTGCTCGACGACTGCCGCGTTCCCGTCGACCACTTGCTGGGAGGGATGGACAAGCTCGAGAAGAAGCTGGAGCGGGCGCGCTCTGGCCAGTCGACCGGCCGCCAGTCGGGCGCGCTCGCCACGTTCGAGATCACGCGTCCGGTCGTCGGCGCCTCGGCGCTCGGGATCGCGCAGGCCGCCTACGAGTGGACGCTCGGCTACCTCGAGACGCAGTCCGACGAGAGCGGGCCGCTGCTCGACCAGCAGCGCGTCCAGCAGGTCCTCGCCGACGTCGCCACGGAGATCGAGTCCGCCCGCCTGCTCGTGTGGCGGGCCTCGTGGATGGGCCGCAACGGCGTGCCGATGACGGGCGGCCAGGGCTCGATGTCGAAGCTCAAGGCCGGTGACGTGGCGATGTGGGCGGTGCCCACGCTGATGGACCTCGTCGGGCCGTACGCGCAGACCACCGACTGCCCGCTTGAGAAGTGGATGCGCGACGCCAAGATCTACCAGATCTTCGAGGGCACGGCCCAGGTCCAGCGGCTCGTCATCTCGCGCATGCAGCGCCAGGAGTACGCCGACCGGCTCAAGGAGGCGGCCGAGGTCCTCGAGCAGGCCCCCGGCACGGCCACGGGCGAGACGACCGGCTCCTCGCGCGACGCCGTGGGCGACGCGGCGCAGGCGGTCGGCGCGGCGTAGGCGTCCTCGGGCGCCGGCCGCGCGGCGCGTGCGGGGCGGCGTCGCCGACGCCCGGCTTGCCGAACGGGGCGCTCGGGGTGGCGGTCACAATGAGGGCGTGAGCCTCTCCCTCGACCCGGGGCCGATCGTCCTCCTGCTCGTCGCGCTCGCGCTCTACGCGCGTGCGACGGTCGTGCTTCGGCGGCGCGGGCGGCCCGTCCCAGTCGCCCAGCAGATCGCCTGGTACCTCGGGCTGCTCCTGCTGACGGTGGCGCTCGTCGGTCCGCTCGACGCGCTCGCGAGCCGCCTGCTGAGCGCGCACATGGCCCAGCACGTGCTGATCGCCGACCTCGCGGCGCCGCTCATGCTGATCGGCCTCCGCACGCCCGTCCTGCTCTTCTTCCTCCCGCGCCCGCTGCTCGTCACGCTCGCGCGCCGGCGCGGGCTGCGGCGCGCGCTCACCACCCTGAGCCGGCCGCTCGTCGCCGTGCCCGTGTACATCGCGACGCTTTACCTCTGGCACCTGGGGGTCCTGTTCGAGGCCGGGTTGCGCAACGACGTCGTCCACGCCCTCCAGCACGCGTCGTTCATGGCCACGAGCGCGCTCGTGTGGTGGGCGCCGCTCGAGCCCCAGCGCGCGCGGGTGGGCGGCGAGCTATGGAAGGCCGGCCACGTGCTCGCGGCGCGCCTCGGCGGGATGATGCTCGGGATGGCGTTCCTCGCGATGCGCGCGCCCGCCTACGGCGACTTCTACGGGGACGCCGCGCGCGCCTACGGGCTTACCCCGCTCGCCGACCAGCAGATCGGCGGAGCGCTGATGATGGTGACCGACCTGCTCGTGATGCTCGCCGCGCTCGCCTTCTTCTTCTGGCGAGCGTCGGACGACGACGCCGCGGCGGAGGCGAGCGCCGCAGACCAGCCGAGCGCCGCGCTCGTCGCGAACCGCTAGCCGGGCCCCGACTCGTCGGATAGGGAAGCGGCGCGAGCTCACGGAGTGCCCCGGCGGCGACCAATCGGACTCAGGCGGGAGCGAGCACCGACAGCCCGGCCCTGGCGGCGACGCGCGCGAGCCGCGGGTCGTATGTGACGAAGCCGTCGATGTCCGACGCGAGGGAGACGGCGGAGGCGAGGTGGATGGCGTCGAGCGCGCGGAGCTCCTCGAAGCGTCCCGCGGTCCGCGTCAGCTCGTCCGTCAACTCGATCGCGTCCACGGCGGCGAGCACCTCTTCCGCAGTGGCCGGCGCGCCGGCGACCCTCGATCTCCGAACGAGGAGACGCAGCTCGACCGACGCCACCACCGAGGAGGTCAAGCTCACGCCCTTCACCATCGCCGCAGCGAGGCGCTCTCGGACGCCGCGAGCACCAGCTTGGCCAGGGCCGACGCGTCGGCGTAGAGCCGACCGCTCGCGGTCAGGCTCGATCCTCTCTGATCTCCTCGAGGAGCTCCGACGTCGGTCTGGCCCCCTCGGCGCGGACCGGAGGTGGAAGCGCCGACGTCGACCCTCGCGCCGGGGTGATCTTGCCCTCGGCAAGGAGACGGCCCCAGGTCGAGGCGTGCTCCCGCAGGGGGGAGAGCAGGGCGACGCGGCGCCCGCGGGCGGTCACCTCGTAGGAGGACCCGGCCTCGACGTCGCGCAGGTAGACGCTGAGGTTCTGCCTCAGCTCGCGCACCCCGACGGTCTTCGGCTCGCTCATGTAGCACGTTGTAGCGCTTACTGCCGGCCCGTCGATTCGCGCGGCCGCCGCCCGCCGCCGCCGCTCACCCCCGCCCGCGTACGATCTCCGCGCGCTCCGCCAGGCGGTTGCGCCGTCGCAGCTCGGCCTCGTCCTGTCGGCGCCGCTCGTCGTCGCTCTCCGGGGCGACCGGCGGCACCTCGACCGGCCGGCGCTCGTCGTCGAGCGCGACCATCGTCAGGTAGGCCGTCGAGGTGTGCTCGACCTCGCCGCTGCGCACGTGCTCGCGCTCGACGCGGACCCCGACCTCCATCGAGGTGCGCCACGCCGCGTTCACGGTGGCGCGCACCGTCACGAGGTCGCCGACGAGCACAGGGTGGAGGAAGTTCATACGGTCGACGCCGGCGGTCACGACGCGGCGGCCGGAGTGGCGGATCGCGGCGATCCCCGCGACCTCGTCGCACAGGTACATGATCCGCCCGCCGTGCACGCTCCCCGCGGTGTTCGCGTCGGCCACCCCCATCCATCGGGTGAGCACCGACACCGAGACCGAGGGCGGGCGTGCGGTGAGCGCCATGGCGGCGGGGTAGTCTACGAGCACAGCGAACGGCACCCGCCCCGCAGGAGGAACGCATGGCAGGCCTCGGAGGTCGCTTCTCGACGGTTATCAAGGCCAAGATCTCGAGGATGCTCGACCGGGCGGAGGACCCGGCGGAGACGCTCGAGTACGGCTACCAGCAACAGGTCGAGCTGCTCCAGAACGTGAAGAAGGGGATCGCCGACGTCACGACGTCGAAGAAACGCATCCAGATGCAGTCGCAGAAGCTCGAGCAGCAGGTGGTGAAGCTCGACACCCAGGCCCGCCAGGCCCTCTCGCAGGGGCGCGAGGACCTCGCTCGCACCGCCCTCGAGCGCAAGACTGCGGTCCAGACCGAGCTCCAGTCGCTCGACCAGCAGGTTCAGGAGCTCGAGCGCCAGCAGGCGCAGCTCACCGAGAACGAGCAGAAGCTGCGCCAGAAGATCGACGCCTTCCGCACGAAGAAGGAGGTCATCAAGGCCCAGTACTCGGCGGCCGACGCCCAGGTGCGGATCAGCGAGGCGGCGACCGGGGTCGGCGAGCAGATGGCGGACCTCGGCCTGGCGATCCAGCGGGCCGAGGAGAAGACCGAGGCCATGCGGGCGCGCGCGTCGGCGGTCGAGGAGCTCGAGGCGGCGGGCACCTTCGACGACGTCACGCAGATCGGGCCCGGCCAGGACGACATCGATCGCCAGCTCCACGAGCTGACCGCGGGCTCCCAGGTCGACTCGGAGCTCGAGCGCATGAAGGCCGAGCTCGGGACCGGTGCGGGCGGCGGCGACTCACCCTCGCTCGATCCGGGCGGGAAGGACGCGGACGCCGACGCGCCTGCGCTCGAGCCCGGTCGGCCCGGGGAGGGCGGCCGGTGATCGTCCGCATCTCCGGCGAGGACCAGTTTCGCCTCCCGGACGCCGACGCCGAGCGGCTGAACGAGCTCGACAACCGCGCGGTCGCGGCGGCCGAGGCGGGCGACGAGGCGGGCTTCCGCGAGCTGTGGCTTCACATGATCGAGCTCGTCGAGCGCGACGGCGAGCGCCTGCCCGACGACGAGCTCGTGCACTCCGACGTGATCCTGCCCCCGCGCGACATCTCGTTCGCCGAGGCGGTGGGGGAGTTCACGGGCGAGGGCGTGATCCCGGACTGAGCGGCCTCGCGCCCGGTGGCGCGATCGGCGGCCGACTCAAGCGCGCGCGCGCCTGCCTCGCCGCGTGCGCCCGGCTGCGCCCATCCGGCGCAGCAGCCCGGCGATCAGCGCGCCCACGATCAGGTACACTAACGCGGCGATGCCCCAGTTGAGCGCCGTGCTCGTCGTCCCGTCGCCGAGCGTGAAGAGCCCGTTGAATGGTCCGGCGAGCCAGCGCGCGGCGTCCGTGACCGCCTGCACCACCGCGTTGCCCTCGTTCGCGCCGAGCAGGAGCAGGAGGATGCCGATCGCCAGGACGAAGAAGACGATCACCGCTATCGCCCCGATCACGCGCGCGACCAGCCCGAGTCCCCTTCCCGCCGACCTCATCGGGTCGGGACCCTAGACCGGTCGGGAGGAGAAGTCAACGCGCGCACCGCCTGACGGAGCGATGGCACGCAACGCTCACAGGGGGACGTCCCAGAGCGGGAACCAGCGGGTCAGCTCCGGCTCGATCGGCAGCTCACCGCCGACCTGGGCCTTGAGGCGGAGCTCCTCCTCGTTGTCGCGCGCCTGGGGACCCCCGGCGGGAACGAACGGATAGAAGGAGCCGCGCTTGAAGTTGTAGATGAAGTGCACGCTGCGGCCGCCGGTGCCCTGGGTGAACGGGAACACGCACGCCAGCAGCCGGTCGCCGTAGCCGCCCGACTGGAGCTGGCTCGAGATCAGGTTGAGCGACACGACGAGGTCCTCGAAGTCGGAGTCGCGGACCTTGATCCAGCGGTAGCCGTGGGAGTCGTCGGCCGACTCGACCCGGGAGCCGGTGTCCTCGGCCGCGCTCGCGAGCAGCTCCTCCGCCTCGCGCACGAGCGCGGTGAAGTCGCCGGTCGACAGCGGCTGGAAGACGATGCCGGCCACCCCGCGGCTGTGGAGGTCGAGCTCGGTCTCGAGCGTGACGTGCGCCGTCGTCATGGCGAACAGGCGGTCCGGCGCGGGGGCCTTGAGCTTGCTCCCGCCCCCGAACAGGGCGTCGAGGAGGCCCATCCGCCGCTCAGGCGGCGACGCCGGCTTGGAGCTGGCGCTCGAGGCCCTCGAGCCGCTCGATGCGCTTCTCCATCGGCGGGTGCGTCGAGAACACCGTCTGGAGCGCGCCCTTGACGCTCGTCGGGACGATGAAGAACGCGTTCATCTCGCCCGCCGCGCGCAGGTCCTGCTGCGGCACCTGCTCCATGCGCCCGGAGATCTTGAGCAGGGCGGAGGAGAGCGCGCTCGGGCGGCCGGTGACGAGCGCGGCGCCGCGGTCGGCCGAGAACTCGCGGTAGCGCGACAGCGCGAGCATGAGGAAGAAGGAGAGGATGTAGACGGCGAACGAGACGAGCAGCACCACGAGGAACCCCGCCCCGCCTTCGTCGTCGTCGCCCATGCCGCCGCCGAAGAAGAACCCGAACTGCGTGATTATGGCGGCGACCGAGGCGAAGAAGCTCGCGATCGTCATGATCAGCACGTCGCGGTTCTTGACGTGCGCGAGCTCGTGGGCCATGACGCCCTCGAGCTCGGCCGGGGAGAGCGTGTTCATGATCCCGGTCGTCGCGCACACGGTGGCCTTCTTCTGCGAGCGCCCGAGCGCGAACGCGTTCGGAACCGGGGTGTCGGCGACGGCGACCTTGGGCTTCGGCAGATCGGCCTGGATGCACAGGCGCTCGATCATCGCGTGCAGGCCCGGCGCCTGGTCGGGCGACACCTCGCGCGCCCCCATGGCCCGCAGCGCGATCTTGTCGGACAGGAAGAGCTGGGCGAACACCAGCACGCCCACGACCACGAGCATCACGGTGGCGCCCGCGCCCGCCGCCAGCAGGATCACCACGAAGGCGACGTAGACCGCGCCGAGGAGGAGCAGCGTGAGGAGCATGCGGGCCCTGAGACCCGTGTCGCGACCGAAGGCTGAGCGGGGCTGTGCCATGCCTGGATTCTAGACGGCGGCGAGGGTCCGCCGGCGCCAAGTAGGCTCGCACCCGTGTTTCCGGAGATCGACCTCGGGCCGGTCACGATCCAGACCTTTGGTCTGTGCCTGGCGCTCGCGCTCGTCTCGTGCGGCCTGATCGCCGCCAAGCGCCTGCGGGAGCTCGGCCGGCCCGTCGACTGGGCGTACGAGGCGGTCTTCGCCTCTGCGGTCGGCGGGATCGCCGGCGCGAAGGTCGACTGGATGATCCAGAACCCGGAGCAGGCGTCGGCCGCCGGGGTACTTGACGCGATCTTCGGGCCCGGGCTCGTGTTCTTCGGCGGCCTGCTCGGGGGCGCGGTCGCCGTCTGCGCATGGGCCTGGCGGCGTGGCTACCTCGGCTACGAGCTCGTCGATCTCGCGGCGCCCGCGATCGCCCTCGGCTACGCGCTCGGGCGGATCGGCTGCCAGCTCTCGGGCGACGGCGACTACGGAGTCCCGAGCGACCTCCCATGGGCGATGTCGTATCCGGACGGCACCGTGCCGACCGACGTCGACGTGCACCCGGCGCCGATCTACGAGCTGCTCGCCATGGGGCTCGTGACCATGGTCCTGTGGCGGCTGCGCGGGCGCTTCGCCCCCGGCGTGATCTTCGGCCTCTACCTGGTGCTCGCCGGCGCCGAGCGCCTCCTGGTCGAGATCATCCGCCGCAACGACGCGGTCGTCGCCGGGCTGACCCTGCCGCAGCTGATCAGCGTCGGGATGCTGCTCGGCGGGTCGGCGTTCATCGCCTGGCGGGTGCGGGCGGCGCGGCCGGCGCCGGCCTGAGGCGACCGCCGAGCCGAGCTAACCCGCCCGCCGCGCGACCGCCCGCTCGACGAAGCGCAGCGACTCGCCGTGCAGCTCGGCGTCGTGCTGCACCGAGCGGTGATGGCCCCCGGGAAGGATCAGCAGCCGCTTGCGCTCCGAGCTCGCGCGCGCGTGGAGCTCCTGCGAGACCGTCCACGCCACCTGCGCGTCCCCCTGGGCGTGCATGAGTAGGAGGTCGGTCTGCGGCGAGATCCGACGGACGGCCTCGTAGACGCTGAGCGACGCGAGCCACGGCTCGAGCGCGCCGCGGTCGATGCGCCGCTCGAGGTCGTCGTCGTCTGAACGGACGAGGCGCAGGAGCAGGTCCTCGGGCGCGGGGCAGATGGCGACGACCGCGGCGATGCCCGGCTCGAGCGCGGCGATGTGGAGCGCCATGAATCCGCCCATGCTCGAGCCGCGCACCGCCACCGCCGGCGCGTGCTCGCGCAGCAGATCGAGCATCGAGAGCGCGTCGCCGAACGCAGCCGGGCCGAACTCGCCGGACGAGCGCCCGTGACCGCGGGCGTCGTAGGCGAGCGCCGCCATGCCGTGGGCCCGCGCCGCGCGCGCGAACTCGAAGTGGCTCTCCTTGGCGGAGTCGGCGCCGTGGAGGATCAACACGCCGGCGCGCGGCGCCTCCCTGGGCAGGAAGAGCGCATAGGCCAAGCCATCCCGCGTCCCGAGCTGCGGCGGCTCGGGGACCGGATGGACCTTTACCTCCATAATCCAGCCGATCATGGCACGCGAGCTGACCTCCCAGCCGCCTGCGGCGCCCGCGGAGGGCGGCTCGCCCCCCGACGCCGCCGTCGCGCCCGCGGAGGCGCCCGCTCGCGCGCGCGAGGGCTCGGGCTCGGACGCGCCCCCGCTCGCGATCGAGGCGCCAGCTGCGCCCTCGCACGTCTACCCGCTCGGGTCGCGTCTCACCGACGCCGGCCGGCTCGAGATCGGCGGGTGCGACGTGGTCGAGCTGGCGCGCGAGTTCGGGACCCCCGCTTACGTGTACGCCGAGGAGCACATCCGCTCGCGGGCGCGCGTCTACCTCGATGCCTTCTCGGCCCGGACCGAGCACTTCGAGGTGGTGTACGCGAGCAAGGCGTTCCCGCATCCCGCGGTGAACCGGATCCTCGCCGCCGAGGGACTCGGGTGCGACGTCGCCTCGGGCGGCGAGCTCTTCATGGCCCTGCGCGGCGGCTTCGCGCCCGAGCGGATCTACATGCACGGCAACAACAAGTCCGAGGACGAGCTCCGCGACGCGATCGAGCAGGGCGTCGGGCACATCGTCGTCGACTCGTTCGACGAGCTCGACCGCCTCGAGCGCATGGCTCCGGGCCAGCCGATCCTCCTGCGCGTCACCCCGGGGATCCAGCCCGCGACCCACGCCTACATCTCGACCGGGCAGGAGGACTCGAAGTTCGGCTTCGGCCTCGATGAGCTGCCGCGCGCAATCGAGCGCTCGGGTCGGCTCGAGCTGCGCGGCCTGCACGCGCACATCGGCTCGCAGATCTTCGACATGGAGCCGTACGCCAAGCTCGCCGAGACGCTGTCGGCGATGAGCGACTTCCCGCTGCTCAACCTGGGCGGGGGCCTGGCGATCGCGTACACCTCGGACCAGCAGCCGCCATCGATCGACCAGTACGTCGAGACCCTGCTCGAGGGGGCGCCCGACGGGGTGACCGTCCTGTGCGAGCCGGGGCGCTCGCTCGTCGGGAACGCGGGCGTGACCGTCTACACGGTCGGGACGGTCAAGGACATCCCCGGGCTGCGGACGTACGTGGCGGTCGACGGCGGGATGTCGGACAACCCGCGACCGATGCTGTACGGCGCGCGCTACGAGGCCGACATCGCCGACCGCATGGGCGGCGAGCGGCTGTGCTCGGTGGCGGGCAAGCACTGCGAGGCGGGCGACGTGCTCGCGCGCGACGTGATGCTCGACGCCCCGCGTCCGGGCGACGTGCTCGTCATCCCCGCGACCGGCGCCTACGGGCACGCGATGGCGAGCAACTACAACGCGCTCCCGCGCCCGCCTGTGGTCTTCTGCCGCGACGGCGACGCGCGCCTCGTGACCCGTCGCGAGACCTACGAGGACCTCGCGCTCCGTGACCTCGTTTAGGGTCGGGCTGCTCGGCCACGGGACGGTCGGGTCGGCTTTCGACACCCTCCTGCACGAGCGCGCCGACGCGGTCGAGCAGACGGTCGGCCGGCGCCCCGAGCTCTCCGGGGTGCTCACGCGCTCACGCGGCGACTTCGAGGAGATCCTCGCGGCGAGCGACCTGATCGTCGAGCTCATCGGCGGGCTCGAGCTGGCGCGCGAGTACGTGCTGCGAGCCCTGCGCGCGGGGCGGCACGTGGTGACCGCGAACAAGCAGGTCCTCTCCCAGCACGGCGACGAGCTGTTCGCCGCGGCCCGCGAGGCGGGCGTCGAGCTGCGCTTCGAGGCCGCGGTCGGCGGCGTCGTGCCGGTCATCCGGGTCATCCACGAGACGCTCGCCGGCGCCCACGTCGAGCGCGTGCACGGGATCGTCAACGGGACGACCAACTTCATCCTCACCGAGATGACGCGCACGGGCGCGTCGTACGCCGAGGCGCTCGCCGACGCCCAGCGGCTCGGCTTCGCCGAGGCCGACCCGAGCGAGGACGTGAGCGGCAAGGACGCGGCGGCCAAGATGGCGATCCTCGCCCGGCTCGCGTTCGGGGCGGCGGTGGAGCTCGACGGGGTCACCTATGAGGGGATCGAGCACGTGACCGCCGACGACATCGCCTACGCGCGCGAGCTCGGGCTGTCGCTCAAGCTCGTCGGGACGGCGGAGCGGGTCGACGGCGGCCTGTCGGTGCGCGTGCACCCGGTCTTCCTGTACGGAGGGCACCCGCTCGCCCCGGTCGACGGCTCGTTCAACGCGGTGACCGTCGAGTCGCCGGCGATCACCGAGATCACCCTCTCGGGCCCGGGTGCGGGCGGCTCGCAGACCGCGTCGGCGGTGCTCGGCGACGTCGTCTCGGCCATGCTCCCGCCGGCCGTCCCGCCGTCGGCGGCACAGCCCGTCGAGCTCGTGAGCGACGTCGAGTCGGCCTTCTACCTCCACCTCGAGGTCGCCGACCGGCCCGGGGTGCTCGCCCAGATCGCCGAGATTCTCGGACTCCAGGGCGTGTCGGTGAAGTCGGTCGTGCAGAAGGGCCTCGGGCCGGACGCGCGGCTCACGATCGTGGTGCACCCGGTGCGCGAGTCGCGCTTCCTCGCCGCGGTCGGGCTGATCGGGCGACTCGACTTCCTGCGCGTCCCGCCGCGCTGGATCCGGGTGATCGAGGAGGTGTTCGAGTGAGGACCCGGAGGACCGCGCCCCCGTGAGCCTGTGGCGCTACCGCGACCGCCTGCCGGTCGAGCCGCTCGTCACGCTCGAGGAGGGGAACACGCCGCTCGTCCCCGCGCCGCGGCTGTCGGAGCGCGTCGGGGCGGAGGTGTGGCTCAAGCTCGAGGGCGCGAACCCGACCGGCTCGTTCAAGGACCGCGGGATGACCGTCGCGGTCTCGGCCGCGCTTCGAGAGGAGTCCGAGGCGGTGATCTGCGCCTCGACTGGCAACACCGCGGCGAGCGCCGCCGCCTACGCCTCGCGCGCCGGGCTGCGCGGCGCGGTGATCGTGCCGGAGGGCAAGATCGCCACCGGCAAGCTCGCCCAGGCGCTCATGCACGGCGCGCGCGTGGTCGCGCTGAGGGGGAACTTCGACGAGGCGCTGCGGCTGGTGCGCGAGCTGGTAGAGCGTCACCCGATCTCGCTCGTCAACTCGGTCAACCGGTTCCGCATCGCGGGTCAGAAGACCGCCGCCTTCGAGGTGTGCGACGAGCTCGAGGAGGAGCCCGACGAGCTGTGCATTCCGGTTGGGAACGCCGGCAACATCACTTCGTGGCACCAGGGCTTCCGCGAGTACGGCGCGGCGCCCCGGCTGCACGGCTTCCAGGCCGAGGGAGCCGCTCCGCTCGTGCACGGCGCGCCAGTCGAGCAGCCCGAGACAGTCGCCTCGGCGATCCGGATCGGCAACCCGGCGCGCTGGGAGGAGGCGATGGACGCCGTGACCTCCTCGCGCGGATCGATCCGCGCCGTGTCCGACGCCGAGATCCTCGGCGCGTACCGCATGCTCGCCGCGGAGGAGGGCGTCTTCTGCGAGCCGGCGTCGGCGGCCTCGGTGGCCGGGCTGCTCAAGTACGGGGCGGAGGGGCGCGTGGTGTGCGTCCTCACCGGCCACGGCTTGAAGGATCCGCAGACCGCGCTCGACCAGGCGCGCTCGGTGATCCCGTGCGAGCCCGAGCTCGCGCGCGTGGAGGAGGCGGTGCTGGACTAGCGGTCGGCCTCCTACCCGACCGTGACCGTCCCCTTCATTCCCTTCTGCTCGTGGTCGCCGACCGGGCAGTACCACTTGTACCTGCCCGGCTTGCTCAGGTCGGCGGTGAGCGTCGCCGAGTCGCCCGACTGGAGGACTTTGGTCTCGACCTCTCCCTCCGGGCCCTCGATCTCGAGCGCTCAGGCGATAGGAGAGTCCGGCGAGGTCCTGGACGACGCCGTCGTGGAGGTCCTGGGCGATCCGCCGGCGCTCGTTGTCGGAGGCGACGATCGCGTGCCTGAGGAGCGCCTCGCGCTCCTCCTGGCGGTCGCGCAGCCGCCTGGCGAGCGACCACGCGAGCGGAAGCTGGAGGAGCGCGAGCAGGAGCAGGGCGCCGAGCGTGGTGGGCGCGAAGGCGGTGAGTATCCGTCGCTCTCCGGCCTGGATCGACGTCGCGGGCAGGTACCCTCGAACAGCAGCGGGCGCCCGTCGGTCGCGCGGACCCGCGTGTAGACCTCGACCAGCTCGCCGCGCCCGCGCTCGAAGCGGTTCTCGGGCTCCGCGAGGTCGCTCACCTCGGCGTCGACGCCGCCGTGCTCGAGGACCTCGCGCTCGTCTTCGCCGAGCGTGTAGCGAGAGTCGAGGAGGCGTGGCTCGTCGGAATAGACGATGCGTCCGTCCGGCGCCCACACATGATCCGGGTGACGCCGGTCGGGCGAAGGAGGCGCTCGCGCACGACCCCGATCGAGGGCGACGATCGCCCGCGGGTTCCCGTCGAGCACCGCCGGAGTGAGGCGCGGCGCGAAGATGCTCTCGGCGGATAGCCGTGCGAAGCGCTCGGCGTCCTTGACCGCCTCCTCGCGGGCGATCGACCGAAAGAGCAGGGCGCCCGCCACCGCGAGCAGCAGCCACGCGACGGCACCCGCGAGGGCGAAGAGGGCGACCGACCGGGCAACCGAGATCGGCGCCGCGCCGCGGCTCGCTTCCGCCCCCGCCTCGCCGACCCAGCGAGACCCGGGCGAGCGGTCGTCGAGGGCGGGCTGTGACTCGCTGGGCGCCGTGTCGGTCACGGAACGGCCTCAGAGGCGAGAATAGAGCACGATGTCGAGGCTCATGCCCGCCTCGGGTCCGTACGGGCCTGCGTCCGAGCACCGCGTAGGCGGCCGCCCGTGATGCACCGCCGCCGCGTGGTGCGCGTGCCCGCGTCCTCGGCCAACCTCGGCCCGGGCTTCGACGCGATGGCCGCCGCGCTGGCCCTCCACCTCGAGCTCGTGGTCGAGGAGACGGGCGAGCTGAGCGTCGACGCCGATGTCCCGGGCGTCCCGCTCGACCGGACGAACCTCGTCGTGCGCGCGTTCGAGTCGCTGCGGCCGGCCGACGGCTTCTCGTTCCGCATCCGCTCGCAGATCCCGCCCGGCGGCGGGCTCGGCTCGAGCGCCGCGGCGATCGTCGCCGGCCTCGTCGCCGCCGACCACCTGTTCGAGCTCGACACCGACCTGCTCGCCGCCGCGACCGCGCTCGAGGGCCATCCCGACAACGTCGCGGCCGCGCTGCGTGGCGGCTTCGTCATCTGCCACGAGGCGGGCGCCGAGCGCTTCGACCCGGCGCCCGGGCTCGAGGCGGTGATCGCCATCCCCCCGGAGCGCGTCGCCACCGCCTCCGCGCGCGCCGCACTCCCGCCGGAGGTGCCGCTCGCCGACGCCGTCCACAACGCCGCGCACGCCGCGATCCTCGTGCTCGGCCTCGCGCGCGCCGACCTCGACCTCGTCGCCCGCGGCCTCTCCGATCGCATACACCAGCCGCGCCGCGCGCATCTCTATCCGAAGTCGATGGAGCTGCTCGAGCGCGCGCGGGAGCTCGGGGCGGTCGGGGCGTCGATCTCGGGGGCGGGGCCGACGGTCCTCTTCTGGTCGCACTGGGAGGCCACCGGCCAGCTGATCGCGCGGCTCGCCGAGGAGAGGCCGGACTGGGATGTGCGCCGGGTCGGCTTCGCGCCCGAGGGGGCGTCGGTCAGGGCGCTCGTGTAGGTCGGCGGAACGCGGACCGTGCGCGCGCCGGCGCCCACGCGCGGGGGCCGGGCGCCGCGCGGTCAGATCGGCAGGCGGCGGAAGATCGGTCGCGGCAGGTGCCGCAGCACCGACATCACGTAGCGCAGCGCCGGGGGCGCCCACACGGTGTGCGCGCCGCTCGCGATCCCGTCGACGATCGCCTCCGCGACCTTCTCCGGCGTGGTGGCGAACGGTGCGGCGTCGAGCCCCTCGGTCATGCGCGTGTGGACGAAGCCCGGCCGGACGACGAGCACGCGCACGCCGCTGCCGGCGAGCCGGTCGCCGAGTCCCTGGGCGAACGCGTCGAGCCCCGCCTTCGAGGCGCCGTAGACGAAGTTCGAGCGTCGCGGGCGCTCGCCCGCCACCGTGGAGAGGACGCACAGCGTGCCGTGCCCCTGCGCCCGCAGGCGCTCGGCGCACGGGATGATCGCCGAGATGAGCCCGGAGAAGTTGGTCTCGACGAGCGCCCGGGCGGCCCGGGCGTCGCTCGCCGCGCGCTCCTGGTCGCCGAGCACACCCGCAGCCACGAGCACCAGGTCGATGTCGCCGTGGCGGTCGAACACGTCGTCGACGAGCGCCGCGTGGGCGTCGGCGCCGTCCTCCGCGTCGAAGCCGACGCACTCGACGGTCTCGGCGCCGGCCGCCCGCAGCTCCTCCGTCGCGGCGGCGAGCTCGTCCGGGCGCCGGGCGGCCAGCACGACGGTTCGCGTCCTCCGCTCGACGAGCTTGCGCACGGTGGCGAGCGCGATCTCCGACCCCCCGCCGAGCACGAGGACCGACTGCACGTCGCCGAGCGCGTCCCTCATCGCGCCGCCCGCGCAGGCGCGCCCTCGACGAGCCCCACTCGCCGCCCGAGGTCAGACCGCAGGGCCCCGCGCGGGTCGAGACGGGCCTGGACCTCGCGCCAGCGCGCGAGCTCGGGGTACATCGGCTCGAGCAGCTCGGGACGCAGGCGCGAGTCCTTGGCCAGGTACAGGCGCCCGCCCGCCTTCACGATGAGCTCGTCGAGCTCGTCGAGGAAGGGGGCGAGGCCGGCGCGACCCGCCGGCAGGTCCATGGTGAGCGTCCAGCCCGCCATCGGAAACGAGAGCATGCCGTGCCCGCGGCCGAAGCGCTTGAGCACGGCGAGGAAGGCGGGCGCGCGCTCGGCCGCCAGCCGCGCGACCACCGTCCTCAGCGCGCCCTCGGCCCCGAACGGCACGACGAGCTGGTACTGGAGGAGGCCGCGCGCGCCGTACAGGCGGTTCCAGTCGGCCACGACGTCGAGCGGGCGGAAGTACGCGTTGAGCGACTCGATCCGCCCCCGCTCGAGACGCGGCGCGCGCCGGAAGTAGGCCTCGTTGAACGCCCGCAGGGTCGCCGTCGAGAGCACCCCCGACGGGACCCCGGGCGGCGCCGACAGCGCCCGCGGCGGCGAGAAGTCGAGCGTCGTCCGCGCGCCGTCGCCGCCGGCGACCTCGGCGCGCGTCGCGTGCTCGGCGCGCATGAGCACCGACCGCCCGAGGCGGCGCCCGCGCGCGAGGCAGTCGACCCACCCCACCGAGTAGCGGTAGTCCTCGTCGCGCTCCATCCGGCCCATGAGGTCGTCGAGGTCGCTCGCGCGCTCGGTGTCGACGCGCACGCGGTCAGTCTCGACCGGCAGGAGCCGGATCGTCGCCTCGGTGACGACGCCCGTCATGCCCATCCCGCCGGCGGTCGCGGCGAAGACGTCGGGCTCGGTCGCGGGCGTCACCGTCAGGGGCTCGCCGCCCGGGATGACGAGCTCGAAGGCGAGCACGTGGTCGCAGAACGAGCCCTCGACGTGGTGGTTCTTGCCGTGCACGTCCGCGGCGATCGCCCCGCCGATCGTCACCTGGCTCGTACCGGGCAGCACCGGCGGAAACCAGCCGAACGGGGTCACGAGGCCGCCGAGCTCGCCAATCGACAGCCCGGCCCCCACGGTGATCACCCCGTTCTCCACGTCGAAGCCGCGCACCGCGCGCACGCCGAGCATCGAGACGACGCGGCCGCCGGCGTTCTGCGCCGGGTCGCCGTAGGAGCGCCCGAGACCGCGCGCGATGACCCCGCGCTCGCCGGCGCCCGCGACGATCTCGGCGACCCGGTCGGCGCCTTCGGGGCGGTGGAGCGCGGCGAGCGTCGCCGCCGTTCGCCCCCAGCCGGTCAGGAGAGTCGGCTCGCCTCCGTCGAGGCTCTCCTGCTCGCCAGGGAGCGATCCGGCGGCGGAGGCGAGCGCCGTTCGTCCTCCGTTCGCCTCCGCGTCGCCCTCCCGCCGCTCACGCGGCGACGGCGCGGCCCGAGTGCTAGCCGCCGAGGTAGACACCGAGCCCGAAGGTAACCGCCCACGCGAGCGCCGCGGCCTGCAGCCCGCGGTCGCCGAGGACCAGGTCCTCGGGCGCCCGCTCGCGGTCGGCTTCGAGCAGGAGCGCCCAGCGCAGGATGAACAGAACGAACGGGACGATCGACAGCTCGAAGAACGGGTGCGCGGCGTCGGGCGCCGACTGCTCGAACGCCCACAGGCAGTAGGCGAGCAGCGTCACCGCGGCGGCGATCACCCGGATCTCGCGGAGGTAGGTGAGCGAGTAGACGCCGAGCGTCGCGCGCGTCGCCGTGCGGTCGTCGCCGAGCTCGGCGTACTCGCCGGCGCGCTTGCCGGCGACCATGAACAGCGACCCGAACGAGGCAACGATCAGGAACCACCGCGACAGGGGAACGTCGACCGCGACGCCGCCCGCCACCGCGCGGATGATGAAGAACGACGCGACCGTGGCGATGTCGAGCACTGCGACGTGGCGCAGCTTGAGCGTGTAGGCGGTGGTGAGCACGAGGTAGCCGGCGACGACCGCGAGCAGCTTGAGGCTCACGGCGGCGGCCAGGCCGAGCCCGAGGGCTAGCACGAGCACCCCGGACGCGACGGCGAGCCGCGGCGAGACCACTCCCGCGGCGATCGGGCGGTGGCGCTTCGTCGGGTGACGGCGGTCGGCCTCGAGGTCGCGCGCGTCGTTCAGCAGGTAGGTCCCGCTCGCCACGAGGCAGAAGGCGACGAACGCGAGCCCGACGCCGAGCGCCACCGAGGGCCGGGTGAGCACGCCCGCGGCCGCCGGCGCGGCGAGCACGAGCACGTTCTTGAGCCACTGGCGGGGGCGCGCGGCGCGCAGCAGCCCGGCCGCCTGGGCGGAGGGCGACGGTGTCGTGCCCGGCGCGTGCTCGGGCGCCCCGTCCACGGCGGGCCGGCGCAGGCCGGGGGGGTGCGTGCTCGCCTCGCCCGGCGGCGTGGCTTCGAGAGACTTCGACATTGGTCAGGACGCCCGTGCGGCTGGCGGACGGCAACCTTAGCTTGGCCGCCCCTGCCCCGGCCACGGACGCAGGCGCTGGCCCAGCGCACACGTGCCGGCCAGGCGGTGCGTAGGCTGACCAAGCGGGACCGCCCTAGCCCAGCGGGAGCGGAGCGCGCATGAGCGCGACGAACGCGCACAGTGCGAGCGCCGCGCCGCGCAGCGCCCGTCCGGGAGCGAGCGCGGCGAGCGGAAGCACCCACACCACGTACCACGGCATGAGCCAGGTCGTCGTGACGAGCGTGGCGACGGTCGCCCAGCCCGCCGCGGCGATCGGATCGGCGCCGCGGGCGACCCGGACGTACAGGACGATCAGCGAGACCGCCAGGACGGCCGCCCCGGCCGCGCGCAGGGCGGGCGTCGCGCCGCCGCACCCGAGCGCCTGCCCGAGCAGGTGGAGCGTGCTGTTCGGCGAGCGCAGCGCCGCCTGGTCGGTGAGCGAGGCGGGAAAGCCGGCCACGGCCGGCCCGAGCACGGCGAGCGCCACCGCCCCTGCGGCGAGCAGCCCGGCCGCCAGCCCGGCGAGCGCGGGCAGGCGCCGCCGGGCACCGAGCACTAGGATCGGCGCCAGCACCGCGACCGACGCCTTGACCGCGATCGCGCCCGCGACCGCGGCCCCGCCGAGCCGCTCGCGCCCGGCCGCGAGCAGCGCGAGCGTGCCGACCACGAGCAGCATGAGGAGCGCGTCGTTGTGCGCCCCGCCGACCGCCCACACGAGCAGGAGGGGGTTGAGCCCGACGAACGCGGTCGCCGCCACGGGGTCGCGCCCGAGACCGCGGGCGGTGCGCGCGACGAGCGCGACGAGCGCGAGGCTCGTCGCGGCGGCGAGCGCCTTGACCGCCCACAGCCCGCCCGCGATCCCAAGCCACGCGAGCGGGACGGTCGCCGCGGTGAACAGCGGACCGTACGGGTTGGGTCGCGCCTCCCACACGAGCAGCGGGAGGACCGGATCGCGGGCGAGCGTCTCCGCCAGCGGCGCGTACGGGCTCGCCCCCGCGCGCGCGACCGCGCGCGCGACGGCGAGGTAGCCGAACGCGTCCGTCGAGAGCAGCGGCGGCGCCAGCGCGAACACGAGGTGAAGCCCGACGGTCGCCCCGACGACCCACCGCGCGCCGGCGCATCGCGCCAGGCCGAGCACGGCCAGGTAGCACGCGCCCATGGCCAGGAGGAGCAGCCAGAACGCGACCTCTACCAGCCGGCCCGGAGCTAGCTCGGCGAGCGGCCCGGCGAACCACGCCGGGAAGCCGGCCTCGCTCGAGGGCGTGAGTCGGCGCGAGGGCCCGCCCGCCGCCCCGACGGCGATCGCCAGCCCCAGCGCGAGCAGCGCGACCAGCGCGAGCCGGCCGGCGAGCCGCTCCACGCGCGCACGCCCTCCGCCGGGGGCTGGGCGCGACCCACCCTCTCGAGCGGCGTCCCGACCCCGGGGGCGCTCGCCTGCCGCCCGCGCGCACGCGGGCGGGCCGGCGCCACGGTCATGCTTCAGGCCGGGACGAGGTCGGCGCGCAGCTCGTCGATGCGGGGGCGCTCGCTCTCGAGCCCGAGCCGCTCGAGCACCTCGCCGGCGAGCGCGATGTAGTCGGCGCAGAGCGTGGGTCGGTAGTCGAGGATCGACACCCCGCGCTCGGCCGACTCGGCGTAGCGGATCGACGCGCGCACCGCCGTCTCGAACACCTTGTCGCCGAAGCGCTCGCGGAGCTGGCTCAGCGCCTCGCGCGAGTGGATCAGGCGCAGGTCGGCGATGTTGAGCACCACGCCCAGCCACTCGAGCTCCGGGTGGAGGTTCTCCTTGGCGAGCTCGATCACCTCGAGCGCCTGCTCGACGCCCTGGAGCGAGAAGTACTGCGCCTCGGTCGTCACGAGGGCGTGGTCCGACGCCACGACCGCATTCACGGTCAGCAGCCCGAGCGAGGGCGGGCAGTCGATCAACACGAAGTCGTAGCGGCGCTTGACCTCGCGCAGCGCCCGCCGCATCGTCATCTCCCGGCCCATCTTCCCGCTCAGGACGAGCTCCGACTCCGCGAGCCCGAGGTTCGCGGGGATGACCCCGTCGTGGATCGCGTCGACCGCCTTGGCCTGCCCAGCGAGGACGTCGGAGATCGTCGGGTCGGCGTCCGCGGCGACGTCGAAGTAGTCGGAGAGGTTCCCCTGCGGGTCGAGGTCGACGGCGAGCGTGGAGAAGCCGACCCGGCCGAGGATGTCGCTCAGCGTCCTGACCGTCGTGGTCTTGCCCGTGCCGCCCTTCTGGCTGAGTACCGCGATCGTCGTGGACATCTACGACGGACTATAGATCGCGGGCGGGGGCGCGGGCCCGTGCCGGGGCCGCGTGGCCCCGGCACCGGACTCCTCCCTCGACCGGCGCAGCCGCGCCGGCGCTCACGCGCCAGCGCGCCAGCTATCGGGCCGCGGTCCAGACCCCCTCGTGCGCACCGCGGCTCCCGACTCCGGTCAAGCCGACGAAGTAGAGGCGGAAGCGACCGATGACGATCTCGTCGCCGTCCGCGAGCTCGTGCCACTCCGAGCGCTCGCCGTTCACGAACACGCCGTTCAAGCTGCGGTCGTCGAGCAGCCGCGCCCGGTCGCCCTCGCGATGGATGACGGCGTGGCGGCGTGAGACGGTCGGGTCGTCGAAGCGGATATGGGCGGCGAGGCTGCGCCCGATGCGCGTGAAGCCCTCCTGGAGCGGGACGACCCGGACGCGCTCGTCCTCCTCGAATGCCAGGTAGTCACCCTGCTCGACGAGCGCCGCGCGGGCCTCGTCGAGCCACTCGGGTCGGGTCTCCCGGCGCGAGGTGTCGGACTCGGGCAGCGAGCGCTCGGCGAAGATCGAGGCCCGCTTGAACTCCCGCGAGCCACAGCGGGGACAGGGAGGGATCTCGTCGCGCTCGAGCAGGGCGACTGGGTACGAGCAATCCTGGCACCGGAAGGTGCCGGCGCCCGCAAGCGTTCCGGACACGACGGTCTGCATCTCTCTCCTCCCGACGGGGGGGTCGGCCAGTGTACCGCCTTCGACGCGTCGACGCAAAGAGCGCGCACCGCTGCGCCGGCCCGCGACCGCACGCTCCGTAGAATCGCGCCGGTGGACTCGGTCACCGTGCACGCGCACATCTCGGCCCCGCGCGAGGACGTCTTCGCTCTGATCGCCGACGTGGCGGCGCGCCCGGCGTGGTGCGATCACTTCATGAAGGACTATCGCCTCCTCACCCCGCGCTCGACCGGCGTGGGAGCCGGCGCGCGCTTTCGCCTCGACTGGCGCGGCGGCACACGCTACGTCGAGTACACGATCGTCGAGGCGCGCTCACCGCGCCGGATCGTCGAGGACGGCGGAACCGGGCGGCTCGGCCGCACGCCGTACGGCGCCGAGTACGACCTGACCTCGCCGTCGGCGGGCCTGACGCGCGTCGAGCTCACGCTGTGGACGGACCCCGAGAACCGGATCGAGCGTCTTCGCGAGGCGCTCGGGTTCCGGTCGTTCGTGCGCAAGCGCAGCCGCCGTGCGCTCGACCGGCTGCGCGCCATCCTCGAGGAGGATCGCGACGGACCGCTCGCGCGCGCGACGATCGCCGGCTACGAGCCGCGCAAGGCGCCGCGCTTCGGAACGCGCGCCGGGCGCAGCTTTCGCACCGAGCCGGACGACGGCGGACTGCCCGCCGCGCGGCCCGAGCCGCCCAAGGTCGCCGAGTAGACTGCCCGCGCTCATGCGACGGCTCCGCCTCAGGTCCGCCCGGGCGCCCCGCCTCCTGCCGGCGCTCGCGCTCGCCGCGCTCGCCGCGCTCGGCGCCGCGGCCTGCGGCGAGTCCGGCGAGGAGCGCGCGTTCGTCCCCGGCGAGTCCGCGCGTGAGGGCATCGCCGTGCCGCTCGACGGCGTCGACTACGAGATCTTCATCACCCGGCAGCTGAACCTGGCCGACCCCGAGGACAAGCAGTACTACCAGGGCCGTCCCGCGCCGCCCGGGAGCGCCCTGTACGGGGTCTTCCTCCAGGCATGCGTGCCCGAGGAGGCGAAGGGCACGCGCCTCGCCTCGGGGCGGATGCGCGTCGTCGACATTCGCGGCACGGAGTACCGCCCGCTCCCGGTCGGGCGCGACAACGCCTTCGCGTACCAGCCCCGGCCGCTGCGGCCCGGCGAGTGCGAGCCGAATCAGGCCTCGGCGAGCTCGTACGGGCCCACCGGCGGCTCGATGGTCGTGTTCCGGATCCCCGTCACCGCGACCGAGAACCGTCCCTTCGAGCTCGAGATCGAGGGCAGGCCAGCGGGCCCACGCAAGCCGCCGGCGGTCGCCCGCTTCGAGCTCGACCTCTAGGCAAGCGCGAGGCCGGGCGCTGCTGCGGTGACCTGGCTCGACCTCGCGATCCTCGGCTTCACGCTGCTGATGGCGGCGTGGGGATACGCACAGGGCCTCGTGGTGGGCGCGATGTCGCTCGGCGGCTTCGTGGGCGGCGCGGTCATCGGCTCGCGCGTGGGGCCGCTCGTGCTCGAAGACGGCGCGCGCTCGCCGTACGCGCCGATGTTCGCGCTCTTCGGGGCGCTCCTGCTCGGGGGCCTGCTCGCCGCGATCCTCGAGCTCGCCGGCTCGCGGCTGCGCGACCGCATGGACGAGCGGCTCGGCGTGCTCGACGGGGCCGGCGGCGCGGCGCTCGTGGCGTGCCTCGCGCTCGGGATCGCGTGGATCCTGAGCGCCGTCGCGGTCCAGGCGCCGGGTCTGCGCGAGGTCCGTCCCGACGTGCGCCGCTCCAAGGTCCTCCAGTTCCTGAACGCCACGCTGCCGCCGTCCGGCCCGATACTCAACGTCCTCTCGCGCTTCGACCCCGTGCCGACGATCGAGGGCCCGGCGCCGGAGGTGCGCACGCCGAGCGCGCGGATCGCGCGAGATCCGCAGGTGCGCGCGGCCGGGAGCAGCGTGGTGCGGGTGGTCGGGACGGCCTGCGGGCTCGGCGTGCAGGGCTCGGGATGGGTCGCGGGGGAAGGGGTCGTGGTCACGAACGCCCACGTGGTCGCCGGGCAGGAGGACACGCGCCTCGAGCTCCGCGACGGCTCGCGCTCCGATGCGGAGGCGATCTGGTACGACCCGCGCAACGACCTCGCGATCCTCCAGGCGAGCGGCGTCTCGGGCCTCCCCGCGCTCGAGGTCGACGCCGACGCGCCGCCCGGCACCTCGGCGGCGATCCTCGGCTTTCCCGAGAACGGCCCGTTCGAGATCCGCGCCGGGCGCCTCGGCGAGACCCACGTCGTGACCACGGAGGACTCCTACGGGCGCGGGCCGATCCAGCGTCGTGTGACCTCGGTGCGCGGTCGCGTGCGCTCGGGGAACTCGGGCGGCCCGATGGTCGACGGCCAGGGGGAAGTAGTGACCGCGATCTTCGCGGCCGCCGCCTCGGGCGAGCGCACGGGCTTCGGCGTGCCGGCGAGCATCATCCGTCGCGCGCTCGCGAGCGCTAGCCGCCCGGTCGACACCGGCCCCTGCGCACGCTGAGGGCCGCCGGGAGGCGGTGCGCCGCCGTGCCCGGGCGCGGCCTCTACAGTGGTCGCCACATGGGCAAGACGCTCGTCATCGCCGAGAAGCCGTCGGTCGGCCACGACCTCGCCGCGGCCCTCCCCGGCACGTTCAAGACGAGCCGCGACAAGTCGCACCTCGTCGGTGACGAGTACGTCATCTCGTGGGCGGTCGGGCACCTCGTGGGGCTGGCGCCGCCCGACGACTACGACCCGAAGCTCAAGAAGTGGCGCTTCGCCGACCTCCCGATCCTGCCCGAGCGCTTCAAGCTCGTCCCCAACGACGAGCGCGCGCAGAAGCAGCTCTCGGTCCTCCATCGACTGATGCGCGACGACGAGATCGACCTGATCGTGAACGCGTGCGACGCGGGCCGGGAGGGCGAGCTGATCTTCGCGTACGTGCTCGAGACCGCTGACGTCGACAAGCCGGTGGAGCGGCTGTGGCTGTCGTCGATGACCCGCACGGCGATCCGCGACGCGTTCGAGCACCTGCGCTCGGGCGAGGACATGAAGCTCCTCGAGGCGGCCGCGCGCTCGCGCTCGGAGGCCGACTGGGTGGTCGGGATGAACGCCACCCGCGCCGCCTCGATCCGGCTCCGCTCGGCGTTCGACGGCGCGGTCTCGCTCGGTCGCGTGCAGACGCCGACGCTCGCGCTCGTCGTCCGCCGCGAGCGGGAGATCCAGGACTTCAAGCCGGAGCCCTACTGGCTCGTCGAGGCTCGCTTCGCCGCGAGCGGAGAGCGGCTCTACTCGGGCCGCTACCTCGGCGGGCGGCGCGTGCCCGAGGACGAGGCCGACCGCATCGTCCGCGACTGCGTGGGCGACGACGGGGAGGGCCGTCCGGGCGAGATCACCAAGCTCGAGAAGAAGGAGGAGCGCGAGCGCCCGCAGCTCCTGTACGACCTCACGTCGCTCCAGCGCCACGCCAACACGCTGTTCGGCTTCTCGGCCCGGCGCACGCTCGCCGCGGCGCAGCGCCTGTACGAGGAGCGCAAGGCGATCACGTACCCGCGCACGAGCTCACGCTTCCTGACCGGCGACCTCGTCCCCGAGATTCGCCCGATCGCCGAGCTCGTGGGGAAGGCGTCGCCGGACTACGCGCGCGGCGCGCGCTACGTCGCCGGTCTCGACAAGCTCCCGCTCGGGCGGGTGGTCAACGACGCGAAGGTCGAGGACCACCACGCGATCATCCCGACGCGCTCCGAGCACGACCTCCGCCGCATGGGCGAGGACGAGCGGCGCGTGTACGACCTCGTCGCCAAGCGCTTCCTGGCCGTGTTCCATCCCGAGGCGGTGTACGAGCGCACGCGCGTCGAGACCACGGTGGCGGCGGGCATGGCCGGCGACGGCCACGTCTTCCGCACCAGCGGCCGCGTGCTGCTCGAGGCGGGCTGGCGCGCGGTGTACGGCGAGGAGGCGCGCGCTCCGGGCGAGGCGAGCTCGGACGACGACACGGGCGGCGACCAGCTCCTGCCGCGGCTCGAGCGCGGCGAGGAGGTCGAGACGCGCTCGGTCGAGTCGCTGCTCAAGGAGACCCAGCCCCCGCGCCGCTTCTCCGAGGCGTCGCTGCTCGCGGCGATGGAGACCGCCGGCAAGGAGATCGACGACGCCGAGGTGCGCGAGGCGATGAAGGACTCGGGGATCGGAACGCCGGCGACGCGCGCGGCGATCATCGAGCGGCTGATCGACGTGGGTTACATCGAGCGCGAGGGTCGCGCCCTGCGAGCTACGGACAAGGGCATGCAGGTGATCGGCCTGCTCGGGGAGCACAAGCTCACCTCGCCGGAGCTGACCGGCGAATGGGAGAAGCGGCTCGCCGGGATCGAGCGCGGCGACGAGACGCGGCCGAAGTTCATGCAGGACATCGCGCAGTTCACGACCGACACGGTGGCCGAGCTCGACAAGCTCAAGGACGTGCGGATCGAGCGCGCCAACCTCGGCCCGTGCCCGGTCTGCGGCCGCGACGTGGTCGAGAACCGCAAGGGCTACTCGTGCTGGACGAGGGACGACCCGGGCTGCGGCTTCGTCGTGTGGAAGCGCAAGGCGGGCAAGACGCTCCCGCCCGCGGACGTCAGGGAGCTGATGGAGGGCGTGCGGCGCTCGCGGGAGGCGGGCGAGTCGCCGCTCGTCGGGCGGACCGCGAAGCCGGTGACGGGCTTCAAGGGCCGCTCGGGGCGGACCTTCCGCGCCAAGCTCAAGCTCGAGCAGGACCCCGAGACGGGCAAGTGGCGCGCCGACTTCGACGAGGAGTGGGCGCGCGAGCCGCGCCCGGACGGCGGCGGCGCGGACGGCGCCGGCGCGGAAGGGGACGCCGACGGGGGCGCGGCGGATCGGGCCGGCGAGCCCGCCACCGCCGGCGCCGGCGAGCGCGCCGGCGGCAACGGCCGCCGGGCGCGCGGCGGCTCGAACGGTGCGCGCCGCGCCGGCGCGGCGGCCGGTTCGGGGCGCCGCAGCCGGCGGCGCGCCTCGCGCTCCTCCTGAGCGAGCGCCCGCGCGTCCGGGCGCACGTCGCAGGCCGGTCGCTCGGGCTCAGCCCGCGCTCGCCAGGTCGGCGTGACCAGTTTCCGCGAGCGGGTGCACGAGCCGCGGGGGGCGCCCCTCGTCGACGATCGCGCAGCGGCCGGGCCAGTAAGGGCTCTCCTGCGGGCGGTCCGCCAGGAATGCGGGGGCATACACCCAGTTCCCGGTGTTCATGAGCTGCGTCTCGGTCCGAGTGCCCCGGGCGGGAAGCGTCCATCCCTCGACGTCGCGGGGCAACGGGCCGGCGCGGTGGGTATGACCGAAGATGACGTGCTCGGCGTCGATCCCGAGGTGGTCGACGGCGGTTGCCATGGCGACGAGGCCGGCGCGGCGCAGCGCCCGCTTGGAGAGGTCGGGATCGAACGGGCCGAGCCCGAGCCGGTTGAGCGCGGTGACGAACGCGGGGACGGCCGTGGCGAGCACGCGGTCGCCGAGCTTCGACCGCGCCGAGCCTGACGAGGGCGGCGATGCCGGCCGCCCTGCGCTCTTGGCGTTGGGGCGCTCGCTCGGAGCGTCTTGGTTGAGCCGCTCGTACATCCGGACCGAGAAGTCACCGCGCCCGGCGCGTCCGAGCGTCTCGCCGGCGCGCCCGAGGCGCAGGGAGGCGCGATACACCGGCGTAGCGATCCGCTCGTAGTCGGCGGGCGTGGCGCCCTCGCGCGGCCGCCCGCCCTTGAGCCGCGCCGAGACGGCGAGCGCAAGGCACTCGACCATCGGGATCGAGGAGTGCACGTCGAGGTGGTGGCCGTGCATGGCGTACACGCCGCGGTCCAGCCACAGCCCCGGGTAGGCGAGCTCGAGCTTCACGGGGTCGAGCTCGCCGGCGAGCTCGGCGAGAGGGCGAATGCTGGCCGCGGGCAGCCGCTGCTCGAGCGAGCGCAGGCGGTCGGCTCCGCCGACCCAGGCGGCGATCGGCGCGACGAGCCCGTGGTCGTGGTTTCCGGGGACGATCACGAGCTCGCCGCCTGGCGCGAGTGCGGAGGCGAGCTCCGTGAACACCGGTCGTGCCAGGCGGAGGATCTCCTCGAGCGGGCGCTCGCGCAGTTCGAACACGTCGCCGAGCAAGACGAGGCGGTCGGCGCCGCGCACGGTCTCGGCGAGGCGCGCCCGCACCTCGGGGAGGCGTGCCACGTCGTTGCCGGCGCGGACGCCGAGGTGGAGGTCTGAGACGACGACGGTGCGCACGCGCGCGAATCTTCTCAGGGCGCTCGCCGGGATGGGCGCGGCGGCGCGGGTAGCCTGCCCGCACTTCCGTGGTCTCCCTGTTCTGCCGCCACAACCGGTTCACCGCCGACTGCCCGATCTGCTCGCGCGGGACGTTGCTCGAGGAGTCACCCTCGCGCAGGCGCGCCGAGCCACCGGCCGGGGCGACGACGGGCGCGGCCGGCGGTGGTTCGCCCGCCCGAGCGGGCCGCGAGCCGGCTCGGCGGCCGCGGGCCAAGGAGCCTCGGCAGGGCGAGACGCCGTATCGCGGCCGGTACGGGTTCGCGGGTCCCTACGAGCGGGACGGCGCGGCCAGCGAGGTCCGCCTCGAGCGTGTCCCCGGCGGGCTGCGGCTCGGTGAGTGGTCGGGCGGGCGGCTGGCGCCGCGCGCGCCGGTGATGGCGCGCGGTGACCTCGCCGGACTCGTCGAGAGCGCGGCCACGGCCGGCGCGCTGTCGGGTGGCGAGCGGGACGAGCTGCTCGCGGCCGTCACCGCGCGCGCACACCGGCGTGCGGACGCCGCCGCCGCCGGCGGTGCGGGGGAAGACACGCACCACGGCGCGAGTCCCGGTCGCTCGGGCGTGCTGCGCGAGGAGCTGCGCGTCGAGCGCCTCGACGGCGACCGCGTGCGCGTGGCGCGGTGGGTGCTTCGGCCGGGGACGGGGTGGGACATGCTCGACGCTCCGCCGATGCTGCCGGCCCGGCGCTACGCCGAGGCGCTCACGGCCGCCGCGGCGATCGGCCTGCTCGGCTGACGCGTACGTCCGCCCCGGCGCCGCGCGCGCCGTGGTGCCGTCGGACCGCGGGCGTATACCTCGGCTACGTGCCGCTCAAGCTGGTCACCGGGCCCGCCAACGCGGGCAAGGCGGGCGTCGTCCTCGCCGCCTACCGCGCGCGCATCGACGACGACCCGATCTTGGTCGTTCCGCGGGCCGAGGACGTCGAGCACACCCGCCGGGAGCTCGCGTGCGCCGGGGCCGTGCTCGGGGTCCGGGTCGTCCGCTTCGGCGGATTGCTCGAACTCGTCGCCGAGCGCGTCGAACCGGCGCTCGCCGCCGTCCCGCGCGCGACCGGGCTGCGGCACGACCTGCTCGTAGCCGAGGCGGTGCGCCGCGCGCCGCTGCGGACGATCGCCGGGTCGGCGCGGCGACCCGGCTTCGCGCGCGCCGCCGGGCGCTTCGTCGCCGAGCTCGGGCGGGCGCTCGTCGACCCCGAGCGGCTGCGCGGCGCGCTGCTCGCGTGGGCGGGCGACGGCTCGCGCCACGGCTACGCGGAGGATCTCGCCGCCCTCTACTCAAGCTACCGCCAGGTCCTCGACGAGGCGGGGGAGGTCGACGACGAGCTGTTCGCCCGTTCAGCCCTCGACTCGCTTCGCCGCGACCCGCGCCGGTTCGGGCGCTCGCCCGTCTTCGTGTACGGCTTCGACGACTTCACTCCGATCGAGCTCGACGCGATCGAGACGCTCGCGCGTCGGGTTGGGGTCGAGGTGACGGTCTCCCTCCCCTTCGAGCGCGGGCGGACGGCGTTTCGCGCGACAGCGCCGGCGTTCGCGCTCCTGTCGGAGATCGCCGACGAGCACGAGGAGCTCCAGCCGAGCTCGGCCCACTACGCGCCCGAGTCGCGTGACGCGCTCGCGGCGCTCGAGCGCGGGCTGTTCGACTCCACGCCCGGCCGTCCCGACCCTCCTCTGCCCGCGCCGGCGCTCGGCCTCCACCTCGCCGGCGGGGAGCGCGCAGAGGCCGAGCTCGCGGGCTCCGAGGTGCTGCGCGCGCTGCGCCACGGGGTCGCGCCCGGCGACGTGGCGGTCGTGGTCCGCGACCCGGCGAGCCGGGCCCTTCTCCTCGAGGAGGTCTTCGACGCGCTCGCCGTCCCCTTCTCGCTCGAGCGCACCCGCCCGCTCGCCCACACCGTCCTCGGCCGCGGGGTGGTCGCGCTCCTGCGCTGCGCGGGCGGCGTCGGGTCGGCCTACGAGCTCGTCGCCTACCTACGGACCCCCGGGCGCCTGCGTCGACCGGAGCTCGCCGACGAACTCGAGGCGGAGGTCCGCCGCGAGGGCGTCGAGGAAGCCGCCGGCGCGCGCGCGCGGTGGGAGGCCCGCCGCTGGCCGCTCGACGAGCTCGACCGCCTCGCCGCGGCGAGCGGCCCGACCCTGCTCGAGGAGATCGACCGGCGCCTCGAGCGCCTGTTCGCCGGCCCGTACGAGCGGGCTGCGCCCTTGCTCTCGGGCCCGGAGCTCGAGGACGCGGCCGCCCTGCGCGCGGCCCGCGCGGCGCTCGCCGACCTCGCGCGCCTCGCGGCCCGCGGGCTCGCTCCGCCGCTGTCGCCCGGCCCCCTGGCCGACCTCCTCGCTGATGTCCCGGTGCGCGTGGGCGATCGGTCGTCGCGCGACCGCGTCCGAATCGCCGCCCCGCAGGATGTGCGCGCGCGCCGCTTCGACACGGTCATCGTGCTCGGCCTGAACGAGGGCGAGTTCCCGCGCCGCCCGGTCCCCGAGCCCTTCCTCTCGGACGAGCTCCGGCGCGAGGTCACCGAGGCGTCCGGGCTGACGCTTCCCGTGCGCGAACAAGAGCTCGATCGCGAGCGCCACCTGTTCTACGCGTGCGCCTCGCGCGCCGAGCGGCGCCTCGTCCTGAGCGCGCGACGGAGCGACGAGGAGGGCGCGCCGGCGCCGGCCTCGTTCTTCGTCTCCGAGGTGCGCGAGCTCTTCTCGCCGGGGGACCTCGACGCGGTGACCGTGCGCCGCACGCTCGCCGAGGTGACGTCGGCGCCCGACGAGGCACGGACTCCGCTCGAGCGCACGCGCTCGCTTGCGGCGCGCGGGCCGCGGGCGGGCGAGTCGGCGCCGCGCGACCTGAGCTCGCCTGCGGTGATCGCCGAGCTCGAGGGGCGGCGTGCGTTCTCGGCGGGCGAGCTCGAGGCGCTCGGGTCGTGCGGGGTGCGGTGGCTGGTCGAGAAGGTCGTGCGCCCGCAGGCCCTCGAGCCAGACCCCGACCCGCTCGTCCGGGGGCGCTGCGCGCACGACGTGCTGCGGCTCACCTTCGAGCGCCTGCGCGAGCGCACCGGGTCAGCGCGCGTCACCGAGTCGACGCTCGGCGAGGCGGAGACGCTCGTCGGAGAGGCGCTCGCGGAGCTCGCGCCCGAGCACGGCCTCGCGACGGGCGACGGACGGGCCGACGCGGCCCGCCGGCGCCTCGAGGACGACCTGCGGCGCCTGCTCCGGCGGGAAGCCGACGCGGACGGGTCGTACGAGCCGGCCCACCTCGAGCTCGCCTTCGGCGGCGGCTCGCACGACGGGTCCTCGCTGCCGCCGCTCGTCCTCGATCCGGAGGGGGTGGAGGTCCGCGGTCGCATCGATCGGGTCGACACGCACGGCCGGCGCGCGCTCGTCCGCGACTACAAGGGCGGCGCCCGCGCGACCGGATTCGCGCGGTGGGAGGAGGATGGCCACCTCCAGGTCGCGATCTACATGCTCGCGGTGCGCCAGCTGCTCGGGATGGAGGTCGCGGGGGGCTTGTACGTCCCGCTCGCCGGGCGCGGGCAGTCGCGCGGTCTCGTATCCGAGGACGCCGACCTGCTCGCGGCGGGTGTCGCCCGCGCCGACCTCCGTCCGGACGCCGAGATCGACGGCCTGCTGGAGCGCACTCGCGAGCGAGTCCGCGACCTCGTCGAGCGCCTGCGCGGCGGCGAGCTGCGGCCGTGCCCCGAGCGCTGCGGTCCCGACGGCCGCTGCCGGTACCCGTCGATCTGCCGCGAGGGCTCGCCGTGACGACGCTGCCGCTGTTCGAGCCCGCACCGCCTGCCGGGGGCGACGCTCCCGGGGCGCCGTCGCTGTCTCCGGAGCAGCTCGCCGCGGTCGAGCGGCGCGACGGTCCGCTGTTCGTCCATGCCGCGGCGGGGAGCGGGAAGACGAGCGTCCTCGTTGAGCGCTTCGCCCGCGCGGTCCTCGAGGACGGCGTTCCCGTCGAGCGGATCCTGGCCATCACGTTCACCGACAGGGCGGCGGCCGAGTTGCGCGTGCGCATCCGGGAGCGGCTGCTCGCCGCCGGTGCGCGCGAGGCGGCGCGGGCGACGGAGGCGGCGTGGGTGTCGACGATCCACGGCTTCTGCGCCCGGCTCCTGCGCGCCCACGCGGTGGCCGCCGGGCTCGACCCCGAGTTTCGTGTCCTCGAGGAGCATGCGGCGGAGCGCCTGCGCGGCCGTGCCTTCGAGGCCGCGCTCGACGACTTCGTCGGGCCCGCGGCGGACCGGCGGCGACGGCGGGTAGGGCTGCTCGCCGCCTACGAGCCTCGTCGCGTCGAGGCAGCGCTGCGCGAGGTGCACGACCGCCTGCGAACGCGGGGCGAGGTGCGACCGGCCCTGCCCGAGGTCGCGGCCCCGGGCGACGAGGAGGTCGCGGGCGCGCACGAGCGCCTGCGTGCGGCGGTCCGCGCCGCCCGTGAGCGACTCGCCGTGGCGGGGCGCCACGGCAAGCAGGTCGCGGCGGCGGTGGATCGGCTCGAGCGCTGCGCGAGCGCCTGCGAGGGGCTCGGTACGGGCGAAGCGCTCGACCCGTTCGAGCTGCGCGAGCTGGTCGTGCGGCGGGGGAACGCGAAGGCCCTGCGCGGCGCGGACCTCGACGAGCTCGAGGCGTCGCACGCCGCCTGCCTCGAGCTGTGCGCGCGCCGGCGCGCCGTGGGTGACCTCGAGCTCCTCTCCGAGCTCCTCGATCGCTACGGGCGCCGCTACGCCGAGCTCAAGGCCGAGCACGCGTCGCTCGACTTCGACGACCTCGAGCTGCTCGCCCGCGACCTGCTCGTGCGCCGGCCCGCCCTGCGCCAGCGCCTGCGGGATCGCTTCGCGCACGTGCTCGTCGACGAGCTCCAGGACACGAACCGCCTCCAGAGCGACCTGCTCGACCTGGTGAGCGACGGGAACCTGTTCACGGTCGGCGACGAGCTCCAGTCGATCTACGGCTTCCGCGGGGCGGACGTCGGGGTATTCGCCGAGCGGCGCGAGGCGGCGGCGCCGAGCGCCCGCGAGGCGCGGCTCGGCACGACCTTCCGCGCGCCGCGCGGGCTCGCGGACGTGCTGAACGCCGCGTTCGCGCCGATCTTCGGCGAGCGCTTCTCCGCACTCGAGGCGGCGGACGACGCGGGCTCGGCGCCGCGCGTCGAGCTGCTCGCCGTGGACCGCGACAACGGGAGCTGGGAGGCCGCCGCCCGGCCGAGCGCCGAGCCCTTCGGCGCGGGGATGCGAGGCGTTCCGGCCTGGCGCGCCGCCGAGGCGCGCCTGCTTGCCGCGCGCATCGACGAGCTCGTCGAGGGGGGCGAGTTCGCGCCGGGCGAGGTTGCCGTGCTCGTCCGCTCGTGGAGCGACGTCGACCGCTACGAGCGCGCGCTCTCCGAGCGCGGGCTGGCCACCTACGTGGCGGGCGGGGGCGGGCTGTGGGCGGGCCGCGAGGTCGCCGACGTGCGCGCCTACCTCGCGCTGCTCGCGAACCCGGGTGACGAGGCGGCGCTCGTCGCGGCGCTCGCCTCGTCGCTGGTGGGCGCGTCGCTCGACGCGCTCGCGCTCCTGGGGATGCGGGCGAGGGGCGGCCCGGGGCTGTGGGCGACGCTCGCCGCGGCGGTCGACGCCGCGCCGATCGACGCCGCACCGGAGGGGGCGATCGGCGAGCGTGCCCGGCGGCTGCGCGAGGAGCTTCCGGCGTTCGACCGCGAGCGGCTCGCGGCGTTCGTCCGGCGAATCGGGAACGAGCGGGCCGAGGCGCCGCGCCTGTCGCTCGCCGCGCTGATCGAGCGGGTCGTCACCGCGTCGGGCTACGCCCGCCACGTGCTGGCGCTGCCCGGGGGCGAGCGGCGCATGGCCAACGTGCGCAAGCTCAAGCGGCTCGCGCGCGAGTTTGAGGCGGCCGAAGGGCGGGACCTGCGCGGGTTCCTCGACGCGCTCGAGGCGCGCGCGCGCTCGCCGGCGCGGGAGGGCGAGGCGCCGCTCGAGGGCGAGGGTGTCGCGGCGGTGCGCCTGATGACGATTCACGCGGCCAAGGGCCTCGAGTTCCCGCTCGTTTGCGTTGCCGACCTCGGCCGCGGCGATCCCCCCGCGTCGGTACCGCTGCGGGTCGCGGGCGACGGCCGGGTCGGCCTGCGGTTGCCCGACCCGGAGGGAGGCCCGGGGCTCGGGGCCCTCGACGCGGCTTCGCTCGCCGAGGAGGCGGCGAAGGCGGAGGAGAGCGAGGAGCGCCGCCTCATGTGGGTCGCGACGACCCGCGCCGAGCGGCGCCTGATCGTGAGCGGCGCGCTCGACCTCGAGCGGGCGGGCCCGAACAGCCCCATGGACTGGATTGGGCCGGCGCTCGTTCCCGAGCTGCGCGACGCCGTCGCGGCGGGACGGCGCAGGGGAGTGGCCGTCCACCGGTGGGAGGGCCGGACCGCGGCCGTCGTGTGGCGCGCGGTGACCCCCGCGAGCCTCGAGGTCGACCTGCCGGCGAGCGATCGCGTACCCGCGCACTCGGTCGGCGCCGCGAAGCGGGCGGACGCTCGGGCGCCGCTCGCCCTTCCGCTCGCGGCCCCGTCCGCCGCCGGCACGCAGGCAGGCGTCGACCCGCCGACGCGAGTCAGCTACTCGGCGCTCGAGGCCTACGGTCGCTGCGCCTACCGCTTCCATCTCGAGCGCGTGCTGGGACTGCCGGCCGAGGACGACGCGCGCCCCGGTACACCCGCCTGCGGCGACGGCTCACTGCCCGCGCGCGTGCGCGGCTCGGTCGTCCACGAGCTGCTCGAGCGCACCGATCTCCGCCGGCCGGCGACTCCGACCGACGCGGAGATCTCGGCTCGGATCGTGGCCCACGGCGGCGCGCCTGGCCGCGCCGACATCGACGACCTGCGCCGTCTCGTCGCCGGCTTCCTCGAGACGCCGCTCCGGCGGCGCATGGCGCGGGCGGGCCGGGTACGCCCCGAGCTCCCGTTCGCCTTCCCGCTCGCCGTAGAGGGCGACCGGGCCGAGCCCGCCTCGATCCTCGTCGAGGGCGTGATCGACAGCTTCTGCGACGAGGGCGATGGTGCGCTCGTCGTCGACTACAAGAGCGACCGCGTCGATCGCGCCGCCGACCTCGAGGGAGTGTGCGAGGGCGACTACTCGACCCAGCGGCTCGTCTACGCGCTCGCCGGCCTGCGGGGCGGAGCCGACCGGGTCGAGGTCGTGCACGTGTTCCTCGAGCGGCCGCACGAGCCGGCCACCGCCCGCTGCGCCCGGGCCGACGTCCCCGGGCTCGAGCGGCGGCTGGCCGCCCTCGTCGGCGGCCTCGTCGCCGGGCGCCACGCCCCCACCGAGGCGCCCGGGCCGGACGTGTGCGCCGGCTGCTCGGGACGGGCGGCGCTGTGCTCGTGGCCGCCCGAGCGCACCGGCGTATCGCACGCGATCGCCGCCTGAGAGCGGCCGGGCGACGACGCGTTTCCGTCCGCCACCGAACCTACTCTGCTCGCCACCCCGTCCACGCGGAACCGGAGACGAAGAGCCGAATGCCTCTCTGCTTCATCGAGCCCGAGCAAGCGATTCGCGTCGTCGCCGAGTCGGTCGGCCGCGAGGCTCGTCGCCAGCTCCTCGGCGGGCTGGTGCACGCGTGGGTCGACGAGATCCCCGACGACGAGCTCGAGACCCACTACGCCCAGGCCGTCGACGACCTCGACGACGACGACCTGTCCATGCTCGCCGCGTGGCATGCGTCGCTCGACGTCGGTCGGCCCGTGGCGAGCAAGGAGTTCCTGCTCGGGGCGTTCGCGAGCCTCGGCGAGCACCGGCGCGAGGCGCTCAAGATCGCAGCGGGCTTCCGCGGCGACGAGGCTTTCGACACGGGCGTAGCCGAGGAGCAGGCGCTCGAGACCGTGCTCCCGTGGCTCTCGCCCGAGCGGACGATGGCGCTGGCGGCTGAGGCGGTGGAGTTGTATTGCTGGGACCGCCTCGGCTCCGACAACTAGGGAGGGCGCTGCAAACCGGCGCTGAGCGGCGTCCTCGGTCGCTCGTGTGCGTGAAGCACACGTCGCTCCCTGCGTCCTTGCTCAGCTTGGTTTTCGCGCCCTCTCGGGAGGTGTGAGCGTGCCCGGCTTCTCGAGGCTCTGATGCGGGCGATGACTCCGGACGAGCGCCGGGCGTTCCTGCTCGAGGGGTCGCGTACGGCGAAGCTGGCCACGGTGCGCCGTGACGGGCGGCCTCACGTCGTGCCGGTGTGGTTCGACCTCGATGGCGACGACGTGATGCTCACGACGGGCGCGAAGACGGTGAAGGGGCGGGCGATTCGGCGCGACGGGCGCGTTTGCCTGTGCGTCGACGACGAGACGCCGCCGTTCGCGTTCGTGACCATCGAAGGCGAGGCGATCGTCGAGCAGAGCCCCGGCGAGCTGCTGCGCTGGGCGACGAGGATCGGCGGCCGCTACATGGGCTCCGAGGGCGCTGAGGAGTACGGGCGTCGCAACGCGGTCGAGGGCGAGCTGCTCGTCCGCGTCCGGCCGGCGCGCGTCGTGGCGCGCGCCGGCATCGCCGCTTGATCGGTCGACCGCCCTAGCGGTCGGAGTCGAGCGCGGCCTCGACCTCGGCGATCGCCTGCTCGGTCGCCCGGAAGTGCACGGCGTGCATCCCGAGCTCGCGTGCGGTGGCGCAGTTCACGTCGGTGTCGTCGACGAACACGCACTCGGTCGCGGTGAGCCCGTCGCCCAGGCGCTCGACGGTGAGCGTGTAGATCTCGGGCTCGGGCTTGCGCATGCCGACGAAGGCCGAGTCGACGACGACCTCGAAGGTGGCGTCGATCGCCGGCAGCTTGGCGCGCCAGTGCGGCTCCCACTCGCGCACGTTGTTGGTGAGGAGCGCGGTCCGCAGGCCGCGCGCGCGCAGCTCGGCCATGTAGTCGATCATCCGCTGGTTGGCGTGGAGAGCGGAGAAGTAGGTCTCGCGGAAGCCGGCGAGGCTCACCTCGGCGTCGAGTTCCGCCTCGACGCGCTCCAAGAAGTCCGCCTCCGAGACGAGTCCCTTCTCGAGGTCGAACAGCGGATGGCGCCCGGTCTTCTCGGCCACGCGCCGCATGGCCTGCGCGAGCGCCTCGACGCTCGCGCCCGACTCCTCCTGCACCGCCGTGAACGCGTTGGTCAGCGGCACGGTCAGCACGCCCCCGAAGTCGCAGATCACCGCACGCCGCGCGGGACTCGACTCGCTCACGCGGCGCGCTCCTCCTCGCGCACCGTGAGCTCGTAGGCGCCGGCGCCCTCGCGGCCGTCCATGCGCCAGGTCAGCATCGCGAGCTGGACGCGGAGGCCCTCGAGCGCGAGCGACACCCCCGCCCGGGCCTCGCCGGACGCCCGGCGGGGGAACTCCTCGCCCGGCAGCCAGAGCTCGAGTCCCGCCGTACGCTGGCGGCCGTCGCCGTCGTAGACCGTCGAGATGCGGAGCTCCTCGACGGAGCGGAGCTCGCCCGCCACGAAGACCGCGCCGGCGATCGCCTCGCCGCCGTGGCCGATCACGCCCCGCGGGCGTCGCGAATGGGCGACCAGGCCGGTCCCCTCGTCGAACGCCGCCACGAGGAAGCGGGTCGCGTCGAGCTCGCCCCACGCGGGCGAAGTGACGGTCTCGGTCGCCGTGCCGAGGCAGGCGAGCTCCCGCCCGCCGACCCGGCCGCGGACTCGGCACAGGAAGGTGCGGGCGTCGTCGACCTCGGCCGGCGGCGAGGTCGGGTGAAAGCGGACTTCCCCCTCCTCCCCGAGACCGGCGAGCCAGCCCTCGCTCTCCTCCTCCAGGGAAGGCGGCTCTCTGACCACCCGGTGGTCGTCGCCCTCGAAGACCACGGCGATCCCCGACCGCACGCTTCCGAACAGGCGCTGCGCAGTGTCGAAGAAGCCGAGCGAGATCGCCGGATCAATCACCGGTCGAGCCTGGGGCCTCCGGGCGGCGGGCCCGCGGCTCGCTCGCTCGCCTTGCCCTCGACGTCGAACGGCCGGCGCGCGCGCGCGCCCGGGCGACTCGAGCCTGCGCGCCACGTAAAGCCTCCCGTCTCAGGCCCATCGGCGCGCGCGGTCAGCCGGCGCGCGACGCCGCGCTCGAGCGCCCGTCGCACGAGCGCCCGCGTGGGCGGCACGAGCAGCGCGAGCCCCACGAGGTCGGTCAGGAAGCCGGGGGTCAGCAGGAACACCCCGCCGAGCATGATCAGCAGGCCCTCGGCGATCTCGCGGTTCGGCAGGCGGCCGGCCTCGAGCGCGGCCACGAACCGCCGCCACGCGCCACGTCCCTGGGCGCGCAGCAGCAACGCACCGATCACCGAGTCGGCGAGCAGGACGAGGATCGTCGGCCCGACGCCGATCTCGCGGCCGACCGCGAGGATCGCCCACAGCTCCGCGAGCGGGACGACGATGAACGCCGCGACGACGAGCAGCCAGCGCATGTCCCGAGGCTATCCGCCCGAGCGCCCGGGAGGCGAGAGGCGGCGTCCCCGGGCGGGGCCGACGACCGACTACGATGAGCGCATGCCCACCGTCGAGGACGTCGAGGAGGCCCTCGCGAACGTGATCGATCCCGAGCTTGGGCTTGACTTCATGGAGCTCGGCCTCGTCTACGAGATCACCGTCGAGGACTCCGACGTCTACATCACGTTCACGCTCACAACTCCGGGCTGCCCAATCGGACCTCAGGTCACCGAGCAGATGCAGGAGTACGTCGGCGAGCTCGAGGGCGTCGACCACGTGCACCCGAAGATGGTGTTCACGCCGCCCTGGACGCCCGAGATGATGAGCGAGGAGGCGAAGTTCGCGCTCGGGTACTGAGTACCGTTTCGCGCCGGTAGACCCCATCGGCCGGCCGGACGGCGGACCGCCGGCTGCGCCGCGTCCCGAGGGAGCGGCCTAGCCCCGCCGTGTCGTCCTCGCCGCGCCCCCGCGGGACCGCTCGGGCGAGCGGGGATGCCAGCCCCCGCGAGTGCCGTTGCCCCTGTCGCGCGCGTAGAGATCGGCGTGCCCCGAGCGATCGTGCGGCTGGGCCGCCGCGAGCAGCTCGCCGAGCGACGCCTCGAGCAGCATCGCGAAGTCGCCAAGGTCGGACATCGCGTCGTAGTCGCCGAGCAGCCCGAAGTCCATCCGCCCGTTGTAGCTCATGATCGCGATCGCCAGCGCGTGGTCCTCGGGCAGGAACGCGATGGGCACGATCTCGCGCAGCTCGTGCCCAAGCAGGTAGAGCGGGAGCTGCGGTCCCGGCACGTTCGTAACGATCAGGTTGAACAGCCGCGTCGAGAAGTTGAGCCGCGAGGCCTGGGCGAGCAGTGTGGGCGGGGCAAAGCTCTCGAGCGCGGTCAGCACCTCGGCCCCGTGCGCCTGCTTCGAGTCCTTGAGGTCCTTCATCGCCTCGCGCACGATCGCCAGTCGCTCGACCGGGTCGTCGGCGTATACGGGCAGGGGGCCGCGCATCGCGGCGATCCGGTTCCCGAGCTTGCCGCGCTCGTCCTCGGCCCGGATCGACACGGGCACGAGCGCGCGCAGCTCTAGCCCCTCGGTGCGCACGCCGCGGCCCTGGAGCCATCGTCTGAGCGCCCCGGTCACCACGGTCAGGACCACGTCGTTGACCGTCCCGCCGAGCGCGTCCTTGACCCGCTTGAAGTCGGACAGCCGCGCACGGACCCACACGAGGCGCCGGTGCGGCCCGATCTGCGCGTTGAGCGGGGTGTCCGGCGCCGGGGTGAGCCCCGCCCACGCCACCTCGGCGACTCCCTCGACGGCCTCCCACGCCTCGGTGAGCGTGCGCCGCGGCCGGGTGAGCGCCCGCGTGGCTTCCCCCGCCAGGGAGAGTGGTCGCCGGGCCGCGTCGACGGCGTTCTGAACCACCAGCTCGACCGGGGACGGCTCGGGGTGGGGCGTCCAGTCGTTCTCGGGCTCCGGTCCGCGCGCGGGCACCGGCTCGAGGTCGAACAGGACGGTGGCGATATCGACGCCCGCGACCCCGTCGACCATCGCGTGGTGACTCTTCGAGATCACCGCGAAGCGCTCGCCCTCGCCGCCGTCCTCGGCCTCGAGCCCCTGCACCAGCCAGAGCTCCCAGAGCGGCTTGGAGCGATCGAGCCGCTGCGAGAAGACGCGCCCGGCGAGCAGGCGCAGCTGCTCCTCCGACCCCGGATGCGGCAGAGCGGTGTGGCGGATGTGGTAGTTCAGGTTGAACGAGGGGTCGTCGATCCAGAACGGCCTCCCGGTCTCGAGCGGCGACTCGGCGAGCTTCTGCCGGTAGCGGGGAACGAGGTGCAGTCGCGAGGCGACGTGCTCGAGCAGGTTCTCGTACCGCGGTGGCTTGCCCTCGAGGATGGCGAGTCCTCCGACGTGCATGTGCGAGGCCTCGCGCTCCTGCGCGAGGAAGGACGCGTCGAGGGCGCTCAGACGGTCCTTGTGCGGCGTCGCCATTCGGTCGCCACGTTACCTGATCGCATCGGCACGGGGAGCGCCAGAGACCGCGACTCGGCTGCGCCCGGACCGCGCCCCGGCGGGCGTTGCTGCCGCGCCGCGGGCGCCGTGCGAACGTGGTCACAATCCCCCCATGCGCGCCCTGGCGATCGTGCTCATATGTCTCGGAGTGGCCGGCCTCGTCGCCGCGCTCGTGGTCATGACGAGCGCCGACGAGACCCGCGTCAGGGTGTCGGGCCGCCCGCGCCCTCCGGTACCCGACGAGTCGCCGTGCCCGGGCGGCCGCCCGCCGCGCCCTCGGACCGATCGCGTCGACGCTGACCGTGCGTGGTCATTGCTCAGGCGCCAGGTCGAGCTCGGCCCGCGACCGGCGGGCTCGGCGGCCTCGCGGCGGCTCGCCGACGATCTGCGCCGGCACCTGCCCAACGGTCGCCTCGAGTCGGTCCCCGCGCGCGGCCCGAGCGAGCGACCGTTGCGCAACGTGGTCGGCGCGGTGCGCGGTCGCGATCCGGTCAAGCTCGTGGTCGTCGGCGCCCACTACGACACGAAGGACCTGCCGGGCTTCGTCGGCGCCAACGACGGGGCGGGGGGGACGGCGGCGGTCGTCGAGCTGGCGCGCTCGATCCGCCCCCGCGAGCTGCGGCCGACCGTGGTCTTCGTCCTGTTCGACGGCGAGGAGAGCCCCCGCGGTACCTCGGACGCCGTGTTCGAGCGCGCCGGCCTGCGCGGCAGCCGGGCGGCGGCCCGACGCTACCCGGGCGCCGCGGCGATGGTCCTGCTCGACTTCGTCGCCGACAGGGACCTCTCCATCCCGCGCGAGCGGAACTCGACCCCGGCGCTGTGGGAGGAGGTGCGCGCCGCCGCGGCGGACGCCGGCGTTGGGTGCGCGTTCCCCGCCGCCGTCGAGGAGCCGATCGCCGACGACCACCTGCCGTTCATCCGCGCGGGGATCCCGTCGATCAACCTGATCGACTGGAGGTTCGACTGCTGGCACAGGCGCTGCGACGACATGTCGGCGGTCTCGAAACGCAGCCTCGACGCCTCTTCCGAGGCGGTGGCGGAGCTCCTGGCTAGGCTCTGAGGACCGATGGCCGGTACGACGACCCCAAGCGCGCCACCGGCCCCTGGTCCAGGCAGGCCCTCGGCGCCGGAGCGTCTCCTGCTCGCCGCCCCGCGCGGCTACTGCGCCGGGGTAGACCGTGCGGTCCAGACCGTCGAGCGCGCGCTCGACCTGTACCGCGCGCCGATCTACGTGCGCAAGGAGATCGTCCACAACAAGCACGTGGTCGAGCAGCTGCGCGCGCGCGGCGCGATCTTCGTCGACGAGGAGACCGAGGTCCCCGAGGGCGAGACCGTGGTCTTCTCCGCGCACGGCGTCGCCCCGAGCGTGCACGCCAACGCGCGTGAGCGCGGTTTGGCGACGATCGACGCGACCTGTCCGCTCGTGACGAAGGTCCACGTCGAGGCGACCAAGTTCGCCGGCCAGGGCTACACGATCGTGCTCGTCGGCCACTCGGGCCACGAGGAGGTCGAGGGGACGATGGGCGAGGCCCCCGACGACATCGTGCTCGTCGAGTCCGAGGAGGACGTCGACCGGCTCGAGGTCGCGGATCCCGAGCGCGTGGCCTACCTGACGCAGACGACGCTGTCGGTCGACGAGACCGCGCGTATCATCGACCGCCTGCGTGAGCGCTTCCCGAGCATCGTCGGCCCCCGCACCGACGACATCTGCTACGCGACGACCAACCGCCAGGCCGCCGTGCGTCAGCTCGCGCGCGAGTGCGACCTGGTGCTCGTGATCGGCTCGCGGAACTCTTCCAACTCGCAGCGGCTCGTCGAGGTCGCGCGCGACTACGGCGCCCACTCGTACCTGATCGACAACGAGGAGCAGGTCCGCGACGAGTGGCTGGCCCGGGCGCGAACGGTCGGGATCACCTCCGGCGCGAGCGCCCCGGAGGAGCTCGTCGAGCGTCTCGTCGCCTTCTTCCGAGCGCGCGGCACCGAGGACGTTGCCGAGCTGGAGGCCGTCCAGGAGGATGTGCGCTTCATGCTCCCCAAGGAGATCCGCCGGGAGGTCGCCGGCCGCGCCTGAGGCCGGCGGGCGCGCACGAGCTCAGCTCGCAGCGGCCGCGATCCGCGGCAGGAACTGGAAGCCGTGCAAGCGGACGCCGGGCGTCTTAGCCACCACGCGCCCGTCGGACTCGTAGACACCGGGCTCGAGGTCGGCGCCCGAGAGCACGGCGTATGCGGAACCGGCCGTGAACGACGTCTCGGCCGCCGCGCCCGCGTCCTTGGCCTCGATGTAGTCCTCGCCGTCGGTCCAGTCGCGCACGAGCTCGAGGCGGTCGCGGTCGCGGGGGAGGGCCACGTCGGCGGTCTGCGGCTCGAGCAGCACCCCCGGCGCGTCCTCGGGACGGAGCGGCTCGAGCAGGTCCGGAAGCTTGGCCTCCGGTTCGATCTCGCGCAGGACCTCGTGAACCGCGAGCTCCGTGTCGAGGTACTCGCCCTCGCCGAAGTGGACGTGGCGCAGGCGTGCCCGCCGGTCGAACAGGAAGCGGCCCGGCCAGCCCTTGTTGCCGTAGCGGCGCCAGAGCCCTCCGGCCGAGTCGAGCACGACGGGGTGGTCGATACCGAGCCGCTCGACGGCGTGGGCGACCGCCTCGCGGTCGCGCCCGAACGAGTAGCCCGGGGTGTGCGCCGCGACCACGCGCAACCCGAGGGGCGAATACCGCTCGTGCCACGCCTTCAGATAGGGAAGCGTGCGCAGTGAGTTGACGCGCGCGAAGTCCCAGAACTCGACGAGCAGCGCGTTGCGACCCATCAGCTTGTCCACCCGCAGGAAGGCGACATTGAGCCACTCGAGCTCGGGGGGGAACTCCGGGGCGACGATCTCGCTGTCGGCCGGAACGCGCATCCCGGCCACAGGATGCCGCAGGAGGGGCCGCTAGACTGCGGCGCCGGTCGGCGGCCGCCGCGTCGCGCCCAATTCGCCGCCGCCCGCGAACCCCGAGGAGGTCCGACCATGTTCCAGCCGACCACCGCCGTCTTCGCCTGCGTGCTGGCCGCCGGCGCAATCGTCCTGCCCGCGTGCGGCGGCGAATCGGCCGACGGGGAGCCGGCCTCGCAGTCGGTGCCCACGGAGAAGGTCGACGATCTCGATCGTCGCGTCGGGGACCTCGAGAAGAAGATCGAGGAGCTGCGTCGCGAGGTGCAGGAGAGCGGTGACGGGAGCACGAGCGGGGCTTCGGCCGGCGACGAGGCCGGCGCGAGCGCGGGATCGGACAGCGCGAGCGCCGGCGCGGACGGCGCGAGCGCCGGCTCGGGCTT
>Ga0126312_10000059_pt1 | contig 42474 bp, 39 predicted proteins | sample Plot104A_FD_92537 | JGI IMG/M metagenome (GOLD analysis project Ga0126312, IMG submission 92537) | Serpentine soil microbial communities from UC McLaughlin Reserve, CA, USA - Plot104A | ecosystem: Environmental > Terrestrial > Soil > Grasslands | place: USA: UC McLaughlin Reserve, Lake County... | reverse complement strand
TGCATTTCGATAGTTGTAGTCCTTTCAAAGTGATCAGCCTACTGTCTCACCTCCTTTCTGCCTCAAATAATCCCGTTATCGCTATTGCTGATATCGACTCACCTCATTCATAACAATCATCGAAATGTGCCTCACCAATAGCCTAAGTGCGATGGATATGTAAGAAGGTATATGACACAAACAACATACAATAACGCTAACGTAGAGGAAAGAACGAAACAGTTACGCACAGCAAAGGTAGAAGAGTTACAGATTCAAGAGCTGTCAAGGACACGGTTTGAGAACCTGCCGCAGCCAATTCAAGAAAGGCTGAACGCCTCGGCATAAAAAGCTGAGCTAGGATTTTTTTCCTTTCGATATTATTCCAAGTGTCTGTCGCTATTTAACACATTGCCGTTCCAATAATACTGACACTATGCATTGTATGCGTAAATTCCTGTATTTCTTCAATCGCCTGGTTTGATTTTGCTTGGTCAAATATATAGTCTCAGCACCACCGCCTAAGCAAACAACCAGGACGACAACAGCAGTATTCAGCAAGCGCTTGGTTGTATGGGATCTGGAATAGGACTCCTGTGACAGTAGTCCATGCTGCCAGCTTTGTAGATAACACAGGGAAACGGACGGAAAAGATTGTTCTGCAGTTCTACAATATCAGGAATATCCTCTGAAGTGACGTTTCTAATAATGATGTTATTATTATCATCGGTCGTCAATTAAATCGGCTCCATCATGCTGTATTCTTATCTAAGATTAGCGTGTACAGTTACTAGAAGTTCGTTCGGACGACCAAAATCTTATAGCAATCGACTAGTCTACCATTATTTTGCCCTAAAATAAATCTGGATCTCTGCTTCTGTATTGACATATCTTGTCTCATTCAAGGATCGGAGGAAACACGAGGCAGCAGTTATGAAAAGGCGAGAAGTATTCAATGACTCTTCTCCACATTGCTGGCATTGTATCACTAGTACTATACTATGTCCATGAACACGATATACTCCTTCTGTTCTACTCAGAATATGATTTGCTTCCTATTATCCGTCTATTTTTGCTCGGAGGCGTGTACTTCAAGTAAGCTACCCAATTCTCGGGTAGTTTGAAGGAATCTAATTCCTTTACTTGTTGTTTTGTAATTGTCTGCTTCGCGTGACAGAAGACTATTTTCAATCAATATTGCTAGGTATTCTTTTAATTGTGCGTATGAAAGGAATGCTCTGTACATTATCTTGGTCTTTGTAGCGCCACCGTTTGCAGCTTCCAGTATGTGCGAAACAATTTCGGTTCTACTTCTGTATTTCATTTTTCTCGATCTATGGTATAGGTTCCAAGTATATATGCAAGCCCGACAAAGTGTTGTACAACTATATATTCTTTGCCCCTGCAGAGATAATCACTACTTCAGGGGTCACTGCATTTAGGAAAGCTGAGGTGCTTGACGTGCGGCTGCCGCGGTGACCGGCTTTCAATACGTCAACATCAAGGGGGTGAGTCAACGCGTGTGGTGTTCAGCGTGCAAAACCTTGAATCCAGAAGCATCACGGACGCAACAGTGGACATCGAGATCGAGCCTTCCTACTATCACAGCCGTATTTGTCGGTGGACAGGTCCTCCACCATTGAGCTGCCTCTGACCTCAACAATAGCATGGACGAGCGCGCACCAGTCCTATGATGGAGGTCACACGATAATAACTGCAAAAATAGTCTCCCGGCAAATTGAGGCAGTCTCTACAGAGTCAAGAGAGTGCTATTTGCTGAAGGGTCGCAGTCGGACATCGAGGAGTTTGTGTGTGGGTGTGGGTGTGGGTGTGGGTGTGGGTGTGGGTGTGGGTGTGGGTGTGTTGAGCTTGCGCCGATAATAATAATAATAATAACTCTCTATTTGCTGAGCGCCTTCCTTGTTTCTGGGAGCGCAAGAGCAAAGCCCACATGGACGCAATCATAGTCTTTATCCTGCACGCATTTGAGCTTCTTATTTGCAAGAATCTGGACTTCAAAAATCCTGTTCCCTTTCCTTGAGTCTCTTAGTAGGATTGTATTGCCGTCAGGAGGGGCTGCAAGCGAGATGAATCCAGCCTCCCTTAGCATGTTGCGGCGCTCAAGTTCTATCAGGGCAAGTTCGGAGATAAAGCCTGCAAACGACAGGTTGGGTCGCTTCTTCTTCTCTGTCTCCCAGCTCTGCTCAAGCTCTTTGAGCTTCCTGCCGCTCATGGTGACGCTTTTTTGCTCTGGGCGTGGCAACTATACTCTATAACAAGAGATTGACTTGGAAATTAATAACCTTTATGTGCCATGAACGCCAGCGCACCTTTATGAACGGTTCTGAACGGTTCATTGCCGTCATCTTTTTATTTTAGGTTGTGTAGCTTGGCTACATATAATATGACGCCCCATCAGGTTTCGCAGTATTTCTGCAAAAACTGCAACAAGCTTTTGAAGGAAACCGACACAGCGCTCGATGATGCGATTATCCATCAAGTTGAACAGGAAGAATGTCCTAATTGCGGCTCATTGCTAGAGCACAGCCTAATAGCGAGAAAGCAGCAAAATTCACACACTCCTTCTCCTTCTCTACCACAGTCTGCCGCACTTCTCCCTGCATTTCAGACCGCCTATGACATCAACTCCTGCCACCGGCTTTCGTTCGGCATAGACTCGATAGACCGCCTCCTGACCCTTACAGAAGGAGACAAGGTTTGCATCATAGGCGATGGCGCACATGCCAACATCTTTGTGACGCGGCTGTGCGTCCGAGCCCTTATGCCGAGCAGGCATGGCGGCTTTGAATCGCCTGCAATAGTCTTTATCGACGCTGGCAACAGCTTTGCCGCCTATCAGTGCGGAAAGTTTGCGCGGCAATACGGGCTTGACGTTCGTAGCGTCCTTGAGAGGATAAAGATAAGCAGACCGTTTACGCCGCACCAGCTTGCCGGCTTGATAATTAGAGAGCTGCCGTCTGCAGTCCAGCGCGTCGGCGCCGAGGTGGTCGTTATCTCCGACCTGCTCAAGATGCTTGTGCAAGACCCGCAGGTTGACGAAGAAGAAGCGCGGTGGCTCTTGAAGGAAATATTGCGATCAATAAGAAGGAGGATGCTAGCCCATGCAGCAGTCGTGCTTTCGCTGCATACTCCTCCATCCTGCTATGATGGGATGGTTCTTCCGCTATTCAAGAACTCTATTGAAATATCGAAAGAAGAAGACTGCGCCAGCAAGCAATTGGCGGTGATGGTAAACACTGACAAACATCAACAGCAACAGAGCAGCAGCCGCCGCCGCCGTCGACTCTTGCTGCCAGAGCGGGATTTGCAGATAGTCTCCTCCTCTACGGCAAGGCGGTGACTGGTGCTTTGGGAAGGACGATTCCATCGTTTAGGATGGCGCTTATGATAGAGCAGGCGGAATGGAAGCCTTTTCGAGCATGCTTGGACAGGTCGCAGCGAAAAAGGTTTGACATGATGCTAGACATTCCGCGGCTTTACATCTCATCTTGCGCAGGAGCTGCCAACCCTGTTCTGCTGCAGCCCATCTTGATGTCAATGATATTTCATCACTTCAAGCAGCTGGGCCAGCTTGTTGAGCGCGTAGAAATGCTCGCAGGTGAGCATTATGACCCTATCGCCCGATGACATTGTGAGCCGGATAATCGGCTCTTGGCAGGGCTATTCTGATATGATGCGCGCGCAGGACAGGCAAAAGTTCGAGAAGATGATGAGAAAGTGCTACAAATATGCAAGCTCCATAGAGGTCAAGGCGGAGCCTTTTGAGAATGACGCACTTTTCATGGTGCTAATCTTCGAGCAGGAGCAGATCATAGAATGGCTGCTTGCCAAGGTCGTAGAGCTTGAGAGAAAAGAAGGCGGCAAGGCTGATAGTAGTCATTGACAACAGTATCCGGATGGCTTTTTGATGCCTATCCTCAGCAGGACAAGATGGTCTTTTGGGTAAAGCAGCAGCAGCAGGATGGCTCTGCAGTCAGACTCGAAGATAAGTGGACTCACTCCATCTATGTCGGAGCCGACGACAAGCCCCGCCTAAAGTCGGCGTTAGCGCAAGTGGGCGCTTCGCAGCTGGTCAAGGGCTATGAGTTTGTCCAAAAATATGAAAGGATCACCGATGCTTCTAAATCTGAAGTGCTCAGGGTGACATTGTCAAATTCTTACAGGGCGGAAGAATTGGCGAAGCAAATCATGCTCGCCGGCAGGTTTGGCGAGTTCCGCCTATACAACGTAGATGTGCTACCAACACAGTCGTATTTCTACGAGCATGGCATTTTCCCGCTAGCATTCTGTAGCGTCAGCAGCCGCAGCAGCAGCCGCCAAGGTGATGGTGGTGGCGGCTCAAACTTCAGTTGGAATTTGGAAGATGATGATGATGTGTGGAAGGTAGACTACAAGCTGCCAGAGTTTCGGACGCTTCATCTGACCGTCAACCCAAAGAGCGAAGCGAAGATACCCAGATTCACAGATGGCATAGGGTCAATCGTCCTTGAAAGCGACGAGGAAACCATCGAAATTAGCGGCAAGCCCGAGGCAGAAATGCTGTCTGAACTTGAAAGAGAAATGTCAGGGCTGGACCCAGACTTTGTCTTCACCGAAGACGGCGACTGGTTCCTTTTCCCCTATCTGGCTTACAGAGCTGAAGTAAACTACACAAGCCTTGCCTTGGGAAGGGAGAGCAATGGGCCACTTCGGAAGAAGGCGGCAGAAAAAAGCGGCAGCAGCTTCTTTTCCTACGGCAGGGTCTATTATCGCCCTTCATCTGTCCAGCTACGTGGCAGGGTGCACATTGACACCCGCAATTCCTTCATCTTGGAAGAGTCTGGGCTGCAGGGTCTCTACGAAGTGGCTAGGGTGTGTAGAATGCCGCTTCACAAAGCGTCGCGCGCTTCGATTGGGCGCTGCATGAGCAGCCTGCAGTTTTATCACGCAACGATAAGGGATGTCCTTATCCCTTGGAGACCTAACGTAGTGGAGCACCTAAAATCCACTTGGGAGCTTCTGATAGCCGACAGGGGCGGGACAATACTTGAGCCGGAAATTGGCGTCCATGAGCAGGTCGCGGAATTCGACTTTGCCTCTCTCTATCCAAACATTATGTCAAAGAAGAACCTGTCCGGAGAAACAGTCCTGTGCGAATGCTGCCCCAACTCTGATCTGAGGGTGCCAGAGCTAGACTACCACATCTGCAAGAACAGGACTGGGATCGTCCCATTATCACTTGAGATTTTGCTTGTAAAGCGGGCGCGTTACAAGCAGCTAATGAAGTCTGCCACAACGCCGCCTGACCAAAAGGCAATCTTTGATGCTCGGCAAAATTCGCTGAAATGGATTTTGGTCACATCATTTGGATATCTGGGATATAGCAATTCAAAGTTCGGGCGCATCGACGCCCACATCGCCACCTGCGCCTTTGACAGGCAGGTTTTCATGCAGGCGGTGAGAGTCGCTGAAAGGCTCGGCTACGTCGTATTGCACGGAATAGTCGATTCGCTGTGGGTAAAAAAGCCGGGGGGCGGCGCAACAGAAGCCGCCGACTACATGGCGCTCAAGGATGCCATAGAGAAGGAGACTGGCTTTGCAATTTCCTTTGAAGGCGAATACAAATGGGTCGCATTCGTCCACTCCAAGGACAATGAGCAAGTGCCGGTGCCTAACAGATACTTCGGCGTGTTCGATGGTGATGGCAACAAGCTCAAAATCAGAGGGATTGGCCAGCGGCGGCACGATACGCCGGCATTCTTCTCCAGATGCGAGGGGGAAGTCTTGAAGATAATGGCTGCCGGGAACACCGCTGCAGAGGTGCGGGGGCTAATGCCAGCCGTGAGAGAAACCTTCCATAGATATGCCAGACTCTTGAGAGAGAGGAAGGCGCCGCTCACAGAGCTTGTCTTTACAAAGAGACTATCTAAGGAGGCTGATGAATATCGCGCCAACACTGTAGAGACGAGCGCGCTACGCCAGTTATTGGATCAAGGCAGGCATCTGCATGCCGGCGAAGTCCTGCAATATGTCATTACCGACTACTATTACAAAAAGAAGGGTGCCAAGCGCGCCATCCCCGTCCAGCTGATAGACAAAGAGACTACTACCTCCTACGATGCGAGAAGATACACCGAGCTTCTAGCCGACATGGTAAGCTCCATCACCGAACCATTCGGTATTTCAAACATTGCAGAAATATAAAAGAAGAGTCAAAGCAGCAACAACTATGTTATGGTATTAGCGCAGTAGAATAATAATAATAATAACCGTAGCAGAGACCCTTTTTCCTTTATTTAATATTTCGCTATGCTTCTGCAGTCCCCGTTAGGTCCAACTTGCCATTTTTGACATCAATCAAGAATTTTATCCATTGGTCAATTTCCATGATTTTTCCATCATCAATTTGTTTTAAAAGACCTTGTTCAGGTTCAATCAACACTTTGTGTTTTTCAATTTCTTCTTTTCTTGAATATGCATAGTTGATCATAAGGTCAAGAATCTGTTCTGTCGACATAAGTAACGTAGATCCATCCAGCCTAAAAAGGATGCACAATAGCCAAAGAAGTTAGTCAGGATGTAAATTGTATTAAATGGGTGAAATGCGAAAACCGCTGGATGAAGAAGAAGGAAGAAGTTATCTCGGTCCGAGTTCTTGGACATGTTTACCTAAAGATTTTGGCAGTATCGCATGTTGCGCTTACATTATTAGAAATGAAGATGGTCTTTTGTTGCATGAAGCATGTGGATTAGCTGCAGAGCCAAATTCACGATCATCGACTAACAATGTCGCTACTTACACTGCTTTGATAAAAGCATTAGAATGGCTCGTCCGTCACGTCTATACTGGGAACATCATTATAACCGTAAGGAGCAGTTCAAAGTATCTAGTCTCTCAACTTGACGATGAAGGCTATTATAATTCCCTTGGTCAAGTCAACGGCATGTCAAAGAATATCGTTCCATTGCATACAAAGGCAATGAAGTTAAAATCAAAATTCTACAAATTATCATTTGAATTGATTAGCAGTAGTGGCAGAGGAAATGAGGATAATGATGACTCTGTAGACATGAACGACAAAGAGATTGAAGAGCTAGCGGTTTTGGCATATACTGAAGCAAAAGAAAAAATCTTGAGAATGAACAGCATAAATGAGCAGAAAATACCTTTTGTCGCAGCAGCACAACTAATGAAGCATAATAGAGAAATGGAAACGATATCAAACCCATAGACGACAAGGGTCAGGCAGGCAGAGACGGATATATAATAACAGACAGAGTCCGACCAAGAACCAGCTGCATGACCCTGCACAGCAGGAAAGCTTGTGAAAAAAAAGTTAGAGCGACTATGTTAGACTGCGTCAAAATGCTGCAACTGCGTTTGTTTCTTTAAACCCGCCAGTTTTGCCGCTATCCGATTTTTTGCAGCTTCCTGTTCTTTGGTCAGCTGCTCACCTAACATCTCCTTGAACTCAAGCGCGTTCTCAACTGCTTTTGCGCCGTAATGATTATTAAAATAGACCTTGAGTCGCTTAGCCTCTGGGTCCTTCCGAATCTTCTTGACTTTCTCCGCCCAAGGCTTGAGTTCCTCTTCGCTGTAGGAATAGTTATACCAATAGCCTTGATTTCTGCCATGCAGCCGAATAAAGGCATGGTCTGCGGTCAAAGTGATATCTGATAAATATTTCAGCGTAGGATCGGGTGAATCTGTCATCGTTGCCGCAACATTGTAGTGTTTGAGCAGTTCCCAAGGACCCTCTGTTTTCCAGCTTGGGTGTCTAAACTCCAAGGCATAGTCATAGCCCCGCGGTAACCTGTCAAGGAAGCCCTCTACATGCTTGAACTCATCGACTGAGAAACTAGGTGGCAGCTGCACCAGAATCGCGCCCAGCTTGTTCGCTTTTTTCAACAGTGAGATCCTTTCCAGAAATTCTTCAAATGCTTCTGCGGCGCCCACTTTCACGTTCAGCCGCTTTTGATGAGTGATAGTCTCTGGAACCTTAACTGAGAATTCAAAATTTTCTGGCGTAGCCTTGATCATTCCGTAGAAGGTTCCCTGCCCCATCTTCGAATAGAACTTTTCATAGAATATGGCGTCAAATTCTGCGGTAGGAAAGAACTCTGAATAATAACGCAGGCGCTTTGTCTGCGGATCTGGATAGAACGAGCCTACCCAGCCTCCTCTAGCTACATCGTCCCCATAGTTCCATCCAGAGCAGCCAATAAGGACTTGAGACGCCATGATAACTCTATAGACCACGTCACATATAGAAGCTACAGTCCTCTGGAATGGGAGGGGGTATCATGTCATTTTGCCAATTGATTGCACTGTCAATCTAGATAATGTAGAGGAACTTGTAGCGTTAACAGATAGCCCAAATAATGCATTTCTGCAATTTGCAGAGCGTTATCTGTCTCGCAACAAGAACGATAATGGTCATCACTCAGCTATCAAGTCGTGTATGCTTCGAGTCTCACACTCTCTTAACTCAAAATGCAGAGAGGCAGGAATGAATGACGCAGAAGACACGATAATCGAGCGCTGGGAAGTCTATAGGCCAGATTACAGACTGTTACTTGGACACTTCTATGCTGACTTGTAGCAAACCCACAACAATGCTTATGGCTTTTTTGAGGTTAAAACACACGCTTGCTATGACCTTCTGTAATTAGCGGAATTATGTGTTGCATTATGATATCATTGAACGCTTCTGCATCATAATCAAATGCCACAATCATAAAATTATTATTTGCTTTATTGCTGTAAGAATGGCAAAGAGCATGGTCGTATCTATTAACAAAATACTTGTTCCTGTCGATGCCTCACCTGCCTCTGAGAAAGCTTTGGAATATGGCGTTCACCTTGCTAAACTTGAAAATGCAAAGCTATCAATCATGCATGTAATAGATGATATAAAGATGGGCGGGGTGATAGGAGCACGGGCAAAATATGGTGATGTAAAGCTGGTAGAGGGGTACAACAGGGCAAGAAAGGAATGGGCATCAGAATGGATGAAGACCTTCGAGGGTGCAGCAAAGCGAGAGCAGGTAGAAACCAACAGTGAGATCTTGTACGCGTTAGGAACATCAGAAGCAGAAATGATAATTGACTACGCAAGAGAGAACAAAATGGATCTTATTGTAATGGGAACAAGAGGTCAATCTAAATTCAAAAAGCTGCTCGTAGGAAGTATTGCAAACAAAGTCTTTCAGTATGCTCACTGCCCTGTCTTCGTTGTAAAGTAAGAAATGCTTGTCTAGTGGCTTGACGCAATGTGGCTGCTGAGTTCGTCCTCCGTTCCAAATTGTGTGTCGCATAAAGGACACTTGAAGGTTTTTGTTGCTTCTGGTTGAAGCACGGGTTTGCAGTCCGACCTTACACTCTGCTTCGCTTTGATTATTCGCAGCTCAGGTAAATAGTTAGCAGTAAAAGGCGAGGCATAGTCATAAGGGTATCCCTTGACATACTATCTGCTTGGATCCGGAGGGCTGTCGATGTGGTATTTTTTCTCTACCTCTCCATGCGGCAACTTGAGCCATACCACATGGCCGTCCCACCCTTCGACCCTAGTAATAGGAATGTAGTAGTAATGCACGTTGATGATTCCTTCTTTTACGACAATGAAATCTCGGTTGATAGCCTCGATGTCTTCAATGTCGACATCAGCATTTTATTACCAAATAGTTTCTACCAGAGTTTTTGAGCATTGCACTTAAGTAACCATTTTTACATACTTTTGACTACAATGAGCCCTTGCCAAATAAGCAACATGGAGACTGCACCTTCATGCTAAATCGTAATTTTGGATGGACTGGCGTCAAGGTCCCAGTAATTGGGATGGGCACGTGGAATATAGACGGCTCTCAAGAAGTCGAGCGCCGCCCCTTGGATGCTCTACGCCTTGGACTTGACCTCGGGCTGACGCACATTGACACGGCAGAGATGTACGGCAGTGGCAGAGTGGAAGAAATGGTGGCCAAAGCGATTGATGGCCGTCGTGAGGAGGTATTCCTCGTAAGCAAAGTTCTGCCATCCAATGCATCCTATGAAGGAACCTTGAGGGCATGCAGACAAAGCTTGAGACGCCTCAGGACAGAATGGCTCGATCTATACCTGCTGCACTGGCCTGGCAGCTACCCAATAAGGGAGACAATGCAGGCGATGGAAAAGCTGTCAGACGATGGCTTGATCAAGTTTATCGGAGTCAGCAATTTTGACGTAAATGACCTGATAGCAGCTGAAAGGGCTCTCCGAAAGCATAAACTGGTTTGCAACCAAGTACTTTACCACCTTGGGTATCGAGGGATAGAGCGTCACATACTGCCTTATTGTGTAAAACGAGGAATCGCAGTAGTTGGCTATTCGCCATATGGGCATGGAAGCTTCCCGCCTCCGCAGAGTCCCGGTGGAAGGGTGCTAGCAGAGATTGCGAAACGACACAGGTGTACTCCAAGACAGGTAGCGCTCAACTTTCTAACGCGCCATCCAAGCGTCTTTACGATTCCAAAAGCCAGCCGGCCAGAGTACATAAAGGAAAATAGCGAAGGCGCCGGCTGGAACCTGCCTGAAGATGATCTGATAGCCATAGACCGCGCATTTCCTGCGCCGCACATTGACATGCCTCTAGAGTCGATCTAGAAAGAAGAACTATATCAGTGCAGGCTTTTACTTCTTTATTCCCTCTCCTTTTGTAGCTTTTGCGAAATGCGTGCTATTATCGTACTGCCTTTTCATGTATTTTATTTGAAATTGCTCGTGATACTTCCTTAGCCAGAAGATACAGGGCGCCGGCTCTGCTTATATCTAGGTGTATGCGGCACAATTCCTTGCATATCATAATTATTCTTTGCATATGCAAACACTTCCAAGCAAAACACCCCTCTTTGCCTGCCATCTCATTCTATGAGATATAACAATTTGGAACGTTTCTAGTACCATCACAATTCACAAAGCAGCTATGGACGAGATGGGGTAATAAGGCCGAGGCTGTCGATATTACGGTTTTAGTACTAGTTAATGCCCCTACCTATTAGTTTTGAATATAAAATGTGGGTTGTTAGCTATTGAACCGATAAGGGGCTGATGCAATTATACAAGTTCTATCTAGTAGTTACATTGAAAATGAAGCAAATATTCTTGCCAGAGACTTATCCTTGGTTGCATTTCGACTCCATTATCTTCTGTTACAAAGACGACAGACAACATAGTCGTGAATTCTTCTACTGTCTTTTATATCACTTGCAACAAAAATTTTGCTGCGCTTATTCACACTGCCGCTCGGACCATCCCCAACAAATATTGAGTGTCCCCATAAAATTCCATTCTGCACTATGTTGATTATTCCTCTTTTAAACTTGAAAAGAAAAGGCCTTTCAATCATAGCAATGGCAAAAACATCAGGTAAGTTGAATTTGCCAAATTCAGCCAACGGATACTGCAGCAGTGACTTGGCAATAGTTGGCACTTTTGTGCTTTTACTTGGAGCAGTCTTGGTCTTTAGGCACTGCTGATCAAGTATTGAGACAAACTCGTTGTCTATTATCAGATATTTGTCAGTTACATCAAGGCCCACAACATTTACCTGCACTGCACCGGTTGATGCGTGCGCCATCACTATCTGAGCAGCTTTTGGGTCACAATAGAAGTTGAATTCTCCATATTGTGTAATATTGCCATAAATCTTGCTGGCTAGCCCGTAAGCGCCTCCCATGAGGGATATCTTCGATAGGTAATTGATTTTCTCTGGATTTTCTAGTATTATTCTGGCAATATTGGTTAAGGGGCCTGTTGCAATTAATGAAACTTCGCCCTTTCTATAATTTGCCAGTATTTTAGAAATAAAGTGTGAAGCCTCTCCTCTTTGCAAAAAAGATGGATTACTTTCTAGCATAATATTGCCAAGTCCCTTCTGCCCGTGAACGTCTTTTGCACGGGCAATTTTCTTCGATATAGGCCTTGACGATCCCTGCAATACAGGTATCTTGGAATCCTTCCCCAAAGCCCGAAGAATGCCAAGAGTATTGAGACCTGCAGCCCTTGCGGTTACATTTCCCCCAACTGTTGTTATCCCGACAATTTCTATTTCCGGCGATTGCAAAGCTATCATTATAGCTATGGCGTCATCGATGCCAGTATCTACATCCATCAAGACTTTAGTAGGCAAATAATACACACACTCGAATTGCTATCAGAATTGCAAGTGATCTGTGTTCAAAATTAGCTAGAGTTTTCATCTCTTGCATATCTCTGAATCTCATCATATGTCGGACTTCCCCTTGTCTGCACTCTAGTAGTCTTGAGCGCTGCAGCTATATTGGCAAGATAAAGAGCCCTGACATCTTCGAAACCTTTTTCTTTGAAAGCCGCAAATGCTCCTACCAAAGTGTCTCCTGCACCCACGGTGCTGACTACATTTAACCCGTAGAGGGAAAGCTGCGGTGATGGGATTATCCTGCCTTTACCACTCGAGCATAACACACAACCTTCATGGCCCAACGTGACTACTACTTTACCAGTGACTACGGTAGATATCTTAGTGCATGCCTGAATGCCGTCATTAATGGATGTTAACGATATAGCTTCTTGCTGGTTCAGAATCAAATAATCTACATCCCTCATGTATTGTTCGAGAATTGAAAACCCATAGTTGGTAAGAAGCGAAGGCGACCATACGACGGTCTTGCCCCGGGACTTGCCGTTAATTATGAGCGAGGCTGCAACATCAAGTGGCGGGTCTATGACTACTATGATACTTGACTCCTCAATAGCAGCGAGCACTTCAAAGCTTTGGACAAAATCTTGTGAAATGGCCAAGTTTGCAGCTTGGTAAGTCAAGATCATGTCTTCACCCTCCTTGTCAACAACTACATAGGCTTGACCAGAGAGCACCTTATCGCTTCTCAATATCAGGCCAGTGTGGACGCCCTCGTTTTGAAGTATCCTGAGGTGCATTTCCGCCAAGTCATCCATACCAAGCATTCCTATCGTGGCTACTGAATTTTTGCCGAGAATTCTTGCTGCGGCCACAGCAGTATTTGCTCCCTTGCCGCCAGGTTCAGAGGCAATTCTGTTGACGCGAATCTCTTGTCCCGGATTTGGCAGTCTATCTACAAATAGAGTTCTATCCCAATTTATCGCACCGCACACAAGAACCTTTAGCATCGGAAATGCCTTGGCGAAGGCGACGTGTAAAGTTATTGATTATCTAGGCTACACTATGCTTTAAAATCATTTACCCAGAATTTGAGCTGTTAGTAATTGCTGTATTATTGTAGTATTACTAAATTCTGGCTGCTGCGCCGTATCAGTTTGTTTGCTGGCTTGATTTGCTCACACAGAAACGATATATTCTCTGTAGGATTATTACGTTGTCGTCTATTACTGCACCCATATGCTTTTGTTATCACCTGCTGGCTACGACAACCATTAGCCTCAACCTCTCTTTTGCAGCAGATTGCGTCAGCGTGATTCTCAGGTTGCGCCCGCAGCAGGGGCAGTATTTCTTGTCAGATTTCAGATAAACTTCACACCGCCTGCAATAGCGCAGACCCGCTAGATATGGGCTGAACGCTGTAAAATTGCTCTGACTTACAGCTAGTCGCTCACATATGTTCTTGCAGCTCATAATAACTACTATGCCAAGCTGAAGCGTAGGCTGCTTTTAATGTAGCTAGCACCCTGGGGGGATAGTATTAGCTAGCGCCTGTAGAAGCCCGCCATCCCCGCCAAAGGGGCGCGCAAGAAATATTCTTCCTTGGCGTATTTCATTCGCTTCTACAGGCTTGTCGGAAGTAACTATTTGGCGACTATTAACAGAGCTAGCACCTTACAGGGAGAGAGGGTAGCGCGAGTGACCCTCGCGGTCTATAGTGCAGGAATTAAGCTCGCAGAGATCGTGTGCAACATCTAGAGGACTTCAGAATTTTGGCAACATTGTCCCAGCCAAAATTCGAGGACTGCATTTAATCACCGAAATCAGACACATGGTTGGGAATAGACGTTCACATCGCGAAATCATGGATACCTTACGGATCCCTGAAGGTCATTTTACCGCTACTTGTCGCAGGCGTTTGAGCATGACAGGCAGCTTATGCAAGAGCAAGACAAGAACAATCTGGCGCTGGAACTTAGGATCCTGCATGATAGGTTGACAAGCGCCTACCGGCGACTAATGCTAATCGCAAGCAACGAAGAATTTTCTGCAAAAGACAGAATTGATGCAGAGGCAGCATCATGCGAAGTGGCGTTAGCCATTGCCAAATTGGCATTTGAAGGCCCTATAGTGCTAAAGGATTTTGGAGCATACATGCACTAACCCTTCGAACTTAGGAATTGATGATTGGTCCGCTGGTGCCTTTTAGATTGCCAGAATTTTATGACCTATGTTTCAGCGGATATCACTAGCGATATTGAGCGTATGCATGACCAAGCTTGTTCTTGAAAATGAAGACAGCGCAAGCTGCTGATGTAGTTGAACTCAAGTAACGATGCTTTCTTCAGACAGCGAAGTTATTCCCGATGAGGAAAAAGTAAAAGATTTCATCACTGGCGAGCTGAAAAAGCGACCGCTGATGAAATAATTAGACAGAATATCGAAAAAATAGTCGTTCACTACAAGTTTAAATGAGTAGCATCTAGACTGATTCACCAGTATAGCTGATTTCCTCACTTTAGTGTCTGCAGTGGTATTAATTGCCTATCTTGCTCTTGCTAACTCCCGGAGTTACTCCTGCTGGAGTTACTCTGAGTCACTTGGAGTTACTCCGTTGAACACTGCCAATAACAGTTATGATATATTTTATGCAGTCGCTATTTCAGACAATGACGCACTATATGGTATTATTCACATTTCAGAATTTGATCTAGCAAATAATTTAGATCTGCTGTTGCAAGACAACATACTCTATCTGCACCACCATAATAGACAAATAATTTATCATTATCAACTACACACGCGCCGGTTGGAAATACCACATTGCTAACATCACCAAATTTTTCATATGGTTCCTTGGGTTCAAGAATTGGTGTTTTTGTTCGACCTATTATTTTGCTAGGATCATGCAAGTCTAGAAGGGCAGCTCCTGCTCTGTACACCTTATCCCTGCTTACTCCGTGATAGATTACGAGCCATCCTGTCCTTGTTTTTATTGGAGGTGGTCCTGCACCGACCTTGAGCTCTTCCCAATCTTCCTCTGGCTTGAGCAATAAAGTATGCTTTTCAAAATTTGTTAATGCGTTGCCTTCCCCTAGCCAGATACTTGGTTTGTTTACTCCATATTTTGAGCCAATCCAGCCGCTTGGCCTATGTAAGAAGAAGTATTTGCCTGCTCCATCAGTATTATTAGAAGATGATAATACCGATGATTGTTGTTGTTGACTCATTTTTTCTGGAAATAGAACAACATCTTTGTTGTTCGAACCCTTAGTTGTTATTACTCCAAGTCTAGTATATTTAAGAAAATCAGTGGTTGTAGCTAAGGCAGTAGACGCTTCTACTATCGCTCCGTCTGTTACATATGCGGAAAGAATGACATAGGTAATGTATACTTGATTGTCTATCTCTACCATACGAGGATCTTCTATGCCATACTGCTCATAATCTTGCATAGGTTCTAATGCTATATGGTTACTCCTTGCAAAAGAATAACCATCGGTACTTGAAGCGTACCCAATTCTTGAGATGTACCTTTCGTACTCTCCTATTGCTCGATACAACATGTGAAATTTATTCTCATAGTGCAAGATTGCACAGTTGAAAACAGCTTTTGATTCCCACCAGTTAGCTTCGTTGGGGACAAGTATGGGGTTTCTCTTGTATCGTTGCAGAAGGACCTTGCCCATTTATAGTATTTTATTATATCATTTCTGCCTTTTTAGCACTACCTTATCATTATCCTTTAGTCTTCCTCTACTTGTCTTGCCAAATCCCAAACATGTTTTCTTGTGCGTGTTCTAGAACACATAGTAATCAGAGCCTATTTCTTGCTTCTCCTTCACGACTTTTGCGTCAAGCTTTTTAGCCTTGCTCACATATAGTCCTCGATTGATTCAACTGTTATGAACATGGTTGGGATCTGCTCTGCGTCTTCTCGTGGTGCTAATCCGCCACTAATGCCTGTGTTTTTTATCATCCAGTAATCTTGGGTCTCTGCCCCTTTTCAAATTGCCATCCAAAATGGGGAAGAATAAAATCCCATCAGCTCTTCAGCACGGTCAGAAGGAATCTCAAAGTGCTCTATGTTATGAATTCCGTGTAGCTTGGTTTCATATCCAATTTTCACCTTCCTTCAAGCTTTTGTTTGACCGTTTGGGCGGATTGCTCTAAACCTTGTCTAATCTTGTTCTCTGCATCACCTCCTGTAAACATATCTGCAATCTTTCCGCTCGTAGGAAGTTCGTAATCGATCTCATGTCTTACATGAGTCCTGTTGCCCGAGTTTGCTTGAAATTCCTGAATGCTTTCCCACTTTTTGAATGGCCCCTGTGTCTGTCGTGTAACAAGCTTTCTATTCTGTTCCTTGTCGCTTACTTCAAGCCTCATTTCTTCTTCTTTTCCCATGTATTGGCCTTTGACTCTCATTTCAGAACCTTCTTCATTCTTGGAGCTAGTTAGTGCTTCAGACTCTTTGACAATGTCGTGTGGCCACGCTTCTTTGATGTTATCCGGATTGGTATAGTACTCGTATACCCTCTCCACAGGCGCTTCTATGTCTGTTTCGTATTGAACTTTTGTCATGCAAGCGCTTGGATCTTATTGTTTTTATATGGTGCATAGATTACCGACGTTGTTAGGCACTAGATCTCATAGAACTACGAAATTAGCGCATAATTAAGGCAGGTTTCAAATCTATTGAAGCTTTAGTTGCTACCAGTTTCAATTGTTGCAGTTCCTTTTCAGTTTTCCAAGTATATACATACCTCTTCTTCTATGTCATAGGGTTGGGAGAATTTGAACTTCCTCGCACATTCTTATGGATTTTGCTTGGAGCGCCAAAAACAGCCATTGGCAACCCGCGACCTCGGCTATGACTCTTGTCACTGTCGATTCTTTGGTGGATTAGACCGCATCGACACAGGTACCGCGATACCAATTAATTGATTAGCAGCCTCTACTTAATCGGCATGAGGCTGGTCTGAAATAAGCAATATTTTTGATTGCTGTAAAGGAATTAGAACTAGATAATCTAGTTACCCCTAGCTTAAATATCGCGTGGGCACTAACAAAAATCTATATGAAAAACAAAAAACTCGCTTGGAGTCTTGCAATAGCAAATATGGAGTAACTGTCTTGGGGACGCAGTCCACAGAGTTTGCGATTGCAGTAGCAAGTGCGGTACTAGGTACAAGCGCGCTTGTCAGTGCGCTTACAGTATGCAAGAGGCTGATGATGATGAGAAGGGTGGACGCTCAAACAATGCTCGCCCTGAGGTAAAGAGAGACCTTCAAACCACTGCCTTCTTTTTTATTGTTTTATATGGCTAACTTTTTTACTAATTGCATAATCCTCTGAAGAGATGTCTCTGTCACCAGCGTAAGTTTTTCATGCGAGCGCTCAAGCTTTTTCCTATTTTCTTCTCCGAGCGCCTTTATCGCCGCGCCGCCCATCAACACTGGCATATTTGATTTTGCCCTTGTCGTGTTTAGGAGCCTTATTGCTGCCTTTAGATTCTCCGAGAGAGTGACAGACACCATCACAAGGGCTGGTTTAGTTGATTCAATATAGCTAGAAATTGATCCAGATGGGGCGGACGGAGACATATTGTGAACATTAAACCCCTTCTGAAGCAGCAGAGATTCTATGACCTTTGAAGCAATCTGGTGGAGCTCTCCTTCTGGCGAACAAATCACAATTGTAGTATACGACGACATCTTGCCCTTGCCGGAATTTGACTCGTTAATTGCTTCAACAAGGCCGATAGCTGTATTACTGCATACATGTTCTGTAGCTACGGTTAGACTGTTTTGAGCCCACAAATCGCCCACTCGATACAGTACAGGTGTCATCAAGTCATCATAGAAATCAACCAGATTAAACAGGCTTTGATATTTGGCTGCAATCTTTACTGCTTTTTCTCTATCGGCGTTGCATAGGGCCTCAAATAGTTCTGCTCTAAGCTCTTCAACGAGGGCCTGTTTTTTCGCCTGGTTCTTCGAGCTATGCGAAGAAAGAAACGAAAGGATCTTTGGGTCGTTTCTGTATTCTTCAGGAATATCGCTAATGACAACGCTATCGGCCCGACCAAGGTACTTTATCGTATGCTGGATAGAAGACCTCCTCTTGTCGTCCCATTCGCTCTTTACCAAATAAGCATACGGGATGCCTTTGACAACCTTGCTCCTAATGTATACCATGCCGCCTAGATAGCTTTGCGCGAGCCTGTAATCTAGCCGTGATCCTCTTTCTAAAGATTATTGTTGAAATCAAAATAATAATAATAGCGCTTGCAATTACCGCAATTGCAACAGCCATAGACAAGTAATCTTGAAAGTAGAGCTTGGTTTCAAACCGTGCTGCGGGCAGCGTGGTGAAAAAGTCGATAGGCCCAAAATCCTCCCTTTCTCCGATTGCAAGCACGTATTCCCTTAGCCCATCACTCTGTAAGTGGCCATCATAAATTGCCACAGCATATTCGCCTGTAGATGACAAAGACGGTATGGCAAGCTCCTGCCTTATCAGGTGCGAAGTCTGGGTGAATGGCTCATAGAACAGCTTTGGAAGGACAGAATTATTATCATATTCCAAAACTAAGCCAGTGTTCCCATGCATATTGAGATGATTATAGACTGTATCTCGTGAATGCGCTAGCCTTACTTGAGAATTCTGCGCGTCAAGCTTTGCTTTATCTAAATTCTTGCCTATCAATACAACTGCGGGAGAGGAGCTTTGGAACTTTTCAATGTCCGGGATAGTTTTACCTGCATGTAAAAAACCTATCTCTCCCTGTCTTGCGCTGAATCGATAATAATCCACCTTCTCTGTCCCTTCTAACTCTTGGTATATTGCCCAGGGTATTTTATGATCTGGAATCTGGGTTGCGCCTTCCAATACATTGTTATTGTCGCTTGCCAAAGGTTTGTGAGCATAAACACTAGGAAAAATAGATGCTAGTGAGAAAAAGAAAATGGCATTCATTATAATCATTTCTAATCTTCGGTGGCAATTGTTCATCAGAGTTTTTCAGCATTGTTCATTGATAAATGGTCGCCAGAGTGCGGGTGGAGTTAGGCACTAGTGGTACTTGTTGGCATCATTTAAAACCTATAATGTATCCAAGAACTATTGAATTGTCTGACCGACTTGAAAGCCCTATAATGCATCAAGACCCTAAACCTCAAAGGATTTTGGTCGCGGGAGGCAGCGGGTTCATAGGAAGAAGGTTAATCGCAAAGTTAACCGAGTCCAGCTCATCAGATGAAATAATCTGCCTAACCCGCAAACCTGAATCTCTGCATGGGGTTCTTGGTGATAGCGTAAAGGTGCTAAAGGGGGATGTATCGATTCAATCTGAAATTGAAAGGGCTTTGCAGGGTGTGGACATTGCATTTTACTTGGTGCATGCTATGGAAGGTGATTCAAAAAGGTGGAAAAAATTTGCAGAACGCGATAGACTTGCCGCGAAGAATTTCACAAGGGCAGCCAGTCATTGTGGAGTTAAGCGCATTATCTACCTGGGCGGATTGAGCCACGGTTCTGATGATGAGCTATCTGAACATATGAGGAGCCGAAAAGAGGTTGGAGAGATTCTTTCGTCAGGATCTGCGCAAGTCACAATTTTCAGAGCAGCTGTAATTCTTGGACAGGGTGGAGGGTCATTTCAGATGCTTCAGTATCTGGTAGAGCGCTTACCCGTAATGATATGTCCAAAATGGGTTCTTACAAAATGCCAGCCAATATCTGTCGATGATGTAGTGACTTATCTGGCCAAAGCTGCACAAATTGAAGAGACGGCAGGCAGGACATACGAGATCGGTGGGCCAGACGTACTGACTTATTTTGAAATGATGGACCGGTATGCCAAACTGATGAGCAAAAAGATACGAATATTGATAATTCCTTTTCTCACACCACGCCTTTCTTCCTACTGGGTTGACCTAGTCACGCCGGTTCCTGCTTCCCTTGCCCGCCCTTTGATTGACAGCCTAAAACATGATGCTACTGTACGAGACCATTCCATAACTAACGTCATCCCAATTAGGACAAAGAGCTTTGAGCAATCCGCTGTCACCGAAGCAATGACAGAGAAGAGTTTGGTTAGGCAAAACTCTGCAAATCTTAAAGAGAACACTTCAATGTCAATCAACGCAAAGGTCCTTGTTGCATCTTTGATTGCGCTAGGAATAATGGGATCGGTCAACTATGCAGCAGATAGATGGCAAAATCCAATCCACATCGGGGATCTGGCACTACTATTCGGCTGGTACTTTGGGATAGCAACTGCGATCTATTTTATTGGTCAAGGTGCAAGGTTGGGCGCGCTTATCGGCGGCATCATAGGATGGATAACTCTCATATTTTGGATCGTTGGGGGATGGAGCCTTCTCCTTACGTATGAGATCTCATATATTGTATGGTTTGACTTGTTAAGAATATTTTCCGCCAGCACTACAATCATAGCTTCGCATAACTTTTTTCACAAGTTGCGACCGGCCAAGAAGTTAGTGTCATAAGCATAACACACACACATTATTTCTTTCTATTATGGTGATAAAAGCAGAGGCATGATCGAGCAGGTCTTGTCAGGGTTTACTGCTGGATTGATAGCCACAGGAGCAATGACATTGACTGAACTTCCATCGTGGAAGAGGTGGGGGGGTGTATGGAGTGTTAGAGTGGCATGAGAATCAAGCTATAACTGAGCGCATTATCGGGAGCTCTAAAACAAACTTTTTTGGGATATTCTTCCTTCACTTCCTAAATGGCGGGCTAGCAGGAATAGCATTCTGCTTGCTTTTGTCACTTCTTCCTACGTTTACTCCATCATTATTCTTGCTTAGCACCACATATGGAATTATTCTCTGGATTCTGACGCTTGCACCCATACACAAGCCCCTGACTGGCCTGCACCCATGGAATCATCCTCTTGGTAAGATGCCTGCTATTGCCAGTTTAAGCGGACATGTAGTTTTTGGTGTTACGGTTGGAGCAGCGCTTGTAATTATTAATGGGTGATTTTGCACTAGGCTTTCTCCGAAGGCCGGCATAAACTATTTTTATATACAGAATGACTCTTATCTAGGCTAGGCATTTCCTTTCAGGAATTAGAACCTTCAAAATTGAAGGGTGCAATCCCGCTGAACCCGTCTTAATAACATCGTTTAAAGCTCACTCGCCTTCTTTTTTCGCTCGATGAGAGAAATGAACCCTCACCCAAAGAAAATGGATTCAAATCCCCCGTCTCCCGGCGCCTTGATCGAGGGTATTAGCGAAGGCTATAAAGCCGATGGAGAGCGAACAGCAGGCAACCAGCGAATTGATATCAGAGAAAACTTCTGCAATAGACTTACGGAGACGGCGGCGACAACAACAGCAAAAGCGGCTGTACTATCTACAAAGCCGGCCGGTGCTAGCACTATTGACGGAGCTGGCGTTATCCTCATCGGTGGGAAGGATCTTGTTACCACCTACTTCGTTGACTCCACCTAGGAAGATGAGCTTGGCACTACTACTACTGCTGGACAACCATCTGCCATCTCTTCTGGCAGGTTATCAATATGCTAAAGGATATAGTTTGACAAGTAGGTTGCAACGTAGATAATAATTGCAGTCTTGGCTTCAGCTATTGTGAATTACTCTTGGGAGGTAGTTGCGTCCATGCATTTCAAAGGCGAACATGCATTTTTCCATGACTCTTGCTACTTTTTATGGCCACTGGCATGGATCTGGTGTTCATCGAGAGACCAAACGTGCCTTTTGCATTTACCGTTATCATCCCTCCGTTATTTGGCCCAAACCTTCGTGTAACAAGGGATATTGCCTTTCTTGCTGCCTGTGAAGGACTGTATTGCTGTTTTTTCATGAGGTCGCATGCATATTTTGAGAGGCACAACTTCATGATAAATTCACCATTACCTGTAGCACAGGCTGCGCCGGAACTATTGTCAGCATAGATCCCTGCCCCAATGACCGCAGAATCCCCAACCCGTCCATGCATCTTGAGCCATCTTCCGCCAGTAGAGACAGCAGCCGCTACATTTGCATGCTTGTCTATGGCGACTGCACCTACTGTCCCAAAATGTCTTTGATTAAGGGTAGATGATGATGATAATAATAATCTGTAATTTCTAGACCAAGCAGTTTTCAACTTTTTGTGCAAAGTGGTATAAACCTCCAGCTTTTCTTTTGTGGGTTCAAGAAAGAAAGGTGCAATATCGCAGAGCTCTGCAAGCTTTAAAGCTCCTCCGGATACAAACATTACGTGATCTGTCCTTTCCATCACCTTCCTTGCTAGTTTTACAGGATTTTGTATATGCTCCACCGCGCCAACTGATCCGGCCCGAAGATCTCTTCCGTCCATTATTGACGCATCCATTTCTATTCTCTTTTCCAAGGTGAGGCAGGATCCGAAGCCAGCATTGAAAACACCCGAGCCCTCCATGCTTGCGACAGCCGATTCAACCGAATCAACCGAGTCATGACCTGCTAACAAAATATCGTACCCTGCGCTAACAGAATCTTCAAGGGTCTTAGAAATTTGTGTTCGTTTTGTTCTTATTTTGCTTGTTCCCGCTCCGCCGTGGACCATTATGCCGAAGTTAGGGGTCATTGTACGTCCTTGATTTCACATCGCTTTGAAATATGGGTTGCCGCAGCGGCAGCAGGCATCCAAGAATAAAAAGATGGTGGAAAAATGATACATTCAAAATGCTGCTGGCTGCTGGGCGACCTTGACATTATGCAGCATTGCAAGCCTCTTTATTCTGTCTTCTGTTAGCAGGCGGGAAAAAGCTATGCTGCTAATAATAATCCCACAGGCCACCAACAATGGATAGTATGGTGCCAATGCAGGAATCAGTGTAGAGACGTGTTAGCAAGGCTAGATTAAACTATGTCTTTGGAAATAAATGCTCAGCGACGGTCATATTTGGGAAGCGATTAGCTAAGCGGAATTCTAGATTAGATTCAAACAAATTTTTATCCAAATCCCTCCGGTATTAGATCGCAGAAACCTTTTTAGCTTCCTTTTACATTCAGGAAGACTAGTAAGGAATCCACTTTTTTTGAAGTGATATCACTTCATGGCCTGACGGGCCCACATCAATGAAAAAGTTTAAAGCTCGCTGGTTCTTCTATAGTAACAGAATCTCTATCTTGGTCTGTTTACAGCGCTGATCTCTCAGAATCCGCACGACCAATAAACTTTATAGCTTTTGTTGTATGCTTGAATGGTCTCTTAATGAGAGAATTGAACCATCGTTATGAAGTAAAGAGGGTTCAAATCCCTCTCCCGGTGATTATTGACTATTATTCATGAAGAGCCTGCCGATTTACATAACCAACATCGATATCGCAGCAGAAATATGCGTTCTGAAGATATCTTACGCTTTATAATTTCTCGATCGTAGACTAATTTTTCTGAAGGAACAAGCCAGCAAACTATACCGAAGTCCTCATATGTAGTGCACCTCTGGGACTGCAGACGCTGTGATGATAAGACGATACATGATCTTTGGCATAGTAGCAATGTCCTTAGCCATATTGGTCACGAATCAGGCTGCTGCTGGCAGCATCGGCAGCAATAGCAGCAGCAGCAGCAGCAAGATTAACTCTAACCTGTCAGCAGAAGAGTATGACAAGCTGAAAAATTGTACAACAGATACAGACAAGCGACCAAACTCTCTTGAATATTTGACACACTTTAACTGTGGGAGAGTCTCACAGACGACAGCAGCTGATGGTAGCAAAACAACCCTAAGAGAGTTTACAATTATTGTTAGAGAAAACCAGCAGATACCGATCTCCGATCAAGGTCACTTCTTGGACGCATGGACCTTTAATGGCACAGTTCCTGGACCAACAATTAGGATGACAGAAGGTGATTTGGTGAGGATCACGGTCATCAACGACAAGAACAACGAGCATGCTCACACAATGCACATGCATTCCATACACAAGTCGGAGATGGATGGAGTCCAATCAAATGCCATAATGCCCGGAGATAGCTTTACTTACGAGTTCATTGCACAACCATTTGGAGTCTATCCATATCACTGCCATATAGATCCAATTGCCGACCACATCAACCGTGGACTATATGGAGCGCTTATCATAGATCCTAAGACGCCAAGGCCGCAGATGCCTGAAATGGTTATGATGTTGAACGGCTACGACCTTGATTATGATCAGGAAGGCATGACAACTATCAGGCCACCTGAAAATGGTACTAGTAACACTACTACTACTACTACTACTACTACTACTGCTGCTGCTGCTGCTGCTGTCGTCCCTATTAGTAGTAGCAGAAGCGACGACGATGATGATGATGATGACAGTAGTAGTAGTAGCAGTAGCAGCAGCGACGACGACAATGACGATGCAGCAGCGCCATCACTGGAAGAAAAAGAAGGCGAAGTGGCGGAGGAGGAAGAACGAGATAATGAAATCTATACTGCCAACGGCAAGGCTTTTGACTATATGAATCACCCAATTCAGCTGAAAGTGGGACAGAAATACCGTATCTATGTTGTCAACATGCTAGAATTTGACTTGGTAAACTCGTTTCACGTGCATGGCGCAATGTTTGATTACTATCCAGCTGGCACTTCAATGACCCCACAAGAAGATTCCTCCTTGCATGATGTTCTCGTACTAGGCCAAGGTGATAGAGGAATAATGGAGATAGAATACAAATACCCCGGCAAGTACATGTTCCATGCTCATGTTACAGAGTTTACTGACCTAGGATGGATGGGTTTCTTTAATGTAGCCGCTGAAGGTGGAAATTCCATCACCAACAGTAGCAACAATGGAACAACAGCAATGACAGAAACTGCTAGCAACAATGGGACAACAGCAATGACAGAAACTGCTTTATATCCTCTTTTTAGTTTTTTTGACTAGCATAGATCTGGTATAGAGGGAGAATATAATAGCTGTCAGAACCTTTCAGCGTGCTTTCGAAAAATAGTAGGTACTCCATACAATTCTCGTTATTGAAATTGATATTTTTAGGTTGTGAATGCATGTGCGTACTCATTTATTGCCATTGGTGCTATTTCCAAAGAATTTGAACAGCTGGTCTGTTACAAAGCCTGGCTGTTCTTCTGGAATAAAATGTCCTGAATTTGGAACCCTAATACCTGTAACATTTACAGCCAATTGCTGCATGCCATATATGATACTAGGCATAGTAATATTACCTCCTAATACTGGAATATATGCTCCTCCTAGAGCCAGTACTGGCATTGGAAGCTTAGTCTTTGAATAATTTTCATTTTGAATCGCATCCTGAGGAAAAGCTCGATAATACTCAAATCCAGCACGCATTCCGCCTGGAGCAGAATAATGGCTAACATATTCATTGATATCTTCTTGCGTTATCGCAGATGGATTGTATGCAAGACCACGTAAGAACCATGATAAATACATCATCTCTTTTCCATCTACAAGGGCTTCTGGTACGTCAGGTGTTTGATGGAATATGGCCCACCATATTGGCGGTCTTCCAGGAGGTGCGAAACCGGGAATCGTTAATTCCATTACTGCTAATTTCTTTACTTCTGTAGGATGTGCGGCTGTGTAAGAATAGGCTACCTGTGTTCCGATATCGTGGCCCACTAGAAAAATTGTTCTAAATCCTAGCTGAGTAACTAGTTGATGTATATCTTCTGCTACGGTTTTTCCATCATAACCGGTTGCTGGTTTTGAAGAGTCTCCGAGGCCCCGTAGATCAGGTGCAATAACAGTATAATTTTTGGCCAAAGCTGGCATAACATGACGCCATGCATACCATGTCTCTGGCCAACCATGCAACAATACTATTGCATCGCCCTGGCCTCCCATTACATAGTGAATTTGGATGCCATTAACAGATGCCATATGGTGTGTAAAAGTCACATTATCAATTTGAAAAGAGATGCCTTCCAAAAGAAGCTGTTGTTGCTGGTTTAGAAAAGAAGAAGTTTGGTTAGCTTGCAATTGTTGTTGCTGCTGTTGCTGTGCCATTGCAGCATTGCCAGCTATTCCTTCCAATAGCAAGATACAAATTGCTATAGCTGTAAACGTCCACACGGAATGCATCCTGCTTTTGTCATATATTTTCATGACAGATCCTATCTTGATAGCTTGCGATTTAAGCGCATCACCATAAATGATGCTTGAAATCATATACTATTAAGTGTATGACTATAGATCTCAATTCAGTATTTCATATTATCATACGTCTCATATTTCTGGCTGCGTAAATCAACATTCTGAAAATGGCTCCAAAAATGCTTGAAAGCGTTGTCATTGATAGACCTGAACCGACAACCAGACAACGCCCACAAAATATGTGTATGGACAAGGCATATGATTTTCCAGAAGTACGTGATTTACTGGAAGAGTATGGCTGTACAGCACACATACTGTAAAGAGGAGAAGAATCCGTCTGCAAAAAGAGAATCCCTAACTATAGAGCCAGAAGATGGGTCGTAGAACGTACCCATTCATGAATGAACAGATTCAGGCGACTACTGATGCGTTGGGAAAAGAAGGAAGAGAACTATATCACGATGTTACATTTTGCATGTGCATGGATAACGTATAGGGCGGAAGAGATTTTCGGATAGCCTCTTAACCTAGCCCTAAAGAAAATATTTTGATCCAGAAATTGTAAGGACGCATTTAGTGGCAGCATTGAAGACGCACCAGAGTTGCGAATATGTTGCAAGAACAAGGAATAAAATGTCAAGGTCTGTATGATAATATTTAACAGCAGAGTTCTATATCCCTGTCGACTCCAAGATTGCATCGCTCCTTGGCAAGTATGACAATACAGTCAAATACTTTCTCAATATTGGTGACGATTCTATTTAAAAATAATCTGGTATCTTTGCCCGTGCGCTAGCTCTATTCCGACTATGCTACGATGTTGAGTAATTGGGCACTGTTCTCAATCTTTGAGATCAATCGAAAATTCATGGCCGATATATATCGCTAGCAATCTTCTGATGATTCGACAGCGTAATATACTACTGCAGCTATTGTCTTAGTTTCCTTCATTTAATAGTAGCAGTCTATTTCCAGTCATTGTATCAAATAGATGAATCTTGTCATATGGTAGTCCAACAGAGACTTGCCTGCCAATAGTAAGATCAATATTAGTGCTTGATTTCGCAACTCTTATAGAATTATTATTTCCTATCTTTACATCTGCTATCACGTAATCGCCCAGCATTTCTGTAAATGATATTTCACCCTTTAATCTCAATCCATTGAAATTTTCATTATCGAGCAAGACAACATCCTTGGGCCTTATGCCAACTGTAATATCTGTATGCGTAGCGTCGTGGAACACTTGTGATATCGTGGATGGAAGCTCAAGGAGAGTACCATGCAACTGAAAGTAAACTCGTGAATTTCTTACAACCAACTCACATTTCAAGAAGTTTATTGAAGGGCTTCCTATGAAACTAGCAACAAATGCATTTTTTGGTTCGCTGTAAATTTGTTCCGGAGTACCAAGCTGCCGAAGCAGACCGGACTCCATAACAGCTATATTGTCTGCCATGCTCATAGCTTCCGATTGATCGTGTGTAACGTACACTGTCGTTATTGCGACCTTTCTTTGTAGTTTCTTGATTTCTGCTCTCATGTATACCCTTAATTTTGCGTCAAGGTTGCTCAATGGTTCATCCATCAAAAACACCTTTGGTTCTCTTACTAGTGCTCTGCCCAGTGCTACTCTTTGCATTTGGCCTCCGCTCAGTTGTCTGGGCTTTCTATCGAGCAAATTTGTAATTTCTAGGAGGTTTGCAATAAACCTGACTCTTTCGTCTATATGCTGCTTTGATGCTTTTCGCATCTTTAATGGGAATGCAATGTTGTCATAAACAGTCATATGAGGATAGAGAGCATAGTTTTGAAAAACCATTGCAACATCACGATCCTTTGGCGGAAGATCGTTAACCAGCTGATCTCCAATGTATATTTCGCCGGCCGTTGCCTCCAAAAGCCCGGCTATACATCTAAGCACTGTAGTCTTTCCGCAGCCCGACGGTCCGAGTAGAACCATAAATTCTCCCGATTGAATCTCGAGAGAAAAATCATTTAGTACCTTTACCCTTCCATAGTGCTTCGATAGGTTCCTGATCTCAAGCCTAGTCAAAACAGGAAAAAGGTAACCTCATCCCCAAATTTTAGTATTACTTTAACTTCTATCACAATTTAAAGAATTATTTAATAGTCACCAAGTTTGGCTTTTTATCGTCGTGGTTAGCAGGATAGCTTTGGTTGTAATTATTGCAGGGGCGATAATTATAGCTGCTGTTGGCAGAGGCATTGCATACATGCCGAGCATACAACAACAACAAGAACAATATACTACTCTTGCTGGCGCAGCAGCACAAACCACCGAAAAAGTTACACTTACAGCTGTACTTGCGGAGCCAAAAGGTCGGTGGGATATGCTACTTGAGGATGCATTACAAGAACTAAGGAGTAGACATCCTGATAAGGACATCCAGATAGATTATCGAGTACTTCCATATGATGGAACCCGAAATCAAATTCTAACAGCTATGGCAGGCAGGACTGCGATCGATCTTATCTCTGTTGATGCCATTTGGTTAGGAGAATTTGCCGAAGGAGGGTATTTGACAGACTTGACGAATAGCTCTTCTGAATGGGGAAGATCCTCAGACTGGTATAAAGAAAATTGGGAAGGAGGAATGTACAACAACAGAGTGTATGGCATCTGGGCGTGGACCGACGTCAGGGCTCTCTGGTACTGGAAGGATATGCTAGCCGAAGCTAATGTAAATCCCGAGTCGCTAAAGACATGGGAAGGATACATAAGCTCATCTGAAAAGCTAAACGCTGTCTTGAGAGAGAAAGGAATACAATCAATGCATCTCGTTGGTGCTAGTCACTCTCCGGACATGTGGTATCCTTACCTGTGGATGCTTGGAGGTGACATACTTGAACAGAGAGAGGGACACCCATCAAAGGGCTCGTACTGGTATCCTGCATATAATAGTGAGGAAGGAGTCAGGGCATTGGGATTTCTGCAACAGCAGGTCAATGCAGGCATAAAACCACAACCAAGTCATTTCTGGGGAGAAGAGTTTGCAGATAGGAAATTTGCAGTAATGCCAGAAGGATCATGGTTGCTTGGCACCTTTCCTCGTGAGCAATGGCCAGATATTGAACAGCAGGTAGGCATGATACCAATGTTTCCAGTTCCACAAGAAGGGATGCCAAATGCAACTATGATGGGAGGATGGGTTTTAAGCATTCCTGAAACATCGCAAAACAAGGATCTGGCATGGGAATTGCTTACAATAATGGTTGAACCTGAAACTCTCACGCCCATGTTAGAGGAATTTGGATATCTTCCTACACAGAAGCCTATAGGCGAAGGTTCCTATGCTGCGCAACTGCGATCATCTATTCCATATTATGACGAGATGATTTCAATGCTAGAAATAGGACATGGTAGACCCAATATACCAGAATATCCTCAGATAGCGGAGCATATAAGACAAGCAATCGAAGAAGTGTATTTGGGCGTAAAGGAGCCTGAACAAGCTCTAAACGATGCTGCCGCAAAGTCTGCGAAGGCTCTTGGATGGTAAAAGAACAAAAAATAATAATTATGACGAGGATTCTCAATGCACAAGACATTAACAACAATATCTCGAAGAAGGTTAGAACCGTACCTACTCCTTGCTCCAGCACTTGGAATATTGCTTATGTTTCTGATCTTCCCACTTTTTTGGAATATATACATATCATTACATGATGTTTCCCTTACCACTATTCTAAAAGAATGGGCCTTTGTTGGAGGTACAAACTTTTCCGACCTCTTTGAGGATCCTGATTTTTACACATCGCTCAAGATCACAGTTGTTTTTGTTGTTGGTTCGGTTGCCCTACAGTTTGGCATAGGCATGCTTATCGCCGTGTTGTTGAACCAGCAGGTTAGAGCTGCAGGAGTACTGCGTGCGATCTTTATAATACCTTGGACGGTTTCTGCAGTTATAGCAGGGTTTTCATTCAGATTTATCTTCGATGACAACTTTGGCATACTAAACTATGGTTTGCAAACCTTAGGCGTTCCGCCGATTGGCTGGCTTTCTGATCCTTCCATTGTCATAGGCTCTGTCGTAATCGCAAACATGTGGTACGGGGCTCCATTTACCATACTTTTTTTGACAGCAGGGCTCCTCTCTATAAATCCGGTCATATACGAGGCAGCATTAATAGATGGAGCAACAAAACTTCGAAGGTTCTTCCACATAACGCTTCCATTGCTGAGACCATTCATAGTTATAAACTTGATATTGATCACTATGTGGTCTGTTAATTTTTTTGATTTGCAGCTTATCATGACTGGAGGAGGACCGCTCTTTGCAAGCACGACTGCCTCACTTTACATGTACAGACAAGCGTTTGAATTCGGATTTCTTTCCAAAGGAGCTGCGACAGGTATTCTCCTTCTAGCGATGAACCTAGCGCTAGCATACGGATACGTAAAATTATTGAGGAGGTAAAAAAAGAGATTGCAGAAAAAAACAATGACAATGACATCCTTATCATCTGTTAAACATATCAGAATAGGCTGGTTCTTTCCTGAACGAGGCATAATCTACGTTGTAATTGCAATCTATCTGTTTATTACGTTGGCACCATTAGCATGGGTGCTCTCTACATCGTTTAAACCAAACGAAGAGGCGGTTGGTTTTCCACCAACATTTTTACCAAAAGATCCAACTCTTGACAACTATGCATTTGTGCTCACAGATCCTAGCCTAGTTAGAAGTCTGATCAACAGTTTTGTTGTTAGCATAGGAAGCACAGCTCTGAGCGTTGCCACAAGTGCATTGGCAGGATACGCATTTGCCAGGTACGACTTCAGGGGCAAGAATGTGATAATGAGCATTATTCTGGGGATCTTTATGATTCCTATTCTCATAAACCTCATCCCGCTGTACATAATGCTAGGCAACATAGGCCTGCTTAATTCACTGATTGCATTAATACTTACATCCCAGATCTTGATTATACCACTTAATATATTTCTGCTCAAGAACTACTTTGAAACTATTCCGCGGGAACTTGAAGAAGCTGCATTAATAGATGGCTGTTCGAGACTTGGCGCATTGCGACACATTACGGCACCATTATCCATGCCTAGCTTTGCAATAGCCGCTGTCCTATCGTTTAGGTTCTCGTGGAATGAATTCATACTTCCAATTGTCCTAGCGAACAGAGGGGATGTTACGGTATTCCAAGTCGCATTGTACCAGTTCATTTCACTATATGGAATAGATTGGGGCTATCTTACTGCAGGAATAAACCTTGCACTTATTCCTGTGCTAGTTCTGATGCTGATCTTTCAGAAACAGATGATCAGAGGTTTAACTCTTGGAGCAGTAAGAGAATGAGTAAAAGTCATCTGATAAATGGAATGTTATTCAAGATGAAGTAATAATACCATATCCTCATGGATTTGACTGATGAACAGGGGCAATTATCCAGCCATTCATTCCTATTCCACCACGGCGTCCTAAATGTCTCGGAACCTTTAGAGTTTGTTGAACTCCTCTACGTGCAAAAAGCTCGAATCCCCTGGCCCGCACTCTGAAAAACTTAAGCTCAACCTCCTTTCTTACATCTATGGGAAGTTTGAACCCTCAAAATGGAGTAAAGAATTCAAATCCTACTCCTTATCCTTTCTAAAAATCTTATATCAAAATCTTTAAAGCTAACAATTACTGAACCCACCACCACGACACAACCAAATCCCACTGGCCCCACTACTATGACTTGTTACTATAAATTTCACTCTTAACAAGAATTGAGCAACAACAAGTCAAGGGATTTTCTTGTCTATAAGAGCTTTGAATGACGGAAACGGGTGAGCACCTGACAATACTTCCATTTCTGTGCCGTCACTCTTGAGAATCAAAAATGAAGGCGTCGTCTGAAGATCAAGCTCTTTAACCAATGCAAGGTCCCTATCTACATGTGATTTGTATTTCTCGCCGTCGAGACAAGAATCAAATTGCTGGCGGTCAAGTCTTACTTCTGATGCAAATTCCTTTATAGCTTCTCTTTGCCTGCCCAGCCAGAGTTTTCGCCCTGCTGGTTCTGAAATAGGGCATCATGATATTCCCAGAATTTGCCCTGCTCGTTGGCACATTCAGACGTAAGTGCAGCTGAAAGGGAATCTTCGCCCAGCCGGGGGAAATGTTTGAAAATCAAGGCTATCTTTCCTGTTTCAACATATTCCTTTTTAATTTCTGGTTCAGTTGATTTTACATATCTTGCACACTTGGGACATTGAAAATCGCTAAAGTCCACTACTATGACAGGAGCTTCTGGGCTACCAAGAACCGGTGAGCCGCCCTCGTTTGTTGAAAGAGATCTCAGAGATAACTGGTTATCCGAACCGCTGCCGCCTTGTTGTTCTTCTTCATCTGCATGAACACTGCCATCGTCGCCGGACACTATCTCTTCTTCTGCACTGTTTCCGTCAATCCCGTTGCTGGCTGTTGTAGGTTGTACTAATTCTTCATTACTCTCGCTCGCAGGCAATATCCTGTAGATACTGCCATTGAGAGTCAGTACATAGAGAAAACCATCCGGCCCTGTTTCAATATCGGTTATGCCACCACTAAAACCGGTACCAAACACTATTTGTGATAACTCTTGATCATCGTCAGCTACGCTATCTGCCAGAAAATTATTTTCTAGTTTGATGCCTGTTCGTGTATTGTTTAGTTCAAAATAGTATAGATTGCCGTTGTTGTCAGAGTCGCCGACAAAGAGATTGAACGCGTATTCAAATCCAAGCGCTGTAGAATTAAGAAATTCAAGATCAGCGAGTCCAATGGAATCCTTCCAACTAAATATAGGATCCCTGTATTTTGAGCCATCATAAATCACCAATTCTTCCTCTATGCCTGCTTGCGTTATATTAGAACGCGATGCTGGCCCCATTACTTTTTGCCATCCGCTGTTGAATCCTGGCTGAACAATGTTCATCTCATCGTAGGCATCCGGCCCATTTTCAGTATCCCAAAGAAATCCGCTTATCGGATCTATTGCCAGCCTAAAGCTGTTCCGTATCCCATAAGCATAGTATTTTTGCATCTTCTGGTTAGCGCTGTTGAAAAAGGGGTTGTCGGCCACAGCAGACCCGTCTTGTCTTATGCGAATAATGACAGAAGTGTCGTCAGCAGCCGAGCCTTGGCGTATATTCTGCAGCTTGCCGTCTCTGTTCAGTTCACCTATGACTGCATATAAGTTCCCATTTCTGTCGACTTCAAGCTTGCCGCCGTTCTGATCTGGCCCTGGCTCTGCAGGAAGATCCAGAACCATAGTGGCGTTGGCTAGTGTTTGATTTTCCGGGTTCCATTCATATCTGTATACTCTATTTCTTATCTGATCCTGCCCATTTGACTCTGTAAAGTACAAAAAGACAAATTTAGCATCGGGCGATGATGGCTTGTTATCCATTGTAGCAACTCCAAGAAGGCCTCTATCGCTGGCATTATCAACCTGAACGCTGATTATTGGCTGACTTTTAATAGCGCCATTGATGACGGAGATTAAATCTCCATTGTTCTTCTGAGTAACCAAGAGCGAATTCTTATCAAGGAAGCTCATGCTTGTCGGGAAAAGTAACCTGTCAGCAACCAGCTCGACTCGTAGATTTCGGTCGTTTACTTGTGGAAGCGACAAAGATCCCTGCTGTCCAGATGCAGGTATTGTGACATTAATACTGCCTAGAAAACTGGTGGCGGGGTAAGAACATAGAAACAGGATAACCGTCGCGTATCCTACAATCGCACTTTTAGACAACAATTCTGAAATTAACATAATCAAATTTGCTAATAATAGTTTTTACACCAAATGCAATACTACATTTTTAAGGTGAAGCTAAGCCGCGGATCTCTATTTTCGGATTCATCAATAAGTGTCATATCAAGCACGTGTACGAGCTGCTCGTCACTGGGATTCTTCCTTGTGTCAACGTTTGGGAGTGCAGGACTTTTGGCCTCTACAATAATGTCTAATTATCAAATACCGCTGAGGCTTTTATCTGTAGGGCTTTTAGTGTGGGCATTGTATTCAGTAAGCAAAAAATTGACTAAAAGTTGTACGGTAGCTATGATTCGGGCTCAAAAGAAAGCAAATGAAGGTGGACATAAAAACTGTATCAAAAATATAAAGTTCAGGCAGTGTATATATAAACCCACTATTGTTATAACACCAAATCTCGCTGGTCCTATTATACTATTTGTTTCAATATTATCAAGCGTAGGAAAAATCAAGGTTGGGAGAGCTGTGAGGGAATACTACTACTACTACTACTACTGTTCAGGATGACTTAGGTAAGGTTCAAGGAAACTTAAATCCTAGCTTCTAGTATGATCAAAAAGTCGCATTTTCATTGCTTGAGATATTGCATAGTATGGATGTTGAAAGCGTCCATATGATTTAATTCATTATGACCAAGACCCAGATATTCGATGACAACAGAAAAGGCTCATGCCGTAGATAGACATAATTAGATTGGTGTCTTGTGAAAATAAGTCTGACTCTAAATTTAGTGGCATACCTTATATACAGTATTTTGACCATAAAATAAATGACTAAATCATATGCACTATGACGTAGACAATATAATTAGAGAAGCGATTGCCAACAGAAATGTAATTGAATTTTCCTATCATGGGCATGACAGGATAGCAGAGCCGCACGTTTATGGCATCCATAATGGCAGAAAGCAAGTTCTGGTATACCAGACAGGTGGCAGCAGCGCATCGGGCAGCTTGCCAAATTGGCGCAGGATTAATGTAGATGAGATAACCTCAATCCGAATCAAACAGCAAAGCTTCTATGGGCAGCGGTCTTTTCCATCTGGTGAGCATAGTAGCTTTGATGAAATCTTGGCAGTTGTCACAGTTAGAGATGAAGTGGCGGAATAGCGACGAGATCAGTGTTGTTCACTATATACCTACTGACAAAGTAGTGGTACGCTAGCTACTAGCCTAAAACCCTCTTTTGTCTCAAGAAATAGCGGGTCGCTTCGTCTACCTTTATGTAGAATTGATCAAAGGAGAGTCTAGATGATTCACCATTAATTTCAACAGCAATTCTCGCAAGATACGGCAGCATTCTAACCCAATTGGGCCCATAGTAATGACTCTTCATCATTGCAAATTTGAAAAGATCATTAGACGTATTGCAATATACCGTATTTGGAGGGACGAAATATATCGGTCCTTTTTCATTGCCAAGATCAGCATACTCCCATCTAATATTTGTGCCACCGTTGTTGCGATCCTCAGTTGCTGATCTCTTCCCTTGACTATCTTGAGAATTTGAGGACCTGAAACTACTAGGCAATTTGATTGTCTTTACATCATTTTTTCCTGTGACAGGAGGAGTTTTGGCTTTGTTGCTGCTGCTACTACTAAGATCTAAATTTATGTTCTTGTAGCTCTTTACGCTCACCTTCATGTCTTTGATGTAGCTTTTTAGTAGCGTGTTCAATTCTTTGCTGAGTAATAATTTGTGCTTGTCGATGGCTATCTCTCTTAACGGAAATCTTGTAACATACCTTCGTAATCCACTTAGAAGCTCCTCATAAGGTTCATTTTGGACAATGTTATTTCTCGATGTTTCAGGGGTGAGCGCGTTACAATTCACCCATCCAGAAAAATTTCGTCTTGTATCGATTTCGACACTGGTCACAAATACATGATCAATATATACATCAACAATGCCCTTTCCTTCCTTATCGGCTTTCAGGTTACCAGTGACAGCAGCGCTGTTGGATTTTTGCACCATGAACAGTAATGATTCCTTAGGATCAAGGGTTGACTTTGGCCTTACCAGCTCTCCATTGACTGTTATCTTGGCTCCTTGTGCCAAACGCAATCCAAATGCTTTTTTCAGATAGGTGACAACTTCTTTCATATCAACTCTGCATGTGAGTTGAGTTGTCGTTATCCGCGTACCTCTATGATCGACAAATGAGTTGCTACGCTTTCCATAAACAGGCTTGCTAAACCCTGCCAAACTCATGTAAAACCTCATTCCAATCCGTTGATTGTTGGTCTCAAAACAGACAGAGTTTCCAAGATTCAACAACGAGAGTTTTCCCAAACCTTTTTCTCCAATCACTTCCCCACTTCTTGATTTCTTTGAAGCTTGGCCAAACTTGCGGAACTCATCATAGTCTCTTATGCCAGCTCCCCAATCCTCTATTACTATCTTGTCCTTTCTTATAGCAAGTGCTACCTGCTTGCTACCTTCGTCAAATGCATTAGAGATTGCTTCTCGGAAGGAGTCAAGCTGCGAGCTATACACGCGTGTAGCAAGCTCAGGAATAAGGTCCCTTCCAATTTCGTGTGGGTAGATAGTAGTCTGTGCCATTTTCTTTTTTTAGTATCGAAATCCATCATAGACATACGCCGCAAAACTTGGAGAGCTGCTGAAAGTGGTGCAGCTACCAATGGATTTCCTGATGCAAGAATTCATTTCGTTTTTCAATATATTAACATAGAAGTACTTGGGGGAGAGGGGATCCAGAATAGGCATATATTGTGCAAAACAACTTTGTGTCTCTAGCATCTTCATAGACTTGATTCCGATGACAAAGCAGAAAATTTTTGTACGCCTGAAATTTCATCTTCACTGCCTCCGCTGGATTCTATGGCCTTCCTAACGAGCTCCAATACGTTGTCGTCCCTTGTATCAGAGACATATATCAAATAGATAAGAGCAGAGTCCTTTCCTTGGACTTTTCGTATCACCCTGCCAATCCTCTGGACTATCTGGTTCATGTTCGAAGTTGTTGCAAGAATTATCTCAACTCTTGCTTCAGGGACATCATACCCAATCTCTAATGTGTGAACAGACAAGAGTGCATGGAAACGCTTGCCCCATTCTGACAGCAGTTTTTGTCTTCTGTACGAAGCTGTGCTACTATCAATCAATGCAGAATCTATTCTCCTTGCCTTGAGCAAATTCTTGAGCATCCTAACTGATTCTAGGGTTTCGCTAAATACCATCACCTTCTGGCCAGCATGTTCTTTCTCGATCAATTCTACTGCTGCATTCAGCTTGTTATACGCAGAGGCCAGAAGCTGTTTTCTCTTTTTGACGTTTACAAACCACGCTCTTGCCTGCCACCTTGGGAACCCAGTCTGCTGCATCAGAGCCATCATATCTTTGGCATCATACCTCTTAAATCGCCTTGAGATATTTCGTATCTTTGTGCTATACTGGTCATAAAGTTCCTGCTCTTCTTCTGTTAGGGATACCTTGATTGGATGTACAATTGGCCTTGCCAGCCTTTTGTCTAGAACCGCGTCTTTGATGAGATACCTCCTAACAGGAGGAAGAAGTGTCAGAATCGAAGCATTTCTTGAGTCATTTTCATCTATTGTTGCAGTCAATCCAAGGAGCGCTTTCTTACCATTACTATCATCATCCTTGGCGGCATCAAATATTTTGGAAAATGCGCCCCTTGCTAGATGCACTTCGTCAAAAATCACCATCTCAGCCTTCCTTATAACCTCCAAATTAGCAAGAGCACTATGATAGGTGGCAATTGTTATCTCGTTGATCTGCTTTTCTTCTCCAAAATATCGGCCTATTTTTTCTGGAGATATTCCATACCTAACTAGCCTGTCGTAATTTTGGTCTACCAAGACAATCCTCGGAACTAGAAGAAGAATGTTAAGAGCCTTAGCTGAGTAGCTCTTGATACCTTTTTTAAGTTCAGCTCTTCTTTTGGCACACTCGAACGCTATTTCGGTCTTGCCAGTTCCGCTCCCATAAATGATAGAACCTCTGTATTGATTATTCACCCAGGCTTGCACTGCCTTGATCTGGTCAGGCTTTAGCACAAATGGAAAGGAAAGATCATTGATAGCTGGATGATCTGGGACACTTGAACTGGCATCAGAAACACAATAACTATCAGTATCATTATGATGCCACTCCTTACCACCACCAACAACAGTAAAGGATGCCTCACCGGTCTTTTGACTACCTATGAGGAGCAGATCCAAGGCAGATATGAACGCAATTTCCTGTCTTACCTGTTGTGAACTCATTTCTTTCTCCATGGAGGCAAGACTTGGAAGTGCGCTCATATTAAGAAGGGAGTACGCGAGGGAGAGGGGGCCTGTAACATGGTTCAATTTGCAGAGTATTTTTTCTTCTTCTTTGGCGTTGTCAAAAATATTGTGCGTTTTAAGAGACTAGAATTGAAGAAGCCTTTTGCACCTTGGATTTAGAGACCTTCGTCATCAGAAAAATGGATCGATTGACTGAAAAGCAACAGCAACAACAACTTCTATTTAGCTCTTTTCGCAGGAATGTCTGGATGATCTCTTAGTGCGTGGGTCTCAAAGTCTTGGCGTGAAGCAAAATCAGTTTTGCACGTATCGCATCGTACTGGGCCCTCACTCTCCTATAACTTCTCGCTTGGAATTATGTCATTGTTTGCATCAGTCGCTAACGCGCTAGGCTTAGTGGCTCTCTTAGCCTCGTTTCTCGCGCTCTTACTATTGAAATACCCGTCCGCGGGGACGAAGTACTACTTCTTTTCTTTACTAACCTTCCCTTCTTGCCTGATTCTTTTTCCTTACTGACTTGCCTATTTTTTGCTCTTGTTGTCAATATGAACAGCTCGTCCATAAATTATTGAAAGATGACTGCCATTAGCTTTGACTATCTTGCCCGCACTCTTGCTATCTGACATACGACCTTAAATCTTCAGGGATCATGCTCTTATTTTGCAGCATGATCTTCATGGCATATAGATGATGGAGCGGCTCCTAGTCCTAGAGTCCTGTCGGAAATGTTTCTGGCAGCTCTTCATCTGGCGATGCTGGCATGTGGAGTGGATGGAGCGCATTCGTTTCGTCGATAAACAGAAATGCATCATACCTGGCTGACATGACTGTCTCTACATAATTATTTCCATACCTTTCATATGATGGGTTATAGACTACACCAATTGCTCTCTGTCCTCTTGACTCAAGGAAGAAACTGTCAGCTTTTTCGATTGTATCAATGTCTGGTAATATCAGCAGTTTATTATTTTGACCAACATTACTATCAAGATTATTATGAAGAAAACTATCCCAGCTGCCACTAACGGCGGGCGGAACTGGCATCTTCTCCATAGGCTCACCCCATTCCTTGGCTGCTATGACGCTTCCTTTGTATGTGCCAAAGCCGACCAATACGACATTATTGCGACCTGCCTGCTCTCTGGCTAGTTGTCCCAAGTTCACCATCTTTGCCCGAGCCATGTCGGTAGCCCTAGCATCACCAATGTGAGTATTGTGTGCCCATACAATTGATTTTGCTTCTTTGCTGCCGTGGAATTTCATCAAGCGCTCAAGAGTGTTCATCATATGATGGTCACGCACGTTCCAAGATGCTGCATCGCCATGCATCATTGTCCTGTAATACAGTTCCGCATTTTTTGCAACAACAGCATTTTGCTCTGCATTGAAACGCGCCTCCCGCCCATCGTCCTTGAAGCCCCGACCATCTTCGCCTGCTTTGCGCCTTACTTCTATAAGCATATTCGCTACCTCGTCTTCACATGATTCCGGAATGAATGCTGTTGCTCGTGCATATTCTTCAACATCTCTACTATATGGTTCAAAGCATGTGTATGCTTCAATTGCACTTTTCATGGTATCTGGATAATTCTTCCGCAGATACTGCATAACCGCATCAAGGGATTCCCACAGACTGTAAACGTCAAGGCCGTAGAATCCAACTTTTTTGTCTTGGTCATCTTTGATTTGTTTGCTGTTATATGATCTGAGCCATTCTATAAGGTCAACAATTTCTCTATTTGCCCACATCCAAGTAGGCCAGCGGCTAAATGCATGCAAGACTTCATATGCTGATGAGCCAGAATTTGTCATGCCTTTTGCATAGCGATTGACCCTGTAACAATCAGGCCAGTCTCCTTCTACTGTTATGAATGAGAACCCTTTTTCTGTTATTAGACGCTTAGTAATTTCTGCTCGCCATCTATAGAATTCTGAAGTGCCATGAGATGCTTCTCCTAGAAGTACATATCTAGCATCGCCAATACGCTCTAGAAGTGGGTCAAGGTCTACATCAGAATTTTCAAGCTTGTGAGTTGTAATAATAGTGTTTTTCAATCTCTTCTTTTTTCTCCTTCTTTAATAGAGGCCGTCGCCGCCGCTTCTCCTCCTCTTGGGCTATGGCGGCCACTTTCACTGCCATGGGCAAATAATACTATTTCATGTGCATAATCTGTCATACTAAAGCCGCCTGAAATTGATATAGACTCAGCGATAGGGATGCGAATGGATTGTTGTTGTTGTTGTTCGTTATTACCTCTTGTCATTATATTGTTATTTCACCAACCACCATTTTGTGTGTGCGCATTTCATTTGTGTTGCAGGAACCCTTCTATTTCATCCATTACCATCGAATGATTTCTTTCACTGCAACAAGTGCATCTTATGTTTACGCAATCCATGGCCAAATTATGATGGCATATCTTGCAGGTGCATATGCTGTCAAGAGATACTACGCTTGCTATTTGTTGCCATTCTGTTTCAAGGAATTTAAAAATTTGAGGATTATAGTTTACAAGCTTCTAGCCATGAACTATTCTGAATTCCTCCTCTATCTTTTAACTTCGTCCTAGTTCTTGCACGCGCATTCTCTTTTTGCGCATTTTGCTCCCTACTATGACGGCACTTGGTCCTTACTTTTATAGGCAAAACACCTAGAGCTCAGTGACTGGTGCTTACATGCTGGCTCAGGTCGTCTTCTGTGTCAAATGCCGTCTGGCATAGCTCACAAAGATATGTGCGGAAGTCTTCAGGAGTCGTATTTTTCGTGGTGTATACCGGCTTTGTGTACTTTGGCAAGATTACCTCAACTTCCGGATAAACGGCAGTGTAACCAGGAAAGTCCTTTACATAGTACCGTGATGAGTCAGGCGCAACATCTCTTTCATAATTTCTCTTGACATACTCTTCTGGCACTTTTAGCCATAGCACATTGCCATCCCAGCCTTCGACCTTTCCCATTGGGATGTAATAATAGTGAACATTTATGAATCCTCTTTTTACTACAACAAAGTCGCGGCTAACTGCATCAATGTCCCCGATGTCGACATCGTCGCTTGTATGAACTGATTCGTTTATGAGGTCAATCCAGCTCTTTTTCTCTTGTTCTTTTGTCATAGATGCAGGTGGCTTGTCGGATATTACCACACTATAACGCGCGCAACATGGTATTTAGCAGCATCACTTTGGTTAGGCGATTTCGATGCTGCTAAACATTTTGCTCATCTCCTATGATCTAGGCTTTTATGCAAACTAAGCTCATTGTCAGACTTGAAGGATCTACCACATCTCTCGCATACATGGCCTCGTGCGATCCTTGAACTTCTTCTACTACCTCTTTCAGGCGTTAGTCCAATACTTGATGCTGCAGGCATTCCTAATGGGTATACTCTCAACATACAATTTAATTACTTGCTCTTATCCTTGTTTCCTTTGAAAGCCCTCAGGATATTCCACTTCTTCCTTGCCTTTAAAGCTGCCAGCTATTTTCTTGCTTAACTCCAGAGCGCGCCTTGACTTTTCCGGCTCAGTCTTTTTGAAGAATACCTGCAATGCGCGCAGTTCACCTACAGCCTTTTTCTCTCCAACCTCTCTTGCACGCTCAAACGCTATTCTTTCTTGCTCAGACTCTGGACGATCAAAGAAACCCGGTCCTCCTAGCGCGCCTTCTTCTAGTGGTGGAACAATCTTTGGTCCTCTGCCAGCTTTGCCACGGTCACGAATCTTAAATGTTGATGGCTTTACTCGTGCCGGGCCGATCTTTACTTTCTTGCCTCTTCGTGTTGCTGCATAGCCCTTTCTTTTGTATCCTTTACGACGGACAGTTATCTTTTTGACCATAATTGTCTAACCTTGTCTTGTGCTTGGTCATAAAGGTACATAAAACTATCATGTAATGCCAAATGATTCTTGACGGCTTGAATTTGCATCTTTGTCTCTGTATATGCTTGTATTAACGGTTCTCTTTTCTTGATTCCTTTCTTAGCTTTTGTCCCTTTGGTCTGCTGAACCTTTCCAGCTTTTCTTCTCTTTTTATTTTCTTTGCCTCTGGCTCTTGTCCCCTTCTTTCACCCTTGCGTCTAGGCGTAGCAAGCTGCCATGGGATGCAAGCCATTCTATTTTTCCGCTTATTGCTTTGGCAGCCTCTTCATTTTCTGCAATTAGACATACCCTGTCCATGCCGCTTCTAATCCCTC
>Ga0126312_10000058_pt1 | contig 42663 bp, 38 predicted proteins | sample Plot104A_FD_92537 | JGI IMG/M metagenome (GOLD analysis project Ga0126312, IMG submission 92537) | Serpentine soil microbial communities from UC McLaughlin Reserve, CA, USA - Plot104A | ecosystem: Environmental > Terrestrial > Soil > Grasslands | place: USA: UC McLaughlin Reserve, Lake County... | reverse complement strand
GAACCTGGCCGACGCGATCCGCGGGACGATCGAGTTCTCCGCGCCCGACGGTCGCGAGTACCGCCTCGAGGACGACCACGCCGTGCTGCTGGTGAGGCCGCGCGGTCTCCACCTGCCCGAGCGACATCTCGCCGTGAACGGCGGCGTCGTGGCCGGCGCGTTCATGGACTTCGCCCTCTTCGTGCACCGGAACGCGCACGAGCTGCTCGAGCGCGGCGCGGGACCCTACTTCTACATCCCGAAGCTCGAGTCCCGCCTCGAGGCCCGACTCTGGCGCGACGCGTTCGTCATAGCGGAGGACGCGCTCGGCCTCGACCGCGGCACGATCAAGGCCACAGTTCTGATCGAGACGATCCCCGCGGCGTTCGAGATGGACGCGATCCTCTACGAGCTGCGCGATCACGCCGCCGGGCTCAACGCAGGACGCTGGGACTACATCTTCTCGACCATCAAGCGCTTTCGCACGCACCCCGACTTCGTGCTGCCGGACCGCTCGCTGGTGACGATGACGGTCCCCTTCATGCGCGCTTACACGGAGCTGCTCGTTCGGACTTGCCACGCGCGCGGCGCGCACGCGATGGGCGGCATGGCCGCGCTGATCCCCAGCCGCAGCGACGAGGCGGCCAACCGCAAGGCCTTCGAGGCGGTCCGCAGCGACAAGGAACGCGAGGCGGGCGACGGCTTCGACGGCACCTGGGTCGCCCATCCCGACTCGGTTCCGGTGGCGACGGAGGCGTTCGACGCCGTGCTCGGGGAGCGGCCGAACCAGGTCGAGCGGCGCCGCGACGACGTCTCGGTCGGCGCGGCCGAGCTGCTCGCGGTCTCGGATGCGCCGGATGAGATCACCGAGCAGGGGCTGCGCTCGAACGTGAACGTCGGAATCCAGTACATCTCGTCATGGCTGCGCGGCAACGGCGCGGCGGGCATCTACGGGCTGATGGAGGACGCCGCGACGGCGGAGATCGCCCGCGCTCAGGTCTGGCAGTGGATCTACCACGGCGCCGAGCTCGACGATGGTCGCCTGATCACCCCCGACCTCGTGCGCGAGCTCGAGACGTCCGAGCTTGAGCGCATCCGCGGCGAGATCGGCGACGACGAGTGGTTCTACTCGGAGGGCCGTCCCGACCTCTCGCGCGAGCTGTTCGAGCGAGTGGCGCTGAGCGGCGACGAGTTCGTCGAGTTCCTGACGCTTCCGGCGTACGAGCGGCTGGAGGGCTGACTCAGGCGGCCTTCCGCTCCCGCTCGGCCTCGCGCAGCTCGCGCAGGGCGCGCTTGCGCTCGTCGCGGGTGGTGCGGTCGAGGATCAGCACGCCGTCCAAGTGGTCCATCTCGTGCTGGATCACCCGCGCCTCGAGTCCGGACGCCTCGACGCGGCGGTCTCCGCCCTCCTCGTCCGCGGCGCGCACACGCACGTACACCGGGCGCTCCACGTCGACCGTGATGCCGGGGATCGAGAGGCAGCCCTCGTCGACCGTCTCGGCCTCGTCGCTCGCCCACTCGAGCTCGGGGTTGGCGAGCACGATCACGGGAGCGTCCGGGCCGACGCGGTAGACGAGCAGTCGCTGGGAGATGCCGAGCTGCGGTGCGGCGAGGCCGACGCCCAGGGCATCGCCCATGATGCCCGCCATCCGCCTGACCTGCCGGCGGAGCGAGTCGTCGAAGCGGTCCACGGGGGTGGCGCGCGACTTCAGGATCGGGTCGCCCAGCCGGTGGATGAAGGACATCGCTGCTACCCGCCTCGCCTCGACCTCGGGGTCGAGCGCTGGGCTCTCGTCCTCCGTCTCCTCGCGGTCAGGGTCGAGGTGCTCTTCCTGGGCGTCCGGCTGCTGCGGGTCCTCGGCCATCCCGACCCGAGTCTAACGGGCGTCCGGATTGCGCCCCACCGTACAAACGTCCGTTACTGCGGGTCGACGTCCACGGCGAAGATCGAGGCGACGTGGGCGCGGTCGGACGCAACCGTCTCCACCGCGTTCCGCACGGCGGCGATCGCCGGGGCGCGGTCCGGCGAGCGGACGACGAGCTGCGCCCGGTGCCGGGCGTTGCGCCGAAACAGCGGGACGGGGCCGAGCACGGGCACGCGGGCCGCGGCCACCAGCTCGCCCACGGCGCGCGCCGCCGCGAGCTCCGGGCCGGGATCGCTGGAAGAGCACACGACGCGGATCAGGTGACCGAAGGGCGGATATGCGAGCTCGCGGCGGCGCTCGAGCTCGCCGGCCACGAAGCCCGTCGAGTCGTGCGCAGCGGCGTGCCGCAGCGCGCGCGTGTCGGGGTCGAGCGCCTGCACGATCACCCGTCCGCCGCGCGACCCGCGCCCACTGCGACCGGCTAGCTGCGCCACCAGCGCGAACGTCCGCTCCTCGGCGCGGAAGTCTGGAAAGCGCAGCGTCGCGTCCGCGTCGAGCACGACGCCGAGCGTCACCTCCGGGAAGTCATGACCCTTCGCGACCATCTGGGTGCCGAGGAGCACGCCCGCCGGCGCAGCCTCGAAGCTGCGGAGCACCGCGGCGACCCCGGAGGCGGCGGCGACGTCGGAGTCGAGCCGGAACACGGGCAGCGGCGCGACCAGCTCACCCAGAGAGCGCTCCATCTGCTCGGTCCCGGCGCCGTGGCGGGCGACCGACACCGACCCGCACTCGGAGCAGACGCGAGGCATCGGCTCGCGGTGGCCGCAGTGGTGACAGGCGACCGCGCCGGCCTCGCGGTGGAGAACGAGCGTCACGTCGCAGTCGGGGCACTCCCACACGCGACCGCAGACGCGGCAGGACATGAAGTTCGACCAGCCCCGCCGGTTGAGCAGCACGATGGCCTTCTCGCGTCGCCGGCGCACCTCGTCCAACGCCTCGCGGGTTAGCTCGTGGAGCGGGCCGGCCGCGCCCAGCATCCCGACGACATCGACCGGCGGCAGGCCACGTCCCGGACCGGTCGCGCCCACCACCTCCCCGACCTCGACCGGCGGCGGCTCGCGTCCCGGACCGGCCGCGCCGGCTATGCGCTCCACCTCGAACGGCGGCGGCCCGGGTCCCTCACCGGTCCCGCAGCGCGCCGGCAGCTCGAGGCGGTCGTAGCGCAGCACGCTCTCGGGACGCGGCGTGGCGCTCCCGACGACGAGCAGCGCGCCCTCCTCCGCCGCACGCCGCTCCGCCACCGCGCGGGCGTCGTAACGTGGGTCGGCCTCCTGCTTGTACGAGCCGTCGTGCTCCTCGTCGATCACGATCAGCCCGAGATCGGCGAGCGGCGCGAACACCCCCGAGCGAGGCCCGATGCACACGCGGGCCTCGCCGTGGCGCATCCGCCACCACTCGTCGTAGCGCTCGCGCCTCGAGAGGCGCGAGTGCATGACCGCGACCTCGTCGCCGAAGCGCTCGACGAAGCGTCCCGCGGTCTGCGGGGTGAGCGCGATCTCGGGCACCAGGACGATCGCGGACCGTCCGCGGTCGAGCGCGGCGGCGACCGTGCGGAGGTAGACCTCCGTCTTCCCGCTACCGGTGACGCCGTGAAGCAGCAGCGGGGCCGGCCGCGGCGCACCCAGGCGCTCGATCATGGCCCTGAGCGCCGCGGATTGAGCCGCGGTGAGCGCCACGGCGCCGCCCGGGGCGCCCACGCCCTCTACGCGGGGACGGCGGGGTGGCTCGGCGGCGTGCTCGAGGCGCAGCAGGCCGCGACGCTCGAGGCTACGAAGCGTGGAGTGGTCGGCGCCCGCGCGCCGGCTCAGCGCGGCCGCGCCGAGCGCGCCTCCGGCGAGCGCGTCGAGCGCGGCCCGCTGCCGCGGTCCGAGGCGGGCGGCGACTCCTTCGCCCCCGAGCGACTCGCCCAGCGGCGTCAGCGACGCCCGCAGGGAACGCTTCGGCCGGACCGGCTTGGTCGCGCCGGTGCCGGTCCCGGGCGGCAACACGAGCGCCAGGCCGCGCGCCGGAGTCGAGACGTACTCGCGCGCCACCCACAGACCGAGCCGCACGAGCGTCTCGGGGACATCTGCCTCGAGCGCCGCGAGCGGCTGCGCCAACCGGTCGTCCCGCAGCTCGCTGCGCTCCGCGAGCCCGACGACGACCCCGAGCAGCCGCCGGTTCCCAAACGGCACGACCAGCATGCTCCCCACCCCAACCGCCTCCAGCGCGCCCACCAGCCGGTAGTCGAACGGCCCACGCAGCGCGCGGGCCGGGGTCAGCGGCTCGACCTTGGCGATCACTCCCCCGAAGCTAGGGGGTGCGCCGGACGGGGCCAGACCGCCACGGCCTCCGCGCGCGCCCCCACCTTCCGGGTCGGAAGGCGACCCTCGCCTAGTCCGTCCCGACCGCCGACGGCTTCGCAGCCGGGGTGGGACCGCGCGCCCCGAGGCCGGCGGCTAGGCGGAGGTCCTGGGCCTTGTCGGTCTTCTCCCAGGTGAAGTCGTGGTCCTCGCGGCCGAAGTGGCCGTAGGCCGCGGTCTTCTGGTAGATCGGCCGATGCAGGTCGAGGTAGCGGCGAAGCGCCCCGGGGCGCAGGTCGAAGTGCCCTCCGATCAACGACGCGATCGTCGAGCGCGAGACGCGCTCGGTGCCGAAGGTCTCGACCATCAGCGACACCGGGTGGGCGACACCGATGGCGTAGGCGACCTGCACCTCGCAGCGGTCCGCCAGCCCCGCGGCCACCACGTTCTTGGCCACGTAGCGCGCGGCATAGGCCGCCGAGCGGTCGACCTTGGACGGGTCCTTGCCCGAGAAGGCGCCGCCGCCGTGGCGGGCCATGCCGCCGTAGGTGTCGATGATGATCTTCCGCCCAGTCAGGCCGGCGTCACCTACCGGGCCGCCGACCACGAACTTGCCCGTCGGGTTGACGAGGAAGTTGCGGCCCGTGTCGTCGTGGAGCCGGCGCTCGTCGTACAGCTCCCCCGGCAGGATCGGGTGCACCACGTGCTCCCACAGGTCGGGCTTGATCAGGGTTTCGCAGTCCACCCCGTCCCGGTGCTGTGTCGAGATCAGGATCTTCACGATCTCGACCGGGCGGCCGTTCTCGTAGCGGACGGTCACCTGCGTCTTGCCGTCCGGACCGAGGTACGGCATGACCTCCGCCCGGCGCACCTCGGCCAGGCGATGCGCCAGCTGGTGCGCCAACGAGATCGGCAGCGGCATCAGCTCACGCGTCTCGCGCGTGGCGTAGCCGAACATCATGCCTTGGTCCCCGGCACCGGCACGATCGACGGGATCGTCGTCGGCCGGATCGCGGCGCATCTCGTACGCCTCGTCAACGCCCTGCGCGATGTCGGGCGACTGCTCGTCGATCGCGGTGATCACGGCGCAGCTGTCGCAGTCGAACCCGTATCGGCCGCCGCTGTAGCCGATCCGCCTGATCGTCTCCCGCGCTATCCGCGGAATGTCCACGTAGGTGGTCGTCGTGATCTCGCCCGAGACGACCACGAGGCCGGTGTTCACGAGCGTCTCGCATGCCACCCGCCCCTCCGGGTCCTCGGCCATCACGGCGTCGAGGACACCGTCGGAGATCTGGTCGGCCATCTTGTCCGGATGGCCCTCGGTCACCGACTCAGAGGTGAAGAGGAACTCGTTGTCGGAGAGCTGCTGGGTCGTCATCAGCCGGGGAAGGGTACAGATGGGAAGGCGCCGCGCCCGCTCATCGGCTCACGACCACGGTCAGGTTCGCGCCTCCGCAGCCGGCGACGCCGAGCGCGCCGACGACCAGCGCCGCGGCGATGATCCGCTTGTTCATCTGCAAGTCCTCCCGTCTTATGTGGGCCGGACACCAGCGTAACCCGGGTTGCGGGTAGAAACGAAAAGAGCCAGGCACGGGGTGTGACGATGTGGAAGACGATCATCGAGCCGTTCCGGATCCACGCGGTGGAGCCGATCCGCATGACCACGCGCGAGGAACGCGAGGCCGATCTCGAGCAGGCGGGCTGGAACCTGTTCCGTATCCCGGCGGAGCGGGTGCTGATCGACCTCCTCACCGATTCCGGTACCGGCTCGATGTCGAACGAGCAGTGGGCCGGCATCCAAAGAGGGGATGAGAGCTACGCGGGCTCGCGCTCCTGGTATCGCTTCCGAGAGGCTGTGAGGGAGCTGTTCCCGTTCGAGCACCTGATCCCCACCCACCAGGGGCGGGCCGCCGAGAAGATCTTGTTCAGCGCGCTCGCCGGTCCCGGCGAGACGGTGCCCAACAACACCCACTTCGACACCACTCGGGCGAATGTCGAGTTCACCGGAGCCGAAGCGGTCGATCTCCCGATTCCCGAGGCCCGCGTGCCGAGCTCACGACATCCGTTCAAAGGGAACATGGACGTAGGGGCACTCCGGCGCCTGCTGGCGGGGGCGGACGTCCCGGTCGTCTTCGTGACCGTCACGAACAACTCCGGCGGCGGTCAGCCCGTGTCGATGGAGAACTTACGAGCGGTTCGAGGAGTCTGCGACGAGCACGACGTGCCGCTCTATCTGGACGCTTGTCGCTTCGCCGAGAACGCCTGGTTCGTGAAGCTGCGCGAGGACGGCTATTCGGGGATCCCGATCTCCGATATCGTGCGCGAAACGGCGGCGCTCGCCGACGGCATGACGATGTCGGCGAAGAAGGACCCGCTCGGCAACATCGGCGGCTGGCTTGCGATGGACGATCCCGACCTCGCCGAGCGCTGCCGCAACCTGCTCATCCTCACCGAGGGGTTCCCGACCTACGGGGGCATGGCCGGACGTGACATGGACGCGCTCGCCCAGGGCCTTCTAGAGGCCGTCGACGAGGACTACCTCCGTTACCGCATCCGCTCCACGGAGTACCTCGGGGAGGCGCTGGACGGCGCGGGCATCCCGGTCGTCTTACCGGTCGGGGGACACGCCGTCTACATCGACGCCCGGGCTCTGCTACCCCACATCCCGCCGCTGGAGTATCCGGGCCAAGCGTTAGCCGTCGCGCTCCACCGCGAGGGTGGGATCCGCGGCTGCGAGATCGGCACGGTCATGTTCGGACGGCGCCCGGATGGAAGGGAGACGCCCGCCGCGATGGATCTCGTGCGGCTGGCGATCCCGCGGCGGACGTACACCCAGTCTCACATCGACTACGTGATCGAGGTGTGCCGGTGGGTGGCTGAGCGGGCGGACCGGCTCCGCGGCTTTCGGATCGTCGAGGAGCCACCGACTCTGCGTCACTTCACCGCGCGATTCGAGTCGCTGGGCTGAGCAGGACCCCGTGGCGCTAGGAGCGGCCGCGGCTCGTCTTTACGTCGATCACGAGCGGCACGCCCTGGAGGCGCCAGCGCTCGCGCAGGCGGTTCTCCAGGAAGTAGGCGTAGTCGCGGGTCACACGCGAGCGGTCGTTCACCTGGACGGCGAAGCGGGGCGGGCTCGTCTCGAACTGGGACATGTAGTACATGCGCAGTCGCTTCCCGCGCACGGCCGGCGGCTCACGCGTCGACTGCAGGTCGCCGAGGAAGCGGTTCAGCGCTGCCGTCTGGATCCACTGGGCCGAGCGGTCGGCGAGGCTCAGAGCCTCCGCGACGAGCCGCTTCAGCCCGCGGCCGCTCAGCGCCGACACCGCCATCGCCTGGGGCCGCTGGCGCACCCTGCGCGCGACGCGGGCCTTGGCCTCCTCCAGCTCGGTCGGCTCGCCGGGCTGCCCCTCGGGCGCGCCCCGGCCGAGGAGGTCCCACTTGTTCAGCGCGACAACGGTGGCGCACTTCTTCTTCATCGCCATCTCCGCGATGCGCAGGTCCTCGCTCGTCACGCCCTCCGTCGCGTCGCAGACGACGATCGCGACGGCGGCGCGCTCGGCCGCCCGCTCGGAGCGCAGCTGCGCGTAGTAGTCGACGGTCCCGGCGACCTTGGTGCGTCGGCGCAGACCCGCGGTGTCCACGAGGATCACCGGACGGTTGTCGAACTCGATCCGGGTGTCGATCGCGTCGCGGGTCGTGCCCGGGATCGGCGTGACGATGACGCGCTCCTCGCCGAGCAGCCTGTTGACGAGCGAGGACTTCCCGACGTTCGGGCGACCGATGACCGCCAATCGCACCGCCTCGTCCGTGTCCGGCGCTCCCCGCGGCAGTCTCTCCACCACCAGGTCGAGCAGGTCGCCGGTGCCCAGCCCCTGAGTGGCCGACACGGCCACCGGATCGCCGAGCCCGAGACCGTAGAACTCCGTGGCGAGCCCGGTCTGGCGGGCGTCGTCGACCTTGTTGGCCGCGACGATCACGGGCACGTCGCCGCCGCGGAGCTCGCCGGCGAGCTCCGCGTCACCGGGACGAAGCCCAGCCCGCGCGTCCACGACGAGCAGCGCGAGGTCCGCCTCGCCGAGGGCGATCTGAGCCTGGCGATGGATCTCCTCGCCCATCTCGTGCTCGCCCGCCATGTCGACCCCGCCGGTGTCCACGAGCGTGAAGCCCACGCCGTTCCAATCAGCATCGACCTCGTTCCGGTCGCGGGTGACGCCCGCCTGCTGGTGAACAACGGCCTCACGAGTGCCCGACAGCCGGTTCACGAGAGTCGACTTCCCGACATTCGGATAGCCGACGACCGCAACGGTCGGGCGCCTCATCGGGCCGCCTCCACGAGGTCTACGATCCTGGCCACCACCTCGTCCACGCCCAGGCCGGTCGTGTCGAGCTCGACAGCTCCGGGCGCCAGCCCGAGCGGCGAGTGCTCGCGGGCGCTGTCCTGGGCGTCGCGGAGCGCTTGGTCGCGGAGGACCGTGTCGGGGTCCGCTCCCAGCTCGTCCGCCCGCCGTCGGGCCCGCTCCTCGGGACTCGCCGTCAGGAAGACCTTGACGGCGGCGTCCGGCGCGACCACGGTGCCGATGTCGCGTCCCTCGACCACCCAGTCGCCGTCGGCGAGGAGGGCGCGCTGCTTTCGGACGAGCGCCGCGCGCACCTTCTCGTTGGTCGCCACCCTCGACGCCGCATCGGACACCTCGGGCGCACGGATCGCCTCCGTCACGTCCTCCCCGTCCACGAGCACGCGGTCATCCAGCACGATCTCCAGGTCCTCGGCGTGCTCCGAGGCTGCCCCGCCGTGGCGCAGCGTCATCAGCGCCACTGCCCGATACATCGCCCCTGAGTCGAGGTAGGTCAAGCCGAGCGCCCGCGCCGCGGCGCGCGCGACCGTGCTCTTTCCGGCTCCCGCCGGGCCGTCGATCGCCACCACCACGGACCGGAAGGCTACGGGCCTCGCGACGACGTCCGCCGAGCGGGCGGGGCGGCGTCAGCCGATCAGACCGGCCAGGTCGCGCGCGAAGCCGGGATAGGACACGGCCGCCGCGTCCATGCCAACCACCTGCACCCCTTCCGTGGAGGCGAGTCCGGCCACGGCGCCCAGCATCGCCAGGCGGTGGTCACCGCGGGCGTCGAGGATCCCGCCGCGGAGCGGCGAGCCGTCGCCGCGGACCACGAAGCCGTCCTCCACGGACTCGATGTCGGCGCCGAGCCCGCGGAGCCCATCGACGACTCCGGCGATGCGGTCCGACTCCTTCAGCCGCAGCTCTCCGGCACCACGCACGACGGTCTCGCCCTCCGCGAACGCCCCCAGCAGCGCGACGAGGGTCAGCTCGTCGATCGCCAGCGGCACCTCGTCGGGCGCCACCTCGGTGCCCTCGAGCGGCGCCGAGGCCACGTCGAGCTCGCCGACCGGCTCCTGGTCGGCGTCGGTGCCGGCCTCCTCGAGCTCGCCCACTATCACCGCTCCCATCCGCTCGGCGATGGCGAAGAAGCCGGCGCGGGTCCAGTTCAACCCGACGTCCTTCACCACCACACGGGAGCCGCCGACGAGCGTCGAGGCCGCCACCACGAACGCCGCCGACGAGGGATCGCCCGGCACCGTGATCTCGTCGAGCTCCAGCTCGTCCACCTGGCAGACCGTCGAGCGCAGCCCGTTCCGCTCGAAGGGCACACGGGCGCGGCGCAGCATGCGCTCGGTGTGGTCCCGGCTCTGCGAGACCTCGCCGACCGTGGTCGAGCCCTCCGCCAGCAGGCCCGCGATCAGCACGCACGACTTGACCTGCGCGCTCGGCACCGGCAGCTCGTAGTCGATTCCGGTGAGCTCGCTCGCACGCACCGTGAGCGGCGGAAGACGCTCGTCGCGCGCGGTGACGTCGGCCCCCATGGCGCGCAGCGGCTCGGTCACCCGATCGACTGGCCGCCGGCGGATCGATTCGTCGCCGTCGAGCGTCCACACGCCGCCCGGCTGCCCCGCCAGCCAGCCCGGCAGGAGGCGCATCAGCGTGCCCGAGTTGCCCACGTCCAGGAGCCCGCCGGTGGCCTCGAGCGGCGCGCGCAGCCCGACGCCGCGGATGAGCACCGAGTCGGGTCGCTCCTCCTCCACGCCGGCGCCGAGCTTCAGCAGCGCGGCGAGGGTGGAGTGCGTGTCGGCCGAATCGAGGTAGTTGCGCACGGCGACCGGCTCGTCGCACATGGCGGCGAAGAGCGCCGCGCGGTGCGAGATCGACTTGTCCGCCGGCGGCGTGTAGTCCCCCCGTAGCGCCCCGGCGGGCTCGAAGCGGACGCTCGAGGTCACTCCTCGCCGACCGGGAAGCCGAGCTCGTCGATGAGAGCTCGGGCGCGGGCGGCCTGACCGTCGCCGGCGATCCAGAGCGTCATCGCACCCGAGCGCATGTCCACGGCCGGCGCGAGCGCCATGTCGACGATGTTTACCCCCGCCCTGCCCAGCGCAAGTGCCACCCGGGCGACGATACCGGGACGGTTGGGGACGGTCAGGCGAAGCTCGTGCACGGGACCTCCGGCGACGTCTGCCTCGAGGAGCGCACGCCGTTCGTCGCGCGCCTCGTCGTTCCAGGCCGCGACGTCGCCGCCCTCGAGCCGCTCGACCACCTGCTCGATCCGCCGTCCCAGCTCCCGCAGCTCGCCGACGATCGCCGTTCGGTTCGCCAGGTAGATGTCGGCCCACATCGAGGTGTTCGCGCCGGCCACGCGGGTGGCGTCGCGAAAGCTCGGGCCGACCTGACGGAGCGCCTCGCCCTGTTCCAGGAGCCTGCCGGCCGCCTGCGAGACCAGCACGTTCGCCAGCACGTGCGGAAGGTGGCTGAACACGGCGACCAGCCGGTCGTGCGTCGCGGGGTCGACGGCCACGGGCTGCGCGCCGACGTCGACCACGAAGCGGTGGAGCCGCTCGTACAGGAGGCCGACGGAGTGTGGCAGCGGGGTCAGGTACCAGACGGCGCCCTGGAAGAGGTCGGCGCGGGCGTGCTCCACCCCGGCCGTCTCGGCGCCCGCGATCGGGTGCCCGCCGACGAAGCGAGGGTCGTCGATCTCGGCGAGCAGGCCCTGCTTCGTCGAGCCGACGTCGGTTACGAGCGTGTCCGGCCCGGCCGCTTCGAGCGCCTCTCCGACGAGGGCCGGCAGGGCGCCGACCGGCGCGCAGGCGAACGCGATCTCAGATCCGGCTACGGCTGCTGGGAGCGACTCGGCGACGCTGTCGACGGCCCCCAGCTCCAGGGCCCGCCTCAGCCGCTCCGGGTCGCGCCCGAAGCCGACCACCTCGACGTCCTCGACGTGCTCCCGCGCAGCGAGGCCGATCGAGCCCCCGATCAGCCCGACGCCGAGGACCGCAATTCGCACCTAGACGGTCTCGAGCTGCTTTCCGGCCAGCTCTGCCACCGCCTCCAGCCGGCGCAGGTAGTCGGCGAAGTCCTCCGCGAACAGCGCCTGCGGGCCGTCGCAGACCGCCTCCTCGGGACAGGGATGGACTTCCACGATGATTCCGTCCGCGCCGGCAGCCGCCGCGGCCAGCGAGAGCGGCTCCACCAGCGAGCGCTTCCCGGCAGCGTGGCTCGGATCCACGATCACCGGAAGGTGGGTGAGCTCGCGCAGCACCGGGACCGCCATCAGGTCGAGCGTGAAGCGGTAGCTGGGCTCGAACCCGCGCTCGCCGCGCTCGCACAGGATCACCTGCTCGTTGCCCTCCTTCAGCACGTACTCGGCCGCCATCAAGAGCTCCTCGAGCGTGGCCGATAGCCCACGCTTGAGCACCACCGGCCTGCCCGACCGGCCCACCTCCGTCAGCAGCGTGTAGTTCTGCATGCTGCGAGCGCCCAGCTGGATCGCGTCCGCCACCTCGAGCACGGCGTCGAGGTCGCGCACGTCCATCAGCTCGGTGACGATCGGCAGACCCGTCTCCTCCCTCGCCTCCGCGAGAAGACTGAGTCCCGCCTCGCCGAGCCCCTGGAAGGCATATGGCGAGGTCCGCGGCTTGTACGCGCCGCCGCGCAGCATCTGAGCGCCGGCGTCCTTCACGAGGCGGGCGGAGTCGATCAGCACCTCGCGCGACTCGACGGTGCAGGGTCCGGCGATCGTCGCGAAGTGATTTCCGCCGATGCGGCGGCCGTCCACCTCGACGACGGTTCGCTCGCCGCGCTTGTACTGAGCCGAGGCGAGCTTGTAGGGCTTGAGGATCGGCACCAGGTGGTCGACCCCCGGCGCGCCGTCGAGCCCCAGGTTGGCCACGTGCTCGCGGTCTCCGATCGCCCCTATGACGGTCACGAGCTCGCCCTCGGATACGTGGGCGTGGGCGCCGACCGATTCGACCCGTTTGATGACGGCAGCGACCTGCCCCGGCGTCGCTCCCTCTTTCATCACGATCATCATCTGTCCCTAAGCCTCTCAAAGTTCTATGAAGTCAACTGGCGATACGGATGCGGAAGCGGCGTCCGGCGGTGCGACGTCTCGTCGGGTGGCGGCCGATGGAACGGCGGCCGGGGCCGGACGCCTAGCTAAATCGCCAGTACCAGCGCGTACGCCGACCGGCGCCTGGATAGGCGTAGGTCGAGCAGGTCGGCGCGAGCTGGTGGGCCATTCGGTCCGGGACTTTGTAGCAGGTGGATGCGGCAGACCGCAAGGGCTGAGCGCCTGAGCGCGTTCTCGCCGTTCAGAGCACTTCGTCCAGCGCCGCCAGGAACCGATCGTTCTCGTGGCGGACGCCGTAGGTCACTCGCAACCACCCCTCGTCGCCGAGCGCCTTCCCGGCGCGGACGATCACCCCTCGCTCGGCGAGGCCGTTCACGACGTCGTCCTCGTCGCGGTCGCCAAGTGCGACCCAGGAGAAGTTGGCCTGGCTGTCGGTCGACTCGAGTCCTCGTTCCGCGAGCGCCGACTCGACGTGCACGCGCTCGATCGCGGTCTGCTCTACCCGTCGCTCCACCTCATCCTGGTGGGCCATGGCCTCAACCGCCGCGGCCTGGGCGAGCGCGTTGACGGAGAACGGCTGGCGCACCCGGTCCACGGCGAGCCGGAAGTCCTGCGAGCCGAGCGCGTAGCCGGCCCGCAGCCCGCAGAGCCCGTAGACCTTCGAGAAGGTGCGCAGAAGGACGAGGTTGGGATGACGGTCGAGCAGCGCGAGCGTGTCGTCGGGGTCCTGGAGTGTCGAGAACTCGATGTACGCCTCGTCCACCACCACCGCTACGTGCCGCGGCAGGTCGGCCGTGAACGCGTCGACGGCCGCGGGGGGCAGCGCCGTCGCGGTCGGGTTGTTCGGGTTGCACACGATCACGAGCCGCGTGGCGTGGGTCACTTCACGGGCCATCGCCTCGAGGTCGTGCTCGCCCGCTTCGTTCAGCGGCACCTCGATCGCCCGGGCGCCGGCCATCGCCGCCAGGTGCGGATAGATCGAGAACGACGGCCACGCGTAGACGACCTCGGCCCCGGGCTCGAGCATCGCATCGGCGGCGGCCAGCAGGATCTCGCACGAGCCGTTACCGACCGCCACCCGGCCGATGGGTACGCCGGTTCGCTCCGAGATACGGCGGCGCAGCAGGGACTTCTCGGGATCGGGGTAGCGGTTCAGGGTGCGCAGCTGGGCCTCGACCGCCTCCAACACTTGCGGGTGCGGGGGCCACGGGGTCTCGTTCGAGGCGAGCTTGACGAGCTCGCCGCCGAACGCGTAGGTCGCGGCGGCGGGATATATCGGGATGTCGCGGATGCGGGCGTTGAACTCGAGAGTCACTGCGCTCCCTCCAGGTCCCGACGCAGCGACACCGCCTCCCGCAGATACACGTGACGCGGCTGCGAGCCGGGATCGGCGTAGCAGTGTAGGAGCAGCCTGATTACCCGCGGCAGGGCGCCCGGAACGTCGATCTCACGGGCGCAGAGGAGGGGCACCGTGCTGAGGCCGAGCCGGCGGGCGGCGACCGCCGGGAACTCCGCGTCGAGGTCGGTCGTGCAGGTAAACAGGCAGCTCACCATGTCCTCGGCACGGAGGCCGTTGCGGTCCATGACCTCGCGCACGAGCTCCTCGGTGGCGGTGAGGATCGCGTCCGCCTCGTTCTCCTCCACGGTGATGGCGCCTCTGAGTGCTCGGAGCTTCACGGCGGCGGATTGTGCCTGACCCCGCCACCCGGACGTGCGCCCCGCCGCCGCTCGGCGGCCTTCCGCAGCCGCTCGATCTCCCTCTCCTTGAGCCGGCGGCTTCGGCCGGGCTCGAGGTCGCGGAGGCCGATCGGGCCGAACGCCACCCGCTCGAGCGCGACCACGCGATGCCCGATCGCCTCGACCATCCTCCGAACCTGGCGCTTGCGGCCCTCGCGGATGGCGATCTCGAGCACACCGGTGCCGACCTGCCGTACGCGTGCGGGCGCCGTCTTCCCGTCGTCGAGCTCCACGCCCTTGCGCAGCGTCTCGAGCGCGGCCGGCGGCACCCGGGCCGGCCACACCCGCGCCCGGTAGACCTTCGTGAGGCCGTAGCGAGGGTGCATCAGGCGCTCGGCCAGCTCCCCGTCATTCGTGAGCAGGATGAGGCCGGTGGTATCGGCGTCGAGCCGGCCGACCGGGTAGAGGCGGCGCCGCGAGCGGACCAGCTCGACCACCGTGGGGCGGCCGTGGGTGTCGCTCGCGGTGGACACGACGCCCGCCGGCTTGTTCAGCGCGTGGACCTCCCGCGGCTCCGGGCCGACCGGCCGGCCGTCCAGCGCCACGCCGCTCGACTCGTCGACGTCGCGGGCCGGGTCCGTGACCACCTCACCCCCGATCGTCACCCGACCCTCGGCGACGATCCGCTCGGCGTGGCGGCGAGAGGCGACCCCCGCGTGGGCGAGGAACTTGGCGAGGCGCACGCCGGAGAGCCTGCCAGGCCGGGCGCACTCCATGCGGCTCCGCGGTCAGCCACACTTGGGGCATGGATCTCGTAATGCTCGAGGAGCGACTTGCAGCCGCTGGGGAGCCGTCTTTCCGCGCGCGCCAGGTCTGGGAGTGGGCCGCCGGCGGCACCGCCTCCTACCGCGAGATGACCAACCTTCCGTTGCGGCTGCGCGAGCGTCTCGCTCGGGAGATCCCCTTCTCGACCCTCAGGACGCTCCGCGAGGCGCTCGCCTCCGACGGCACCGAGAAGGCCCTGTTCGAGACCTATGACGGACGCCCCGTCGAGGCGGTGCTGATGCGCTACCGCGACGGACGGCGCTCGCTGTGCCTGTCGAGCCAGTCGGGCTGCCCGCTCACCTGCACCTTCTGCGCGACCGGGCAGATGCGCTTCGGCCGCAACCTGACCCCCTCCGAGATCCTCGACCAGGCGCTCCATTTCAGGCGGAGCGGGCCGGTCAACCACGCCGTATTCATGGGAATGGGCGAGCCGCTCATGAACCTGGACTCGGTGCTCGCGGCCTGCGAGCGCCTGCCGGAGCTCGGCATCGCCGCCTCGAACACGGCGATCTCGACCGTGGGTTGGATCCCCGGGATCGAGCGGATGGTCGACGAGGGGCCGGCCGTGCGGCTGGCGCTCTCCGTCCACGCCGCCGACGAGGCGCTTCGCAGCGAGCTGATGCCGGTGAACGAGCGCTACCCGCTACGCGACGTGCTGGCCGCCTGCCTGCGCTGGCACGAGCACCGTAGGCGGCAGGTGTTCGTCGAGTACCTGATGCTGGACGGCGTGAACGACCGCTACGAGCAGGCGGTCGCGCTCGCGGAGCTCCTCGAGCCGCGCCGCGCGTTCAAGGTGAACCTGATTCCGTACAACCCCACGGGGGCGGGCTACCGCGGCTCGAGCCGAGCGGCGATCGGAGCCTTCCGCGCGGCGCTGGAGGAGCACGGCGTGCGTGCGACGGTGCGCCTGACCCGCGGTAGAGATATCGACGCGGCGTGCGGCCAGCTGGCCGCCCGGGGCTGAGGCAGACCGCTCAGGCGGTCTCTTCGGCCGGCACGCTGCGACCGCGGCGTTCACGGCCCATACCTCCGGCCTCGGGGGCGCCCGCGGTCGCGGGCACCGCATGCTCGCGCCGCCGCCACGGCAGCCGGCCCTCCGCCGCCAACCACGAGCCGCCCACGATCAGCATGAGACCGGCAGCGGTCATGGCCGTGAATCGCTCGTCGAGCAGCGTCACCCCGTACACCACCGAGAATCCCGGCGCCACGTACGCCACGAGCGAAGCCTTCCGCGGACCGTCGCTGGCCACCAACGAATAGAAGAAGAAGAACGACACGCCCGTGCCCAGCACGCCGAGTGCGGCGAGTGAGCCGACCGCGTCGATTCCCGGCGCGGAGCTCGGCAGGTCGAGCGCGGCGACCGGGAGGACCATGAGCGCGGTCGCCGTCATCGTCGCCGCGACCATCCCGATCGGCCGCATGTCCGCCATGCGGCGCTTCAAGAACCAGGCGCCCAGCCCGTAGCCGAGGGTCGCCAGGACCACCATCAGACCGCCGATCAGGGCCTTCGCGCCGCCGGGCGCGTCGACGCCGAGGAGGAGCGCCACACCGACCATTCCGAGCGCGACGCCGGTCAGGCTCGCAGCGCCGGCCGGCTCTTCTCCCTCGAGCGCGAAGGCGAGCAGGAAGGTGAAGATCGGTGCGAAAGCGACGAGGATGCCGGTCAGCGAGGAGGCGATCTCCTGCTCGCCGACCGTGATCAGCGTGAACGGCGCGACGACCTGCATCAGCGCCAGGAGGACGACCGATCCGAGGCGTCCCCCGAGGCCCTCGAGCGCGCCCAGATTCGCGGCGACCGGAAGCAGCACGACCGCCGCGAGCGCCGTGCGGACGAACACGATGAAGCCCGGCCCGAGATTGTCCTCGAGCGCGACCTTGATGAACAGGTACGAGGCGCCCCAGAAGGCGGAGAGCAACCCGAACATGATCCAAGAGCGGCGCGACATCCACCCGAGGATGCCACATCGACCCATCAGCCCCAATGAAGTCTGCTGCCCGACCCGATAAGCTGAGCTAATGCTCGACGTCCGCCGGATGAAGGTGCTGCGCGAGGTCGCGGCCCGGGGCTCGTTCTCCGCCGCAGCAGAGGCGCTCAACTTCACCCAGTCCGCCGTCAGCCAGCACATCGCCGCCCTCGAGCGCGAAACCGGCACGCAGCTCGTGGAGCGGAGCTCGCGCGGGGTGCGCCTCACCGACGCCGGCCGCGTGCTGGTGGACCATGCCGACGTGATCTTGGCGCGCCTAGAGTGCGCCGAGGACGACCTTGCGGCGATCGCGGGCCTGCGAGGCGGGCGGCTGCGGCTGATCTGCTTCCAAAGCGCAGGCGCCACGCTCGTGCCGAGGGCGGTCGCCGCGTTCCACGAGCGGCATCCGAGGGTGGAGCTTGGGATGGTCGAGGCCGAGCCGGAGGAGGCGAGCGTCCGCCTCAAGTCCGGGGAGGCGGACCTCGCGCTCGTCTACGATCATCCGTCGACGCCCGGGCTACTCAGCCCGGACCTCGAGCTCTTCCATCTGATCGACGATCGCTACGAGGTCATCCTGCCCGCCGACCACCGCTTCGCGGACCGCCGGCGCCTGTCGCTCGCCGATCTCGCGGAAGAGCGCTGGATCGCGTCGACCGACCTATGCGGCTGCCGGCGGATCACGGGAGCGGCCTGTCGCGAGGCCGGCTTCGAGCCGCGGGTGGCCTTCGAGGCCGACGATACGCTCGCCGCTCAGGCGCTCGTCGCCGCCGGCGTCGGCGTGACGCTCCTTCCCCACCTGGCGCTCACGACCGTCCATCCCGGCGTGGTCGCTCGGACCCTCGGCGACAGTCCGGTGCGGCGCGTGTGGGCGACTCGTCTGGAGAGCGCCTACCGCGCGCCCGCCTGCGAGGCGATGGTGCAGATCCTCCAGGACGTGGCGGCGGAGTTCCGCGAGGCGCGGCTCGAGCTGGCGGCCGGCTGACGTCCAAAGGCGTTAAAGCAGGACGAAGTCCAGGCCGGCCTCGCGCCCCGTCGCCACGATCGCGGGCACTGCCTCGGCGGTGGGACGGGCGCTCTCACGGTAGGCGTAGCCCGCAGAGTCGTGGAGCAGCACGATCGTCCCGGGATCGAGGTCCCGGACGACCAGATCCGCGATCCGCTCGGCCGGGATCGGCTCCCAGTCGCCGCCCCAGGCGGACCAGTACACCGGCGACAACCCGAGCTCGCTGCATGCGGCGAACGACTCGGCGCTGAAGCGCCCATACGGCGGCCGGACGAGCCGCGGGCGGGCGCCGGTCGCCGCGCCAACCGCTTCCGCGCACAGCTGCAGGTCGCGCCGCTGATCGTCGAGCAGGTCGTGCTCGACGTGCCGGAACCCGTGCAGCCCGACGGCGTGGCCGCGCTCGGCCACCGAACGGGCAAGCTCCGGGTGCGCCTCGACCTGCTCGCCCACCATGAAGAAGGTGGCCCGGACGCCGCGGGCGTCGAGCGCGTCCAGGACCGCCGGCGTGGCGTCGGGGTCGGGCCCGTCGTCGAAGGTCAGCGCCACGCCTCCGGCCAATCGCTCGACACCCGGGAAGCGCCGCCAGCGCTCGAGGGTCTCGATGTGCTGGCGAAAGCTCGGCAAGCCTCGGGAACCTCAGCCGAGCGGGCCCTGGAGGCGCTGCTCGCCCGCTCGCAGGAGGCGGGCACGGAGCTCTCCCTCCTCCTCCGGGGAGGGATCGAAGCGGGTGGGGTCGGGCAGCGCGTCGAGGCCCGTGAGGCCGAACAGCTTCTCGAAGAGCTCGGTCGTGCGGTAGAGGATCGCGCCGAACCGGGAGCGACCGGATTCCTCGATCAGGCCCCGCTCCAGCAGCGTGCCCACCGCCGACTCCGATGCCACCCCGCGGATGCGGGCGATCTCGGGCCGCGACACGGGCTGGAGATAGGCGGCTATCGCCAGACACTCGGCCTGGGCGTCGGTGAGCGGCGGCGTGCGCGGCTTGGCGAGGAGACGGCGGGCCGCGCGCTCGGCGACCGGGTCGGTGGCGAGCGTGAAGCCGCCGGCGACCTCCCGCAGCACGACTCCCCGCCACCCCTCCGCGTAGTGCTCGCGCAGCCGGCCGAGCGCCTCGACCACCTCCCCCTCGCCCGCCTCGGCGGCATCCGCGAGACGCTCGACCGATACCGGCTCGGCCGATAGGAAGAGCAGCGCCTCCACGATGCGCGCGAGGGTGTTCACCCCATCGACCTCACGGTGATCGGGCCGAACGGCACCTCCTGCTCCCACTTCGCCTCCCCGGCCTTGTAGAGCTCGAGCAGCGCGAAGAGGGTCACGGCCTCCGTGAGCCGGTCGGCGCCGCGGACGGCCTCGTCGAACGAGAAGCGGGTGCGGCTCGCCAGGAGCCCGCGAAGGTGGCGCAGGCGCTGCTCGACCGACACGGCGGGCCGGCGCACGTGTCGCAGGTCGAGCGGCGGCGGCACGCGCAGCAGTCCGCCGAGGGCCTCCGCCAGCCGCTCCGGGTCGTAGGCGCGCTCGGCCACGTCCAGCGACACCCGCCGAAGCTCGGGCGGCAGCGGCGCCGAGCGGTAGCGATGTCCCTGCTCTACGGCGAGCCGCTCGCGCAGGTGCTCGGCCGCGGCTCGGTAGCGGTGGTACTCGAGCATCCGAGCCAGCAGCTCGTCCGCGGCCTCCTCCGGCTCCAGGTCGAGGCCTTCGTCCTCGGACGGCAGCATCAGCCGCGACTTCAGCTCCAGCAGCGCGGCGATCAGCACGAGGAACTCGGTCGCCGCTTCCAGGTCGAGCTGCCCGCTCCGCTCCAGGTGCTCGATGTAGGCGAGGACCACCTCGGCGAGGTCGACCTCGAGCAGGTCGACCTCCTCCTTGAGGACCAGCGTCAAGAGCAGGTCGAAGGGGCCGTGGAAGACCTCGAGATCGAGGTCGAGCGCCGCGATGGACATCGCGGAGAGACTAGAGCCCGGATCCGATGCCACGAGCCGCACGCCACCCGGGCGGCGGCCGTCTCTAACGGCGCGGCCCGACGCCCATCGCCTGCTGCACCTCGCGCAACACACCTGACGCGATCGAGCGTGCGCGCTCCGCGCCCTCCGCGAGCGTCCGCTCGAGCGCCTCCTCGTCAGGACGCAGCTCGGCGTACCGCTCCCGAACCGGCGCAAGGAGATCGACCACCGCGTCCCCCACGGCCTCCTTGAACACGCCGTAGCCCTGCCCCTCGAACTCGCGCTCGACGCTGTCGGGCGAGGTCTCCCGCGCCACCGCGAGGATCTCGATCAGGTTCGTGATCCCTGGCTTGTCCTCACGGCGGACGATCTCCGTGCCCGAGTCGGTCTGGGCGCGCTTCAGCTTCCGGCGGATCGCGTCCGGCTCATCGTCGACGTAGACGAGGCCCGCGTCGGTGCCGAAGCTGGTGGACATCTTCGCCCCCGGGTCCTGGAGGTCCATGATCCGCGCGCCGACCTGCGGGATGACGTGCCTCGGCTCGACGAGCACGTCGCCGTAGGTCGCGTTGAAGCGGCGCGCGATCTCGCGGGCGAGCTCGACGTGCTGGCGTTGGTCGTCGCCGACCGGAACCTCGTCGGCCCTGTAGAGGAGGATGTCCGCCGCCTGGAGCACCGGGTACAGGAACAGGCTCGTGCGGACCAGCTGCTGCTCGCGCGCCGACTTGTCCTTGAACTGGTGCATGCGCTGGAGGTCGCCGTAGGCGGTGACCGCACATAGGAGCCACGTGAGCTCGGAGTGCTCGTGCAGGTCGGACTGGCGGAAGAGGATGCAGCGCTCCGGATCGAGTCCCGCGGCGATCATCATGGCGGTCGTATCCAGCACGTAGCCTGGGAGCGCCTTCGGCTCGTAGGCCACGCTCGTCGCGTGCAGGTTCACGATGCAGTAGATCGCGGGATCGCCCCGCTCCTGCCCTTCGAGCCAGCCGCGGATCGCCCCGATGTAGTTGCCGAGGTGCTTGCGACCGGTCGGCTGGATGCCGGAGAAGATGCGCACGCCGCGGGCAGGCTACGCGACGACTACGGGCACGCGCTCGACCGCGTTGTTCGCGAACCCCTTCAGGTTCCAGGGCGGCTCCAGCGGCTGCGCATTGCCGACGGCATCGGTCGCGCGCGAGCAGAGCTCGTGCTCTCCCTCCGGGGCGTGCCAGGCGAAGCGCCAGCCGCGCCAGGCGGCCTCGCCCAGCGGCGGCTCGAGCTCGGCGTCGGCGAAGGTGGCGCCCCCGTCGGTGGAGACCTCCACTCGTTCTATCGGCCCCCAACCGGACCACGCGCGGCCCTTGAGGACCACCGGCCCGGGGGCCAAGCGGCGGTCGCGTGTCAGGAAGTCCGGGATGCCCGGCGGGACCATGAGCGAGCGGGGCTGCATGCGTGTCACCGGCTCGCCCGGCTCTCCCTCCGCCGCGTAGAGCCGGTAGGAGACCGCGTTCTGATAGCCCATGAACGGCTGCTCCAGGAGCGTGATTCGGGTGAGCCACTTCACGTTCTGCATCCCGTACCAGCCAGGCGCCACCAGCCGCAGGGGGAACCCGTGCTGGGGCGGGAGCGGCGAGCCGTTCATCTCGTAGGCGAGGAGGGCGTGCTCGGTCTCGGCGATCGGGAGCGCCCGCTCGTAGTCCTGCTCGATGTCTCCTTCCACCCCGCGGTCGAGCCCGGTGAAGAGGGCCTCCACGACGCCCTCCCGGACGCCGGCTTCGTCGAGGAGAGCCCGAAGCGGCGTTCCGCCCCACTCGGCCGTGCCGACCGCCCCGTTCAGCCACGGCTGGCTGGCCGGACGAGGCGAGAGCAGCGCCCGACCATTGCCGGCGCACTCGAAGGTCACCGGCATGCTGACCCGCGGGCGCGCCCTGAGATCGTCGAGGGAGAGCGACAGCGGCCGGTCCACGGCACCGCCGACGTCGAGCTCGAACGCCTCCGGGTCGACCGCCGGGATGTCGTAGTGGATGAGCAGGTAGTGCAGGCCCGCGGGAGTGATCGGCTCCCGCAGAATCTCCTGGGGCAGCGCGTGGTTGCGAGCGGCCAGCCTCAGCTCGGCCTGGGTTATCTCCTCCTCGGCGACGGTCCCGGCGGGGGCCTCCTGCATGTCGGACAGTCTACGTCGCATACGGACCGTGCGGAAGCTGCGCTACATCGCGCCGGTGCCGCTCGCGGCGTCCCGCTCTGCCCGCCCCGGATCTCCCGGATTCTCCGCATCCGGACGCCAGCGGACCACGGGCCGCTTCGCCGCGCCCGCCTCGTCCAGGCGGCGGACCGGGGTCGTGTGCGGCGCGCTCTTCAACACCTCGGGATCCTCCTTGGCCTCCTCGACGATCTCCTTGACGACGGCCGCGAAGTGGTCGAGCCGCTCCTTCGTCTCCGTCTCGGTCGGCTCGATCATGAGCGCCTCGTCGACCAGCAGCGGGAAGTACACGGTCGGCGGATGGACCGTGTGGTCGAGCATCCGCTTGGCGATGTCGAGCGTCCGGACGCCGAGCTTCTCTCGGGCGCCCCGCCCGGAGAGCACGAACTCGTGCATGCAGGTGCGGTCGAAGGCGACCGGCAGGTACTCCGACAGCTCCGCCAGCCTGGCCTTGAGGTAGTTCGCGTTGAGCACCGCGACCTGCGAGACGTCCTTCAGGCCGTCCGCCCCGAGTGAGCGGATGTACGCATACGAGCGCACGAACACGCCGAAGTTCCCCTGGAACCCGCGCAGCCTGCCGATCGACTTGGGCCGGTCGAAGTCGAGGTCGAAGTAGGGCTCCGAGCCGTTCTCGCCCCGACGGCGAACCACCTGGGGAACCGGCAGGAACGGCGCGATGCGGGCCGAGCAGGCGATCGGCCCAGCGCCGGGGCCGCCACCACCGTGGGGCTGCGTGAAGGTCTTGTGCAGGTTGAAGTGGACGATGTCGAAGCCCGTGTCGCCCGGCCGCACGACGCCCATCACCGCGTTCAGGTTCGCGCCGTCGTAGTAGAGGGTCGCCCCGGCGTCGCTGACGGTGCGCGTGATCTCCTCGATGTTGCGGTCGAACAGCCCCAGGGTGTTGGGGTTCGTGAGCATGAGGCAGGCGACGTCGTCAGTGGCCTTCTCACGCAGGTCGTCTAGGTCCACCCCGCCGTCGGCCGAAGTCCCGACCTTGACGACCTCGTAGCCCGCCATCGTCACCGTCGCGGGGTTCGTCCCGTGCGCAGTGTCGGGAGTCAGGACCTTGCGACGCTCCTCGCCCCGGTCCTCGTGGTACGCGCGCGTCAGCAGCAGACCGGTGAGCTCGCCCTGCGAGCCGGCGCTCGGCTGGAGCGAGACGTGCGGCAGCCCGGCGATCTCCCCCAGGGCGTCCTGGAGGCGCCACATCAGCTCGAGCGCGCCCTGCGCGTGCTCGGGGTCCTGGAGCGGATGCAGCCGAGCGTGACCCGGCAGCGCCGCCACCCGCTCATGCAGCTTCGGGTTGTGCTTCATCGTGCACGAGCCGAGCGGGTAGAAGCCCTCGTCGAGATGGAAGTTCTTGGCGGAGAGCGTCGTGTAGTGGCGCACGATCTCGGGCTCTGAGACCTCCGGAAGCTCCGCGGGCCGCCGACGGATCGCAGACGCGGGGAGCAGCTCCTCGACCGGCACCTCGGGCACGTCGGTGGGCGGGGGGACGAAGGCACGCCGGCCGGCGCGGGAGCGTTCGAAGATGGTGAGGACGTCTTCGCTCACTCGCGACCTCCCTCCGGAGCGGCGCCCGCCGCGGCCGGCTCCCGGCGCACCGAGGCGACCACCGCGGCCAACCGGTCGATCTGCTCCCTCGTCCGACGCTCGGTGATAGCCACCAGGAGGCCCTCCTGGTACTCGGGGTACTCGCGAGCGAGCCGGAAGCCGGGATTGATCCCTTCCGCCCGGGCGCGCTCGAACAGGGCGTCCAGGTCCGGCGCGCGGACCGCGAACTCCCGGACGACGGGGCCGGGGTTGATCGGCTTGAGTCCCAGCGCCTCGCGGGCGTAGTGGGTGCGGCGCAGCATCAGCTCGGCCAGCTCCACGAGCCCGCGCTTCCCGAGCCAGGACAGGTAGACGACCCCCGCCAGGGCGTTCAGCGCCTGCGCGGTGCAGATGTTGTGGGTGGCCTTCTCGCGGCGGATGTGCTGCTCGCGCGTCTGGAGCGTGAGCACGAAGCCGCGCCTGCCGTCGACGTCGCGTGTCTCGCCCGCGATCCGGCCGGGCAGCTTGCGGATGAAGCGCTGGTCCGCCGCGAAGAAGCCGAAGCTGGGCCCGCCATAGTCGAGCCGGTTGCCGAGCGTCTGCCCCTCCCCCACGCACACGTCGACACCGAATTCGCCGGGCGGCCTCAGGACCCCGAGCGGGAGCGGGTCGGCGGCGCAAACCAACATTGCGCCGGTGGTCTTCCCGGCTTCGACGACCTCGCCGAGCTCCTCCACGGTGCCGAGGAAGTTCGGCTGCTGGACGAATACCGCGGCGGTGTCCTCGTCGACGGCCTCCTCGAGCGCCTCGGAGTCGGTAGCCCCCTCCGGATTCAGGGGCGTCTCGACCACCTCCATCCCGTAGCCCGCCGCGTGGGTGCGCAGCGCCGCGCGCGAGTGAGGATGGACCCCGCGCGAGACGACCAGCCGGGAGCGGCCCGTCTCAAGCTTGGCGAGATAGCCCGCCGCGGCGAGCGCGCTGGGGCCCTCGTACACCGAGGCGTTCGACACGGGCAGCCCGGTGAGCTCCGAGATCGCAGTCTGGAACTCGAACATCACCTGCAGCCCGCCCTGCGAGATCTCGGGCTGGTAGGGGGTGTATGGGGTGAGGAACTCCGAGCGCTGGAGCAGGGTGTCGATCAGCGCCGGGACGTAATGGTCGTACATGCCGGCGCCGAGGAAGGACACCTCCTCGTCGCAGTGGAGGTTGCGGGCGGCCAGCGAGGCGAGATGGTCGTGGACCTCCTGCTCGGACTGCCCGTCCGGGAGGTCGATCGGGTGGTCTAGCCGCACCCCCTCGGGAACATCGGCGAACAGGTCGTCCAGCGAGCCGACGCCGATCGCATCGAGCATCTCCCGCAGGTCCTGGTCGGTGACACCCGTGTACCTACTCATTCACGTCCTACGACGTTAGCTACCCGTTTGGAGCAATTCCTGGTACGCGTCCGCGTCGAGCAGCGAGTCGATCTCCGAGGCGTCCGAAAGCCTCACCCTCACCATCCAGCCCTCTCCGTAGGGATCCTGGTTGATCTTCTCAGGGCTCTCGGCCAGCTCCTCGTTCACCTCCACGATCTCGCCCGACAGCGGCGCGAACACGTCCGAGACCGCTTTTACCGACTCCACCTCCGCGTACGCCTGATCCTTCGTGATCTGCGCGCCTACCTCGGGCGGGTCGAAGAACACCACCTCGCCGAGCGCGTCTTGGGCGTACCAGGTGATCCCGAAGGTCGCCTGGTCCCCGTCGACACGGGCCCAGTCGTGCTCGGAGTGGTACTTCAGGTCCTCTGGGTAGCTCGCTTCGGCCACGTCACCTCTTTTCGTAGAGCGGTTTCTCCCTCACCTCGGCGGCTCGGCGCTTGCCGCGGACGTCCACCTCGATCGACGTTCCCGGCTCGGCGTCGTCCACGGGCAGGTACGCCATGCCGATTCCGACCTCCAGACAGGGTGAGAGCGAGCCGCTCGTGACTGCTCCCTCCCCGTGCGGCGCCTCGACCGGGTTGCCCTGGCGCGGGATCCCCGGGCCGGTGAAGGCGAACGGCGCGAGGCTCTGCGCAGGCTCGAGGTCGCGCAGCGCCTCGGCGCCGACGAAGCCGGTGTCGAGCTTGCAGCACCAGGCGAGCCCCGCCTCGATCGGGTTGCGGTCCTCGGAGAGGTCGTTGCCGTAGAGGTGGAAGCAGACCTCGAGGCGAAGGGTGTCGCGGGCGCCCAGGCCCGCAGGCGTCACACCCTCCTCGAGCAGGGCGTCCCAGACCCGGGCGGCTTCGCCGGGTGGGAGCATCAGCTCGCAGCCGTCCTCGCCCGTGTAGCCCGTCCCGCAGACGAGCGCCTCGACGCCGGCGACGTGCAGCTCGGCCGTGCGCATCCGCTTCGGCAGCCCGTCCGTGATCCTTTCCAGGGCGGAACGGGCTTCCGGCCCCTGCACGGCCAGCATCCCCCAGTCGGCCGCGGCGTCCTCCACCTGGACGTCTAAGTCGGCGGCGTGGTCGCGGAACCAGGCGAGGTCCCGCTCGTGGTTGGCTGCGTTCGTGACGGTGAGGAAGCGATCGGCGTCGAGTCGGTAGGTGAAGAGGTCGTCGAGGACGCCGCCGTCCTCGCGGCAGAGCACCGAGTACTGGGCGCCGCGGTCGGCGATCTTCGTGACGTCGTTGGACAGGACGCGCTGTAGGAAGTCCTCAGCCTGCGGTCCGCGCGTCTCGATCTCTCCCATGTGCGAGACGTCGAACATCCCCGCGGCCGTACGGACGGCCACGTGCTCCTGGCGGATGCCCGCGTACTGGACCGGCATCTCCCAGCCCGCGAAGGGGGCCAGCTTCGCGCCGGCTGCCCGATGGCGCTCGAACAGGGGCGTGCGGCGAAGCGTGTCTGCGGCAGGCGGCAAGCGCTCGGCAGGTTACCCCCTGCCCCTCGCCACTGTCCTGCTTTACGGGCGCTATGGCCCCCTAATCCAGGACAGTGGCCCGGCGCCCCCTCACCCAGCCAGGCGCGGCTCGAGCCCTCAACATCCGTCGAGCAACGCCGCGACGACCGCCAGCGCCACCTCCGCGCGCATGCGCAGCGAGTCGACGCTCACCCACTCGTGCGGCGCGTGGGCGCCTCCGCCGCGGGGGCCGAGCCCGTCGATGGTCAAGGGGATGTGGCTCGCCATGTGGCTCGCATCGCTCGCGCCGCCCCGCTCGGCGCCGACGATCGGCCGGCCCAGCCTCGCGGCCGCCGCCTCGAGCGTCTCGGCGCTGGCGGCGCGGGTGTCCATGCCCGGCCAGGCGCGGACCATCGTCGCGCTCAGCCTCACGCCGTCGATCTCACCCGGCACCGCGCCGAGCACAGGTTCGAACGCCGCCAGCCGATCGGCGCGAAGATCGCAGACCAGCTCGCCATGGGCGGGCACGACGTTGAACGCCTCGCCCGAGCGCATGATCGTCGGCACGGCCGTCAGCCGCTCCGGGCCCGGCGGGTCGCTCTGCTCCGCGATCTGCATCGCCGCCGCGGCCAGCGCCAGCAGGGCGCTCCGCCCGTACTCCGGCGCCGAGCCGGAGTGCGCCGGACGCCCGTGGGCCTCCACGCGCAGCGTGCCCGCGGCCTTGCGCTTGACGACCACGGCCTCATGGCCCTCGCCGCTCCGCTCGCCGGCCTCGAAGCAGACGCAGGCTTCGAAGCCCTCGAAGCGGGCGGCGTGCCCGAACGGCGCCGTGCGCCACTCCTCGTCGTTGACCAACAGCACCGCCGCCTCGGCGTAGAGCTCCGGGCGCTCGACCAGCTCCCGCATCACCCCCAGCGCGAGCGCCACACCGCCCTTCATGTCGACCGCGCCGGAGCCGATCAGCCGATCGCCGTCGCGCTCGAGAGCACGGTGCGCGCGGTGCGACACGACTGTGTCGAGGTGCCCGAGCAGCAGCAGACGCGGCTCCCCCGTGCCGCGCAGCCGCCCGCAGAGGTCGGGCGCGTGCCCCGGCGACGAGCACTCCAGGCGCTCGAGCTCGGCCTCCGGCGGCAGGAAGGCAGCCGCCAGCGCCACGGCCTCCTCGGCGCCCTGGACGTCGCCCGAGGGAGTCGAGACTCCGACCAGCGCCTCGAGGTCGCGCTCGGCCACGAGCGCCACGCGGGGCGCCGCGGCGGCGACCCAGGGATCCATCAGCGGCTCGTCGAGGCTGCGGCCCAGCGATTCATCGGTGGCTCGTCCGGGCTGCGGCCCAGCGATTCATCGGTGGCTCGCCCGTCGGGCCGGCTTCGCGAAATGGAAGCTCGTGATGCGCATGCCGGTGTTCAGGTAGAGCCTGTGGGCGTCCAGCCGGTTCGCCTCGACTCCCGAGTCGAGGTGCACCTGGTCGCACCCGAGTCGCTCCGCCTCCGCGGCGATCCACTCGAGCAGAGCCCGACCGTAGCCGCGGCGACGGGCGTCCGGATGGGTCGAGAGGTCGTCCACGTAGATGACATGCCCCCAGGCGAGAGTGTGCAGCTCGCGAAAGCCGGCGACGGCCATGCAGCGCCCGTCCTCGAAGGCGCCGGCGAGGCGGTAGCCCTCAGCGCGCTGGATCCGGTCCACCCGGTCTACGAACTCGCGCTCGTCGTCGTAGTGCGTGCGCAGCGCCCGCATCGCCTCGAAGGCGAGCGCGGTCTGCGGCGGGAGGATCTCTGTCAGTCCTTGAGGAACGACGGGACGTCTATCTCGTCCTCGGAGATCTCGAGCGAAGCGCGCTGGCGCTCGTCGAGCTTCACGTCGCGCCGGCGCGGCTCGCGCCGGCGACCCGTCGAGTCCTCGGCGAAGAGCGGCATCCTGCTAGGCCGCTCGAAGCCCGTGGCGATCACCGTCACACGAACGCCGTCGGCCATGCCGTCGTCGACCACAGCGCCGAAGATGATGTTCGAGTTCTGGTCGGCGGCGCCCTGGATGATCTCGGCCGCCTCATTCACCTCGAAGAGGCCGAGGTCTGTCCCTCCGGTGATGTTGAGGAGGATCCCGGTGGCGCCCTCCACCGACTGCTCCAGGAGCGGGCTCGAGACGGCGTTCTTGGCCGCCTCCGCGGCGCGGTTCTCCCCGGAGGCCTCGCCGATCCCCATCAGCGCGGAGCCGGCGTCCTGCATGATCGTGCGGACGTCGGCGAAGTCGAGGTTGATGAGCCCGGGTGTGGTGATCAGGTCGGTGATGCCCTGAACGCCCTGGCCGAGCACGGCGTCGGCCTCGCGGAAAGCGTCGAGGATGCTGGTGCGGCGCTCGACCACCGCGAGCAGCTTCTCGTTGGGGATCACGATCATCGTGTCCACCTGCTCGCGTAGGCGGTCGATGCCCTCCACGGCCTGACGCATTCGCTGCATGCCCTCGAAGTCGAACGGCTTGGTGACCACGCCGACGGTGAGCGCGCCTACCTCCTGCTTCGAGACCTCCGCGATCACTGGCGCCGCACCGGTGCCGGTGCCGCCGCCCTCCCCGGCGGTCACGAAGACCATGTCAGCGCCCTTCAGCACCTCCTTGATCTCGTCGCGGCTCTCGTTCGCGGCCCCGTAGCCGACCTCGGGGTCCGCGCCGGCGCCGAGCCCGCGCGTCAGCTGGTCGCCGATCTGCAGCTTGATGTCGGCGTCGCACATCTGGAGCGCCTGCGCGTCGGTGTTGACCGCTATGAACTCGACGCCCTTGAGACCCTGGTCCACCATCCGGTTAACGGCGTTGGTGCCGCCGCCGCCGATCCCGACGACCTTGATGACGGCCAGATAACTGCCCGTGTCCATGAGGTGCATCCCTCTCTACAGTCCGAAGCTCAAGCGATCATCGAGGGTTTCGCGGTGACCGCAAGCACCGCACTGTAGGTGGAGTTCCGCGGATATGTCAATCCTCCTCGCAACAAATTGTGCAAGGCAATCCTCCATCAGAGCCTTAGACTTTGCAAAAGTCTGGAGTATTAGTCGAGGGTTGGCGAGGCTGACCCGAAGGCGATGGAGCGCCCGCCGGGCGGCCGGTTTCGAGGGTCGACTGAGGCTCTCGGGGTTCATTCCGCGGGGGCCGTGCCGCCGCCGGCGGGCAGGGTCTGCGTCGCCGGCGGAGTCTGAGCGGTTGGCGGCGCCCCGGTGGTAGGCGGGCTCTGCGTGGCCGGTGGGGTCTGCGCTGCCGGTGGGGTCTGGGTCGTCGGCGCAGACTGCGTGGGATCGGCCGTGGGAGTCGGTTGGGTCGGCGCGACCGGCGCGGGCGAAGTCATCGGGGCGGGCGCCGTCGGCGTCACGCTGCCCGCGGGGGCCGCCGGCGTGACCGTCGTCGCCGGCAGTCCGCCCGCGGCCGGGCGACCCGGCAGCCGTAGATCGAGGTAGCTCGCGCCCCTCGCCGCGGGATCGGCGAGGACCCGCGCCGCCGCTATCCACTTGTCACGGACGCGATGTGCGTCGCCGAAGATCATGTCCGGGCCCTCTCGCATCCGCACGACGACCCCGTCCTCCTTGCGCGACAGCACGTCCCGGAGCCGGCCGCGCAGCGCCGCCGGGGCTGCCCCCGCCACCCGCGCGGCGTCGAGCGCCGCGTGGTCCTCGAGTCGATCACCGTCCACGCCGCCGTCGGCCTCGATCGTCGGGAGGCGTCCCTCGACGGGCAGGCCGCGGAGGACCGTGCCGTCAGCGGCGATCGGCACCCGGCCGCCGTCGGTCACCGCGATAGCCGCGGGGTGGTGCTCGAGGACCTTGATGCGCAGCGTATGGGGGAAGTCGGTGCTCACCTCGAGCCCTCGCACGACGGGATAGGCCTCGACCGCGCGCTCGAGCCCCTCGCGGTCGACGTGAAGCGTGGTCATCGCGCGGGCGGCCGAGACGAGCGCGGCGCGCAGCCGAGAAGCCTCATTTGTCGTCGCCCCGGTGACGGTCACGCGGTTGACGGCGACGAGCGTCGAGTCGCGGAGCCAGAACAGGTAGACGGCGACTAGGAATAGGAGGATCCCAGCGAGGACCAGCAGAAGACGCCGCAGCCTCGGCGAGAGCGATCGCGAAAGCGACCGCGACAGCGAACTGAGGCGGGCAGCCGCCTTCCGGCCGATCGCGCGCCGGGCAACACCGCGCCGCCCAGCGACGGTGGCAGGACCTGTGCTCACTCGCGCAGCCCCTTCGCGTCCACGTCGCCCAGGAACTGGACCTCGGGCTCCAGCTCGACTCCGAAGTGGTCGCGCACCCGACGCCGGCCCTCGGCCATCAGCTCGATCACGTCGGCGGTGGTGGCCGACCCGGTGTTCTCGACGAAGTTGGCGTGCTTCTCCGAGAAGCGCGCCCCGCCCACCGTCAGCCCTCGGCATCCCGCATGGTCGAGCAGCACGCCGGCGCTGCGCCCGTCGGCTGGCTCGTCCTCCGGGTTCTTGAAGGTGGAGCCGAAGGTCTTGATGCCCGACGGCTGCGCCGCCCTGCGGGCGGCGCGCATGTCCGCGAGGCCGGCCTTCACCGACTCCGGCTCGGCCGGATCGAGGCCGAACGATGCGCGGGCCACGATCTCCCCTGGGCCGAGGTTCGAGCGCCGGTAGCGGAACCCGAGCTCCTCCGGCCGCCGGCGCTCCGTCCCGGTCGCCGTCGTGACCTCGACCCACTCGAGCACCCGCCCGAGTTCGCCGCCGTAGGCGTTCGCGTTCATCCTCACAGCGCCCCCGACCGTGCCCGGGATGTTCACCCCGAACTCGAGCCCGCTCAGCCCGGCCCGCGCGGCCTTGGCCGACGCCTGCGGTAGCCGTGCCCCACCGCCGCAGAGCAGGCGCTGTTCGTCCTGCTCGATCGTGGCGAGCGCGCCGTCCAGTTTCATGACGAGTCCTCGGAACCCCGCATCCGCTACGAGGAGGTTCGAGCCGGAGCCGACCACTCCTACCTCGATCCCGGTCTTCCCGGCCCACGCGAGGAGCTCGACCAGCCGCTCCGAGGAGTCCGGGCGGGCGAAGAAGTCTGCCGGCCCCCCGGTGCGGATCGTGGTGAGCCGCGCGAGCGGATAGTCGTGGTCGACGCCGGGGGGCGGAGCGGTCACGAGCGGGCCTCCTCTACGAGCCGCCGCGCCAGCTCGTCCACGTCGCCCGCGCCCAGCGTCACCAGCAGGTCTCCCTCGCGAAGCTCCCCCCTGAGCATCCGCTCGGCATCGTCCATCCGCGGGAGCCACCAGACCGGTCGGCCGCCCGCGGCGTCCGCTGCGGCGCCTGCGACCAGCAGGCCGCTCACCCCCGGGAAGTCCTCCGCCCGCTCGCGGGCCGGGTACACGTCGAGCACCACCACCACGTCCGCGACCGCGAGCGCCTCCCCGAACCCGCGGGCGAGCTTGCGCGTACGCGAATAGAGGTGCGGTTGGAAACAGGCCACCAGGCGAGCCGGCTCGAAGGTGCGCGCGGCCTCGAGCGTGGCGCGCACCTCGGTCGGATGGTGAGCGTAGTCGTCGAATATGAGCGCTCCGCTCGCCGTGCGTCCGCGCTGCTCGAAGCGCCGCCCAGCGCCCGTGAAGCGAGCGAGCGCGGGCCCCGCCGCTTCGGGCTCGAGCCCGACCGCGCGGCACGCGGCCAGCGCTGCCAGTGCGTTGAGCACGTTGTGGCGGCCCGGGACTTGCAACTCGACCTCGGTCCCCTCGACCTCAAAGCGCGAGCCTCCGGGGTGGAGCCGAAGGCGCTCCGCGCGCACTCCGCCCTCGTCGATGCCAAAGCTGATCGCGTCCCCGTCGCCCGGGAGCTCGAGCGCAGGGCCCAGGATCCGAAGCCGAGCCGGGGCCGCGAACTCGGCGAAGGCCCGCTCGAGTTCGCCGAGCGTGCGGTACGTCGCGTGGTGATCGAGCTCCACGTTCGTCACGACCGCGACCTCGCGAGCGAGCTTCAGGAACGACCGGTCAGACTCGTCTGCCTCGATCACCGCCCAGTCGTCGTGCCCCCACCCGGCGTTCGTGCGGGCCGCTCGGAGCTCGCCGCCGATCAGGAAGCCGGGATCGCGGCCGTTCTCGCGCAGCGCCAGCACCGCCATCGAGGCGGTGGTGGTCTTGCCGTGGGTACCCCCCACGGCGACGGTGCGCTTCATCCGGGAGAGCTCGGCGAGGAGATCGCCGCGGTGCAGCACCGTCGCGTCCGCCGCTCGCGCCGCCGCCAGCTCGGGGTTGTCCTCCGGGATCGCCGTCGACACCACGACCTCCGCGCCGGCGGGGAGGTTCGCCGGGTCGTGGCCGATCTGCGGCTCGATGCCGGCCTCTCGCAGCCGCGCGCAGTAGGACGACTCGGCACGATCGGAGCCCGTCACGCGTGCACCGAGCGCGCGCGCTACCAGGGCGAGGCCGCTCATCCCGGCTCCGCCGATCCCGATGAAGTGCAGGCTGCGCCCCGCGAACGCGCCCTCAGGGCGCGGCTGGAGGGACGACGTCGGCGAGCTTGCCATCGCCTCACTACACCAGCTTCAGGAGGTCCTCCGCGATCCTGTCTGCCGCGTCGGGCCTCGCCGCCTGTCGCGCCGCCTTCGACATGGCGGCCGTGCGCTGCGGCGCTCCGAGGAGCGCCCCGACCTCGTGGGCGAGCCTTGGGCCGTCGAGCTCCGAGTCGGGCACGATCACTGCCGCGCCCGCGCGCTCCATGAAGCGGGCGTTCGCCGACTGGTGGTCGGCCGTGGCGTGCGGATACGGCACGAGGATCGCGGGCAGCCCGGCCGCGGCCACCTCCAGCACCGACCCGCCGGCGCGCGCGGCCACGAGGTCGGCTGCGGCGAGCGCGTCGGCGAACGGCTCGATGTATGGGTAGAGGCGGTAGTGGGCGGGCGAATCGAGGGCGTCGAGGCGGCGACGCAGCTCGTCGTGGTCTCGGCGGCCGCAAGCGTGAAGCACGGCGCAGGGTGCGTCCGCGCCGAAGGCCTCGAGCGCCGCGTCGTTCAGCTTCCGCGCGCCCAGCGAGCCGCCGAATATCAGCAGGCACTGAGCTTCGTCAGGGATTCCGAAGCGCGCTCGTGCGGCGTGGCGATCCGCGCGCCCGGTCCCCGCGGGGACCGGCCGACCTATGACTTCGTACTTGGCGTCGCCGCGGGCGCGCCCTCCTCCGCGGGGCTCGTGCCGTCCCCCGCTTCGGTCGGCCGGCGGAAAGGCCAGGAAGACGCGTTTGGCGAACGGCGCCAGCAGGCGATTCGCGACTCCCATGTGGCTGTCCGCCTCGGTCAGCGTCAGCGGCAACCGCAGAGTGATAGCGGCCAGGCCCACGGGTCCCGACGCGTATCCCCCTCCGCCGAGCACGGCATCCGCGTCGATCCGTCGCAGCAGGCGTCGCGCCCGCGCGACGCCGCCGGCTGCGAGCAGCAGCGCCCGCGCCGCGCGCGCTGGGTTGCGCCGGTCGATGCCGGCCACCCGGAGCCGATGAAACGGATAGCCCGCCGACGGCACGAGCTCGGCCTCGGCGCGCTCGCCGCCGATGAACTCGACCGCGGCACCGCGCGCCTTCAGGGCATCCGCGACGGCGAGCGCCGGCACCACATGACCGGCAGTGCCGCCCGCGGCGATCACGATCGTCGGCACAGTGCTCCGGTCAGCGCGCGCGGGCACGGGCGCCCCGCAGTACCCGGCTCCGCCCTGCTGCGCCGCCGCCCGGGATGGCCTCCAGCTCGGGACGGGCAGGCCGCTCCCTCCTCGCCTGGCCGCCCGCCGCGGCGACGTTGAGCAGCAGTCCCATCGCGCCCAGCAGGACGACCAGGTTCGAGCTGCCGTACGACAGGAACGGGAGCGGCACCCCGGTCAGAGGCGCCATGCCCAGCACCGCGAAGAAGTTGAGCGTCGCCTGGCACAGGATCATCGAGGTGATCCCCGCGGCAAGCAGCTTCGAGTACAGGTCACCGGCGAGCTTCGCCGTGCGCAGCCCGGCGTACCCGATCATGCCGTAGAGCACGATCACGGCGGAGATCCCGACCAGCCCGAGCTCCTCGCCGATGATCGCCAGGATCATGTCCGTGTGCGCCTCGGGCAGGTAGAAGATCTTCTGCACCGACTCGCCGAGGCCAACGCCGAACAGCCCGCCCGAGCCGATCGCGGTGAGCGCCTGGACCGCCTGGAAGCCCGTGCCGCCGGCGTCCGAGAACGGGTCGAGGAACGACGTTAGCCGGGCGCGCCTGTAGGGCTCGGCCAGCGCGCCGATCGTCGCGAGCCCGATCAGGACGCCGCCGATCAGGCCGAGGATGCGGATCGGTGTGCCGGCCGCTATCAGCAGGGCGCCGATAGCGAAGCAGATCACCATCGCGGAGCCCATGTCCGGCTGCGTCAGGAGCACGAGGCAGGCCGCCCCGACCACGAGCAGCAGCGGTTTCATCAGGCCGCCGACGGTGCGTGTCGAGCGCGGCCGGGCAGCCAGCACCTGCGCGCCATAGAACACGAGCGAGACCTTCAGCAGCTCCGCGGGCTGGAACTGGAACGGCCCCGCCCCGAGCCAACGGGTCGCGCCGTTGACGGTCACGCCCACACCCGGCAGCATCACCGCGATCGTGAGCACGAAGCCACCCACGACCATCAGCGGCGTCAACGCCCGGATCGCCGCCAGACCGTGCCGCGAAGCGGCGTGTAGCACCACCAGTCCGATGACCCCGAAGAGCAGGTAGCGCTTCAGATAGAAGGAGGCGTCGCCGGAGCCGGCCAGGAGCGACTCCGCCGAGCTCGCCGAGTAGACCATCACCGCCCCGCCCGCGAGCAGACAGAGGGTTGCGGTGTAGAGGATCGAATACTCGATGGGTCGCTTGCGGGCGACGGATCGCTTCCGGGCGGCGGCGCGGGAGGCCATCCGAACGCTCTTCGACGCCGGTGACCGGATTCATGCCTGCTGCGAGGCCAGCTCCCCTGGCTCACCCGTCGTGCGTACCAGCGACCTGAAGTGGTCGCCGCGTTCCTCGTAGTCGCGGTACTGGTCGTAGCTGGCGCAGGCGGGCGACAGGAGCACCACCTCGCCGGGCTCGGCCGCCTCCGCCGCCGCTCTTACCGCGGCCTGGAGCTCCGCGCAGCGGAGCAGCGGCGCCGCTCCCTCGAGGTCCTCTTGCAGGCGGTCGGCCGCCTCGCCGATGAGATAGCAGGCACGGCAGCGCCGCGCCACGGTCTCGCGCAGCCCGGCGAAGCCGCCTCCTTTGAGACTGCCGCCCAGGATCGCATGCACCCCGCCGTCGAACGCCTCGATCCCACGGAGCGCCGAGGAGACGTTGGTCGCCTTCGAGTCGTTCACGTAGAGCACACCCCCGACCATGCCGAGCTCCTCCAGCCGGTGCGGCACGCCCCGGAAGGCGCGGAGCGCCGCGCACACGGCGTCGGCCGGCACGCCGGCGGCGAGCGCGGCGGCCGATGCGCCCATCGCGTTCTCCAGGTTGTGCGCGCCGCGCAGGCGGATCTCGTCGGCGGGAAGCGGCAGGTCCACGGGATCGCCGAAGTCGACGCGCCGCCCCGCGCCGGGGACGTCGACCCCGAGCGGCGCCACCGCGACCTGATCCGGCCGCTGGCGAGCGAACACACGCAGCTTCGCCTGGCGGTACTCGTCGAAGCTCCCATGACGGTCGAGATGGTCCTCGGTCAGGTTGAGCAGCAGCGCGACCTCGGGCGCGAACGCCTCGGCGTCCTCGGCCTGGAAGCTCGATACCTCGCACACGATCGTGGCGTCGGGCGCCACCTCACCGACGAGCGACGACAGCGGCGTCCCGACATTGCCCGCGACGCCCACCGGCAGCCCGGCCTCGCGGTAGATCGCCCCGAGCAGCTCCGTGGTCGTCGTCTTCCCGTTGGTGCCGGTCACCGCGACGAAGCGGTTAGGGAGCAGCCGCCAGGCGAGCTCGAGCTCGCCGAGCACCGGTGTCCCACGCTCGCGGGCGGCCAGGATCACCGGCGCCTCATTCGGGACCCCGGGGCTCTTCACGACGCACGCGGCGCGGTCGAGCAGCGCGACCCCGTCGTTCTCGACGTGGACCTCGAGGTCCGCGGGAGTGTGTGGGCGTCCGCTGTCGGCGCCGACGACCTCGCCGTGGGCGCTCAGCATCCGCGCCGCAGCCAGGCCCGAGCGCGCGAGCCCGACCACGAGGTACGGCCCGTCCGGCAGCGGCGGCCTCACTGGATCGACTGCTGGTAGAGCGTGAAGCCGATCGCCGAGCAGATCGCGGCCACGATCCAGAAGCGCAGGATGATCTTGGTCTCGGACCAGGCCAGCAGCTCGAAGTGGTGGTGTATCGGCGCCATCAGGAAGACCCGCTTGCGAAACCGCTGGAACGCGACCACCTGGATCGCCACCGAGAGCGCCTCGATCACGAAGATGCCGCCGATCAGGATCAGGAGCACCTCGGTCTTGGTCATCACCGCGAGGGCGGCGATGGCTCCGCCCAGCCCGAGCGAGCCCGTGTCGCCCATGAACACCGACGCCGGGAACGAGTTGAACCAGAGGAAGCCGACGCACCCGCCGACCAGGCAGGCGCAGAGCAGCGCGAGATCCTCCTGCCCCCGCGTGATGAAGGTCATGGCCGTGAACGCCAGGAACACGATGGCAGCGCAACCCGCGGCCAGACCGTCGAGGCCGTCGGTGAGGTTCACGCCGTTGGTCGCGCCGGCCAGCACGAGGAAGATCAGCACGGGGTAGGCGACGCCGAGGTCGATGGAGGCGTCGACCACGCGCAGGCGGAGGGTGTCCTCGAGTCCGACGTACTCGGTCACCGCGAGCCACAGCGCGATCGCGGTGAGGGCCTGCACGATCAGCTTCGTGCGCCCCGACACGCCGAGCGAGCGGCGCTTGCGGAACTTCGTGATGTCGTCGGCGAAACCGAGAGCGCCCATCGCCAGGGCGGTGCCGATGACGGCCAGGCTCGCCGCGCGGTAGTCGGAGAGGATCAGGAACGGCACACAGACGGACAGGAAGATCGCCAGCCCGCCCATGGTCGGCGTGCCGGCCTTGCCGTGGTGGCCGGCGGGCCCTTCCTCCCGGATGTGCTGGCCGAACTCCTGGAGACGCAGGTACTCGATGAACCGCGGGCCGAGGAACATGCAGATGAGCAGGGAGGCGGAGCCTCCGATGACGATCTCGCCCAGCATGGATTAGATGACTGACTCCGAATCCGCGTGCCCGTGGGGTTTGGAATCAGTCATCTCAGGCCAGGACGCGCTCCAGGCCTACTGAGCGCGAGCCCTTCACCAGGACGCGGTCGCCGGGTCGGGCGATCTCCTCGAGCAGCGCGCCCGCCTCCTCGGGGGTCGCGACGGAGTAGGTCTCGCCCGCGAAGCCCTCGAGATAGCCGAGGGCGCCGTCGCCGACGGTCACCAGCACGTCGATGGCCAGCTCTGCGGCGTGCCCGCCGATCACGCGGTGATAGCCGGCCGATTCGTCACCCAGCTCGGCCATCGCGCCAAGCACCGCGATCCTGCGCTCAGCCGGGCTCGCGGCCAAGTGGTCCAGTGCCGCGCGCATCGACATGGGGTTGGCGTTGTAGCAGTCGTTCACGACAACCACGCCGCCGGGCAGCTCGACCACCTCGCCGCGCAGCGTCGAGAAGCGGACTCCCACGCGCCCGCCGACGGGGGACCCGATCGCCCGGGCGGCGGCCACGGCGGCGAGCGTGTTCAGCAGGTTGTACGGCTCCCGGTAGGGAAGCTGCAGCTCGATCGCCTCGCCGCGGGCCTCGATCTCGGCTCGGTCGTCCTCCATCGACAGGAGCTGCACGGAGCCGCCCGGGCCGAAGGTCCAGGTGTCGAGGTCGTCGCGCAGGTGGGCGTCGAGAAGCGGCTCGCTCGCCGGGACTACGCAGGCCGCGCCCGGGCGCAGGTCCCGGATGAGCTCCGCCTTGGCGGCCGCCACTCGCTCCACGGTGCGGAGCAGCTCGAGGTGAACGGGTCCCACGTTGACGATCACGCCCACGTCGGGCTCGGCGACCCCCGCCAGCTCCGCAATCTGGCCCTCTCCTCGCATGGCCATCTCGAGCACGAGCGCCTCGGTCCCGCGCCCCGTCTCGAGGATGGTCAGCGGCAGGCCGATCTCGGTGTTGTAGTTCTCACGGCTCGAGTGCGTGCGAGCGTTGGGACGGAGGAGCCCGGCGAGGATGTCCTTGGTCGAGGTCTTGCCGGTGGATCCCGTGATGCCGGCGACCTTGCAGCCGAGCTCCCGGCGCCACTCCCGCGCGAGCGACTGGAGGGCGAGGAGCGGATCCTCGACGACGATCACGGGGGCGGGTGCGCCGGGCGTGCCGCCCACGGCCTCCTGGGCGGCGGCGATCGCGGCGTCGCGGCGGCTTCGTGCGACCAGGACGCCCCAGGCGCCGTCCGCCAGGGCGCGGGGCGCGAACTCACCGCCGTCGGCGGTCGCGCCCGGCAGCCCGACGAACAGGTCGCCGGGCTGGACCTCGCGGGAGTCGATGACCGCCCTCCCCGGGCCCGCCGACTCCGGCGCGCCGGCCGCGAGCTCGCCACCGGCCGCGGCGGCGATACGGGCGGCGCTGAAGTCGATCACGCGCGCTCTCCCGGTTCCGGCCGCGACGCCTCGCCGCGCGGGCCGTTTGGTGGTGCGGGCATGGCGCTCCTCATGCGCGCGCCCCCAGCCGGTCGCGCAGCGCCTCGCGGACCACGGTGACGTCGTCGAAGGGCTCCCTCCGACCGTTCTCGAACTCCTGGCCCTGCTCGTGGCCCTTGCCGGCGATCACTACGACGTCGCCGGCACCGGCGGACTCGACGGCGAGCGAGATCGCGTGCCGCCGGTCGCGCTCGCGCTCCGCCTCGGGACCGGCGCCCTCCATCACCTGGTCGATGATCGCGTCGGGGTCCTCGCTGCGGGGGTTGTCGGAGGTCACCACCACGCGGTCCGCCAGACGCCGCGCCGCCTCCCCCATCAGCGGCCGCTTGCCGCGGTCCCGGTCGCCGCCCGCGCCGAACACGACGTGCAAGCGGCCCCGCGTCACCTCGCGGGCTGCGCGCAGCACGTTCTCGAGCGAGTCTGGCGTGTGGGCGTAGTCCACCAGCACACCGAAGTCCTGCCCCTCGTCCACCGGCTCGAACCGTCCCGGCACGCGGCCGAACGTAGGCAGCGCCGCTCGGATCGTCTCCGCGGACACCTCCAGCGAGCGGACGACGGCGACCGCGGCGAGCACGTTCTCGACGTTGAACAGTCCGGGCAGCGGAGACTCGATCGCGAGCGGTCCGTCGGACGTGTCGCAGGTGAAGCGGGAGCCCATCAGGTCGAACCCGACGTCGCGTGCCCGAAAGTCGGCCTCGCGGTGGATCGCGAAGGTCACGCATGGGACCTCCGCGGCGATCCGTCGACCGTACTCGTCGTCGACGTTTACGAACGATGCGCCGGGGCCGTCGAAAAATCGCCGCTTGGCCTCGAAGTAGGCGTCCATCGTTCCGTGGAAGTCGAGATGGTCCTGGGTCAGGTTGGTGAAGACCCGGCACGCGAAGCGGATATCGGACACGCGACCGAGCTCGAGCGCGTGCGACGACACCTCCATCGCGCAGGCGCCGTCGCCGAGGTCGAGCATGCGCCGGAAGGTCGCCTGAAGGTCGATCGCCTCGGGGGTGGTTCGCTCGACCTCCTCCTCCGCGCCCCCGACGACCCGCTTGACCGTTCCGAGCATCCCACAGCTGCGGCCGCCGGCTTCGAGCAGGTGACGTACGAGGAACGCGGTGGTGGTCTTGCCGTTCGTGCCGGTGATGCCGACGACGTCGAGCTCGGATGTCGGGTCGCCATAGAAGCGGGCGGCCGCCGGGCCCATTGCAGCGCGCACATCGCGCACCAGGACCTCTGGGACGCCCAGCCCGAGCGGGCGCTGGGCGACGAGCGCCCCGGCGCCGCGGCGCACCGCGTCGGGGGCGAAGTCGTGTCCGTCCGCCCGGAATCCGGGGACGCAAAAAAAGAGCGTCCCCGGTGTGACGCTCTGGCTCGAGTAGGCGAGACCCGAGATCTCCACCTCGGGGGCGCCATTCCCCATCAGGTCGCGAAGGGTCATGGACGCGGGCAGGATACGCTGACTTACCGCTCCCCTCACTTTTTCCCTGGAGCGGCCGATAGATATCGCGTGAGCGGCACGGTGCTGAGCGCGCTCGCGCATGTGGCGGAGCGCCGATTTCCAAGCTTCTCCGAAGCGGCGGACGCGGTCCTCGATCTCCTCGAGGCCGAGCTCCCGCCTGGCTCGGTCCTGCTCGGACAGGTCGATTGGGACGAGCGTGTCTTCCGTGTCATCGACGTACGCGGCGACGCCGCGACCGAGCTTCATCCGGGCTCGAGCGTCGCGCTCGCCCCTTCCAAGGCGAGCGGCAACGGACTGCTCGATCCTGAGGCGCTCACCGCGCTTTCCGTGCGGAGCTACCTCGCCGTCCCGCTCGAGACCAGCGCCGGGGGCGGCGCGATCACCCTCTGCGGCCTGGCCGCGGGCACCGACCTCTTCACGCGCGCCCATCTCGAGCTCCTGGCGGTCGCCGGCCGCCTCCTGACCTACGAATGGGAGAGCGTGAAGTGGCGCGCCGACCTGCGCCGCCTGAACGAGCGCCTGCGTGACCCCGAGCGCACCGACGCGCTTACCGGCCTCCTCAACCGCACCGCGTTCGTCGAGGCCGTGGAGCGCGAATGGCGGCTCGCCGAGCGCGGCAACACCGAGTCGTACCTGCTCGCCTGCAGGCTGTCGAATCTCGGCGACATCTATGAACGCCACGGCTCCGCGGTCGCGGAGCTGCTGCTGAAGGACGCCGCCGAGGTGGCGGAAGCCGCCATCAGGCGCACCGACCACGCGGGCCGGCTCGCCGACGACGTCTTCGGCGTCGTCCTCGTCGGCTGCAAGGGGCGGGAGGGCGCCGACGCCTTCTTCGACCGCGTCGGCCAAGCCCTCGCGCGCGTGACCCACGACCGGTCGGCGTCGGTCGAGCTCGGGTACGCCGTGGTCGCGCTCGGACAGGCCGAATCGCCGGAGGATGGGCTCGAGCGCGCCGAGACGGAGGCGCGTCAGGCTCCGGCAGCCGTTCGCGACGGAGGCGCCGGGTGAACCCAGCCTCCGTCGCTCCGCCAAAGGGCGTCAGCCCGCCCTCAGCGGGCGGCGCCCGCTCGGGCTTTCTCAGCGACGTAATCGTCGAGCTGGGTTTCGCCGACCGCGAGACCGTGGAGCAGGCGGTACGGGCGGCGCGAAGCCCAGGCAGCACCGTCGCTCGCGTCCTGGTGGAGGCGGGCGCTGTCAGCGAGGAGCAGCTGGCTCGCGCCACCGCCGAGCGCTATGGAATCGCCTTCATCGATCTCGACAGCTACAAGATCGACGCCGCCGCCTCCAACCTGATCAAGCCGTCGGCCGCCAAGCGGTACCAGGCCGTCCCCGTGGGTTTCGTCAGCGGCGGGCTGCTGGTGGCGATGGCCGATCCGGCCGACGCGCTCGGAGTCAACGACATCGCGGTGATGACGAAGCTGGACGTGCAGCCTGCCGTAGCAGCGCGTCCCGCCCTCGAGGCGCTTCTCGAGGAGCTTCCGCTCGATGATCCGCTGGAGCGGGAGGACACGCAGGGGAGCACGCCCGCGGACTACGCGGCGCCGGCCGTCGAGGCTCCGCCGTCAGTGGCGTCGGCCGCGGTCTTCTGGCAGGCGGCGGACGGCGAGGCCGGGGCACAAGAGGAGCTTCCGGACGAGGTCGAGCCGGCGCCGCCCGCATCCTCGCCCGAGAACGACGCCGGCGCGACGTCCAGCGAGCTCGAGGCGCTCCGCCAAGAGCTCGCGGTGGTCGAGGCCCCGCTCAAGCAGGCGCGCGCCGGAAGCGCCGGCACCGCGGAGGTCGAGAGCCTCCGGGAGCAGCTCTCCGCCGCCGGGGCCGAGCTCGACGACGCGCGATCCCGCGCGCGCGAGGGGAAGGAGGCCAGCGCGGCGCTCGAGAGCTCGTCAAACCGCTTGGCTGCCATGGAGACCCAGCTCGAGCAGGCGCTCAGGGGATCGACCGAGTTGGAGGCGCAGCTCGAGCAGGCGCGCACGCGGTCGGCCGAGCGTGAGGAGCAACTCGAGCAGGCGCGCAGGGGATCGACCGAGTTGGAGGCGCAGCTCG